>Ga0116231_10001813_pt1 | contig 44431 bp, 30 predicted proteins | sample S1TSphgellanicum_2_FD_89695 | JGI IMG/M metagenome (GOLD analysis project Ga0116231, IMG submission 89695) | Host-associated microbial communities from peat moss isolated from Minnesota, USA - S1T2_Fd - Sphagnum magellanicum MG | ecosystem: Host-associated > Plants > Peat moss > Unclassified... | reverse complement strand
TTTTAGCTATGGACACCCTATGCTTATGACCAATAAAAGAAGATATTAATCTTAAACTTTTAATCTAGGATCTAACATCAAGGCTAACATATTATAGGCTCTTCTTTCATTATATCTTGTCAATAAGCAAAGGAAAGAGCCAATGATTTTAATAATCTTCTCAATGTTCTTTGTAAAAGTTTCCAACCCAATATTCAAGTCAGAATCATCATCCTCACATCCATGGAAGATTTGGAATGACGATATTGATGATGACATTGGTGACACATGCCTTTTAATCCCCATTACAAACACATTAAATATTGAAAAATTATTTCATCATTCAATCACATAGTACATTTGATTGAAAAACACAAAATTTTGAAGATGATGGTTTCATAACGTCATTAAATTCTATGATAATGGATGAATCAAAATATAAGATTGTGTTTAAACAACTAAATGAAGAAGAAAGACTAATATTTTATGATGTCATGCACAAAAAAATTGTACCCCCAATATTCCAATACATCTATTTTTGATAAGAGGTGCTAAAATTGATAACACTTTTATTTTAAAACTAATAATTCAAGGATTATTATGATTATATAATAAAAACCTATCATCAAACTTAATAAAAATTAAAACCTTACTCATGGCATCTACAAATAAAATTACACTTAATGTTGATAGTCAAACAAAACATTCAACTTCAAACATACTTGTCCAACAAACATTATAAAATGTATAAAGTTTATCATTAGATTCTTTAAATATAATACATGTTGATATGAACAATTACAACTAATTGTTATGGATGAAATATTTCTTGTACATGTTAAAATGTATGATGTTATAGATAATCAAGGGTAATAAAACATATTCAAAACCATTTTTTTTAGTGGTGTAGATGTCATCTTGTCAAGTGACTTTTACCAAACACTTCCCATAAAAGGTTGTGTATTTTTGAATCCTACAATGACAATATTAATCCACTATCACCAAATTTTTGGAAAAAACATTAAATGTTATATATTGACAATAATCATGTGACCAATTATTGCACAATTTATAAAAACTTTAAACAAATTTTGTAGATGCACACAAACTTAAAAATACAGTCACTATTTTAATTCAAATTGTTGTCAACAAATACCAAACATATTAATTATACCACACTTATTTTTTATACAAATATTCTAGTGAAAAAAAATTAAAAATAAAATATCTAACAAAACAAACAACCCAACGTTCAATATTGAAACTATAGATATTCATCACCATTCATACCCACCATTCTATACACACTTGGACAACCTAGGTAAAACTATATGTTTACATACTATAATTCATATCAAATAAAATATGCTAGTTGAATTATGTGCTAAAAATTATGCATTTGATGGCCTTGTGTAATGAGGTTAATGGTATATTCAAAACATCAACATCCTAACATAGCAAAACCATAATTTGGATATTGTTTCAAAATCCAAAAATAAGAATGTTAGTTAGAGAAAAATACATCCACCTTTATATAAACAATTATATTCAAAAAAATATGACACCAATTGAACCAATTCATCACCAAAGACATAAAAATCAACAAAAATCAATATGAGATTACAACAAAAATTCAATTTCCAATTTAACTGGTAGTAGCAAGAATCATTCATCAATCACAAGGATTATTCCTGGATGAATTAGCTTTTGATCCAATTATTATTAAAAAATGGAACATTATACACAACTTTTTTTTGCATTTGAACAAAAAAAGGATTATGTTTATTAACTTCAATCCAACTTCAAAACTTTCACATTGATCAACACATAGTTGAAAAAATAAAAACATTTAAAAACATTTGCAAATTGAACAACCTTTGTTCTTCAATTGAATTTTTTAATCATTTACATGTTATTATATAAGCCTTCAATACAAATTCTTTATGATCACATTATCAAAATATAAATAATGACCACAACCTACAAGTATCACATGTTTTATATATTTTGGAAACTAAGATATAATCATCAAATGACATACATAAATTCATAAATACATCAAAATATTCAGATATCTCAATTTATGATGGCCATGGTTTGATAACAATGTACAACATGCAAATGCTCTTACATTTTTATAACACAACAATGTTTTATGGATTTGAATATATAGTAGCTACATTTAACATAAATACTCAAAGAGAAATTCATATAATATGTATCTATAAAAGTCATTCTTGCTGGACTTCTATGTTCCTCAACAAACTAGAAGCCTTGCTTAAAAAATCCCCAAATCATTGCTTGGAGTCATTGTTTTAGGAGATTTAATATTGACATTTTAAATGTCAACAACCATTAGAATAATGAACAATGATTAATAGATTTTATGAATAGATTAAAATTAAAATCTCAATTCAAAGATATCAAAACAAAAGCTAGATCACAATTAAACCACATATGAACAAATGCACTTGAAACTGATTGCAACTTAGTTGTATCAAAAACATATTAGCCAAATTTTCACAAATTGATTTATATGGCATTCAAACTACCAAACACACTTCCAATCTATAACATTGAACCAATTTCATCTCCATTCATTTAATGCCATTTTAAAAATTAAAAATACTTTATAAAACACAAAGCCCATGTGTTTGAACTTGCCATGAGGGCAAAACCATTACACAATGAACTACTTGTTTCTTTGTGGGTTAATGCTTATCTCCAAGATGGCACAATTGGATATGAAAGTGATGTGGGTGATTTGTACCTTGCTTCTGTGCAAGGTCTTTGCAAGTTTTCGAAGCTTGACATGTAGTTTGTTGGAGTTCAATTTAATAGTTTGATGAAGGACGAAGTTCAATGTTTAAGTGGATATTTCACCATCAATCACTACCACTCAAACACTCAACAGTCTGCAATGCTGGGGCATAAATTTTTGGCCCCATCTTGACACAATGTGTGAGTGAAGTCGAGAGTACTACTTGTGCACATGATGGGTGGGCATGTTCCATAAAAGTGTATGCATCTAGATGAGAAAATCTACATCCAGTAGTGGAAGTTTTAGTGTGAAGTTCAACCCCATGTTAGGTGGTTCTTTACTTTTATGAACAACTTACAGTTGCAGTTCCAAAAAAAAAGAAAAGAAATGTTCCGGTTCCACACATAAATGGAACCAGGATCTGGTTTCTGGTCCAATTCTTCAAAAAAAGAAGATTTACCTAAGTTTATTGTCATTCACAATTTCACAAAATAGATTTAACCAGTATGCTAGATTCGAGCACTCTTGGAATTGCAACAGAAATTTCATTTGTGAAGTACATTTGGATTTGTTATGTAATAAGGGGAGTCAAATCACTTCTTTGGGTTGAATGAATTAGAAAGAAGCTCTTGAGAATTTAGAGCTTCTTGTTTTGTTTGATGGTAGTGATATTATAAAAACATTAAATTCAGAATCACTAATTTTATATAGTAAGTAATCTCATGCAATTAAACAAAACATAAACATCCAGTGTGGTTATTACATTTTCATGCTCAAATGGATTTGTAGTACATGATCATAATAAAGCTACAAAATATACGAGTTGTCTCTTTTTTGGGACTAAACCCTTTGATAAAATTTGGCATCAATGCAACATGGTAAGGTTTGAAGATTGAAATCCTTCAAGAAATTTGCAGGAAAAGGATTTCTAACATTTGTTTTTTTGGGGGGTAATGGGGTAAAATCATGAGGGTTGATCTGATATGAATTCAACAATGACAACTATTTTTATAGCCCTAATCAAAAGCTTTTAAGACTTTGTCAAGCTCCTCAATCAAACATGATTTGTTGAGCGTGACCTGGAACATTGCCCAAGTGAGCACAAGGGACAATCTACAGCTACCTGGATACCCAACATGTCTAGTATAGTGTCAGATTCCACACACAGCACACCTTCAGAGCTGAACTCCATCAAATATGTTCACTTGCTATTCCAGACCAAATGACAATTTCAAACTGTCTGTACCTAAATAGAAGCACTATTTCCATTTGGGTTCTGCAACTGGACGATCAATTTTGTGGATACTTGTATTATCCACTGCAAAGAATTTTGGACAACAGTTCTTCTGCAGTTTATGAAGTCCCAGTTATCTATCCAGAAGTTAGAGGAACACCCAATTTGCAGAAGCACAATCTGCCTGCACTTGTGTGGCTTTTGGACTCCATCATAAAGATCACCCAACTTGGAAAAGCACTGCCCGTGCCTGCAGCTTTAGCCTCCATCATAAAGATCACCCAATTTGCAGAATCACAATCTGGCTGCACCTACAGCTTCTGGACTCCATCCTAAAGAACAGGGGCTCACTTTGCTTGCTTGTCCAGCTTACAGCCTTTGTAATTGATCAGGCTCTCTTTACTCAACTGTATCGCAAGTGCCTAGTGTAGGGGATCACACTGGATTACCAAGTGATATTGCTACTGCAAATTTACATTCACAAATAGACATACTGGAAGTACTTCCTATCACAATCTCACAAGAAGAAAGTCTGCTCATGCTAAATAGTGTTTCGGGTTTAGAGTTTAGGCAAAAATCACTGTATTCAGATGGAAGTCCATAAGAGAATTCAGTATAATCTCAAAATGCAAAAGCCCTTTAAAAGTTTAAAAAAAGTCAGGGGAAAATGTCCAGTGCTCAATTTTTTTACCTGTAGTTTGGCTCCCACTCTTTCTCTCACTTGTTACCAAAATAAGAGATGGTGGAGAAGAGCTAATCTCTTTCGAGCCAAAAAAGGTAAAGTGCACTTGTAATAAAAATTTATGTGGGACACTAAAAAACTATGTTACAGACTTGGGTGCAAACTGCATTTCTAACAACTTTCACAGAATGATCTGAGAGAACCCACCTTCCAAGATTTACACTTCTAAGATTTTTGAGCTAAAGTGCAATCTGATAAGTGTAAATGGCTGGGGCATATATTACACCAATTGACTAACCCTACAACATGCAGAAAGACAATGACTACAACTACCACTACTACTATAACGACTCTGCATTAATTGTCAAAACTAGAGGACCGAGTGAAACGACCTTCCAAATATTCTTCCAGGAACACATTAGAGTGAGCCAGATCAGTGCTGCATTGTGATGTGACATCATCATCATCATCATCATCATCAACTCCAAGCATGGCGAGTGCCATGTGTGTTTGTATGTCCACTTTACCATCCTCATCATCCAATGTGCATCCTGTGTCGTCAAGATCTACAGATAATCTTGCCTCTTGCCTTTGGAAAATTGAAAGATCCTCACTTTGATCACCACAAAGGATTTTCAACACCTGAAAAAGGCAATTTTCAAAATCACTCATAGTCTGGAATAACATCATGTTCTCAATTAAATCAAAGCAACAAAGAGATCAAGTATGAATTAATTGTGTGCTGCAAGCAAGATTCCTGCAGGGATTCAGGCACAGAAAAGGCCCTAAACCCTAAACCCTATACCTGGCTCATGCTGGGCCTGCGAGGAGCTGATTGTTGGACACATAATGAAGCTGCCAACACCATGCTCTCCATTTCATTCAAATCATACATGCCCACTGCTTTCAACCGTGGATCCACTAACTTCTCCAAATTTCTCTCCTCCAGCAATGGACTGGCCTGTTCCCAAGAGCAGCAAACCCAAAGACAATCAATCCAAATGTACGGTCAATGGGATTGAAATTAGCAAACAGAGGTAGTAGAATGAAATTGAACATAAAATGAACAATGAATCAAGTCATGTCATCAATCACTTTGAGGCGGGAAATAGATTTACCCAAGTCACAAGATTTTCTTGGCCTTTAGGCCTGGAAGTGTCAATTGGAGTGCGGCCAGTGATGAGCTCAAGAAGCACCACACCAAATGAATACACATCTGTTTTGTCGTTCACTTTTCCATACATGAAATACTCGGGTGCCAGATACCTGCCAATTCACACTGCTCATATTCCTGATACTGCATTTAAGGGTTCATGGGTTTAGGGTATCATTGTAAATATACTGTCCAAAAAGTTGATTTTTCACCCCCTGAGTTCAAAGTGTGGGAAGAAGAAATAACGGAATTGGTCAGTTTACCCAAAAGTGCCAACAACGTCATTGCATGGGATGTGTGGTGCATTTGTGGGACCCCACTTTGCAAGTCCAAAATCTGACAACTGCAAGATTTACCACCTTCAAACCCTCAGAATAGAAGATACAAAACCTTCCAGGCACAGAGCATAAAAGATGCACAGAGTTCAGCTCTATTCTAGATCATACTAACAGCAGTAATAAGGTTTGCTTTGGAAAAATTCTTACGGCACCTCTTCAACATTGTGGCCACTTCGTAAATGGACAAGCAATGGAGGGGTCAGATACCTTACCCGAGGCTCAAAATCCTCAGTGAGAAGGATGTTTGATGCCTTCACATCTCTGTGAATGACAGGGCGGGGACAGCCACTCTGGATATAGTCCAATGCTTCTGCTACACCTACTGCCACTTGGTGTCGAACATTCCATGGCAATGGTGCCTCCTCATCCCTTCCTGTCCACAAATCAAACATGCCCATCACAAGATTGTCAGGAAAATCACAGTAAATGACTGACACACACTACCTATTGTGAGACCAGAAATGTGTTTTTTTTTTCCTCTTGCTTTGAAGATCTGTGGTGAATCCAGAATCAGATCATCTGCACATATGAGCTAGATTTTTAAGGAGGAGAGTGTGATCTGAACTTTTTTTGCGTGCTTGACTCTGGCAATGGCCTTACCATGGAGATGATCATCCAAGCTCCCTCGTGCAATGTAATCGTAGACAAGGATCATGTGTGGGGTGTCAACACAGTAGCCAAGCAGTGTGACAATATTAACATGTGATAGGGAGCATGTGATCTGGATGTCAGTTAGAAGCTCTTCTTCTGCTTGGCGCCCTCCTTGGTTTAAGCACTTTACTGCCACTAGCTTGCCATCCTCGGTCTGTCCTTTGTAAACTTGGCTTGCTCCTCCTCTTCCTATTATTTTGTCTGCATATTTCATTCAACCCATTCATTGTCATTTCCAACTTCTCCAAATGTACCAATTGGCTCATCTCTTTCACACAAATGTACGGAAAAAGTATGTAATGCCACCAAAATAAATATCGTTTTGAATTGACTCAAAGCACCCCCAGATAAAAACAGGAAAAAAAAAAAACAAACAATTGAGAAATTTCCATATGAACTTTTTTCTTATAGAACCAGATCTGAAAGATGCAACAAAATTCTTTTCTTGAAAATGCTGTCCCAAACATGGGCAGAATTTCTTTAAAAATGGATTTGGATCTTGTGACCTAAAGTCCATCCCATTTCAAAATGACAAGAAAACATGGTCTGACAATGTATGCCAATTTCAGCACAATAGTATTATGTCACTGGACACATCCATAAGAGAGAAATTACATGTACAAGGGCAGCAGAAGATCAGGGAAGAAGAAAACACACTACTCACTTGGTGAGAAATTGGAAGTTGCTGCTTTGAGCTGATCATATGAAAACCACATGCATGGTCGTTCTAGACAGAGACACTCCACTTGCTGTGCCAGAGTTGAAATATTTTCTTGTAAGGTCCTTGCAAATCCCACGTTTCTTGATGACCGCATACTGGTTGTGAAAGCTTTTGATGATAGCTCTCCCAGTAATTTATCACATTGAGCTTCGACTGCACCTCGAGGCAAAGTCAGTGACCCTTTGTGTCTTGATCTTCCTGGCAGTTGCAAAGCCCAGTTCACAACTGACATACTTCGCTCTATTCCTGGAGCTAAGACAGGCTTTCTATCAAAGCCAATTGCATTGTGCATTAGTGGCCAACCCGGGGTTAGCCCTGAATTCTCTTTGGCATTTGAGGCAAGAGATTCTCTAATTCTGCTAGTTTTGTCTCCAGGAAGCTTCTTCATGAATAGGGAGAAGGAAGTTTCGCGTTGTGACAAAGTCCGTTGTGAGAAAACAGCAGGCTCATCATCTGATTGGTCTGTGAGGAGAAACCCAAACCTCATAGAGCTTGAATCCCTCTGTGCTCCTTGTTTGTGTCTCTTTGAGAAGGAGATCCGAAATTCTTCCACCCCTGATGTGACTACCTGCTGGGCTGAAGGGAGAACACTTGTGGGTGAGCTCAAAGAGTCATCATTCTGCAGCGAGGATGGTGAGCTTCCAACCATTTCCAATTCACCACTGTGCCCAGATTTTTCCTCATCACTGCTAAGCCCTTTCATGGGATTATTATGAGAGGGTGTCAAATTTGGGGGAAAAGATGCGTCATCTGATAACTCGTCCATGCCTCCACTTGTGACCTTGTGCCTTCTAAAACTCCTCATATTCCGACTCAAAACCTTCAGCATACCTGACCCTGCACAAACATCTCACAATCCACAACATCACCCAACAGTCTTCAAAAACCCTTTCTGTGGTATGGACATATAGAAATTCATCATCTCTCAAAATAGGTTGCACAGTTTATAGGCAAGCTAGAGATTCAAACATTGGAGGCCAAGAGTAGTCTTCGAGAACTGTTCTGCCACTGACATATAACAGAAAGCTTCTGCTCACTTATATTCCTCCTACTGGGCAACAAGTTCTCAAAGGTACTCAAAATGGTGGTTTTTACAGCCAGAACAATGAGTTGACTACTGAGCTGCAACTGACTGACTTTATAGACACAGAAAAAGTTTGTCATTGTGGATGTGGAGAACATGGATCATAATAAAATTCACTGCTACAGAGAAAAGAGATCTCAAACAAATTTTGATGAGATAGTTATGGAGAAAGTGCAAAAGGGAAGACAACTTACTTGGTGCTTCATTCTCTAAACAGCCTTGTTTGTCGAAGACAATGAGGCTGTGCTCGACAATAATCACAGTGCAAGTGCTAGGCAATCGCTTCAAACAGTATGTTCCTAATTCAGTGCTGTGCCTGCCAACCGCACAATCATGCATTGCACTCATTCAATGAACGCAAGTAACATCAGTATTTGCATTAAAAAATATCTACAGTGCATTCAACCCCCACAGGCCCTGCTTCAGAAGGACATAACCCAATATTGCTCTTGATGCCAAAACCAACAAAGTACAAGTGTCTGATCCAATTAGATAGGATGACATTATTAGATTCTTTACATTTGTCACAGTGCGGCCAAAAACTTAAGACCAACACTCAAGAATTGCCCAAAACTGCATAACTCTGAGGGACCCATCCATGTAAATTCAGCTTTCCAGAGATTTATTGGGGAAAAAAAACACAAAGGCCATGTGCGTCATGTGGGGGGGGAGAGAGGGAATGGGAACTTTACCCACTGCTGAAGTGCTTGTTGCTGCCTAGAACAAGCTTGGAAGCTACTTGCTTCCCAGCAACCTCCACCAATGCTTTTTTGGCCTTACTTCCTCTAACAATCTCCAACTGAAGCTTGACCTACAACCCACCCCGTGCCCCACACATGGTACAATGGATATCTTGTTGAGCAAAAGTCCCTACAATGTCCAAGAGTACAAGAAAGTTGCAGGCAGCAACATTGTATTCCTTTTCGAAGGACTGTCACTAGTAGTTCCTTATATCCCCTTTTGAGTAGTTGGAAAACTGGAGAAATGAACCTCCAAACAAATCACAAAAAATGGAAACCAAAACCTTTGGAGATATTCCATGTATATGCTGCTACTACTGCTGTTGTTTTTTGTTGTCAGGTGTGTGTATATCAATCCCAAAAACGTTTCAACCCAAATCTACTGAGGCAACGTTCAACCCAATCCTAGGACCTTCGAGGCAGAAACAACGCAGTTCACAGGAAGCAAGATAGAGAGTCTGACAAGATGGACATAAGATATGTGTGAGATGGGGGGAGAAGCTTACTCGCTTCAGATTGCAGAGGCCTTCATAAACAGACAGCACTCCTTTCAAGCTATTGCCAAGCTGCTGCATGTGAACATCTCCTTCCTTCTCTGTTTCCCCAGCACCCATCCATGCCCCAACAAATTGCCCATGTCAATATTTCATGTCATAGCTACCATTGAAAATCCTGCCTGCCTGACAGACAGCCCCCGTTTTTCCATCTCTTCACTGATCATCTAAGAGCTCAAGTAAAGCTGCTGCACTTGAGCATTGCCCCCTGAAGGAAGGAAGGAATGAATGCTCCAATTGTAAAGGGGGATCCAACAAAGCCCATCTGGGTACCATTTCTCAGGCAGCAGCAGTATTCCAGTTCCAAAACTAGTCCACAAGAAGAAGAAGAAGAAGAAGAAGAAGAAGAAGAGGGGATACGTAAAAAGCAAGAAATGGACTCAAGACTCTTCTTCTTCTCAACAACGACCTCTCTCAACCCCAAATTCTTCAATCCCCAGATTACCACCCCTTGTTCTTGAACTCACCACCTTTTTCCTCCCCCCCAATTCCTCTTCATCTTATTCTTCCCCAGAAAAAAGGGAAAACAGAAAAAGACCCCAAAAAACACGCGCACACAATATATACCAGCGTGACGAGCAGAGAACGCGGAAACATGGACTGCAAGAATGTGATCCCCAGACTGCGCAAGTTTGGCGATGACCCAAGCCAACAACTCCCGAGAAGACGGCGTCAGCTTCATCCCCACCACCAGTTTCCGCCCTTGTTGCAGCGACTGCCCAGCTCTTCCTCCTCCTCCTCCATGCTGCTTCCTACTGTTCTTACTACTCTTACCCTGCACCACATGAGCTTCACCCTCCGGACAGAGTCTCCTCCCCCGTCCTGCTTCCACCTCCCCCTGCATGATCCAAACCTCCCTCCTGCCCTCCAAATCATGCAAGAAGAAGAAGATTCATGTGGTGCGTCGTAAGCAGCAACTTGATGTTGAGCACTACTACTGCTACTACTACTACTAAACACCACATCATATGCAGCAGCCGGTAAGCTGCTGATGCAGCAACGCCGCCCGGTGCGAAGACGACGATGCTCTTGTTGTTCAGCTGTCTCCTGCACCACACCCGCTACAAACAACAAGTCGTAGTACTAGTCCACTGCTCTGCGGCTCAGATAGACACTGCAGCTGCTCATCACAGCTGCTAGCGCTAATCGCTCTGCTAATTCGTGCGCTCTGCACTGTGCTGTTGCTGCAGCGCATCATGGATTTGCATACTGACAATCCAATCCATTTACGTAGATTCACACTAATGCCCACACAAACCAACCATGTATGCGAGCCAGCGCCGGCGCCAGAGAGAGAGGCCACAAGCGAGCGAGCGACAGCACAGACGCAGCAGCAGAAGACGAAGCCCCTGCGCAGACAAAACAGGAGACGACGTTCAGGCGCTCAGGAGTTCAGACGCTCAGACAGAAGAGGCGTCGTGCCAGGTGACAGGAATCTCCGCCTCTCATTTATCACTTCAAATAACTACTCAAATGCCGTGGCCCCCACCCCCACCCCCGGAGTCTTTCTTTTGGCAATTACGATGTGTTATAGCCAAAGTGGCGATGATCCATAGAAGAGTTTAGCCAGATTTGGTTGCAGGCTAAATATGAAAGTAAGTGTTTTTAAAGACATCCTTCTATGTTTTTTGTTATTTTGTTTTGTTTTGTTTTTTTTTTTTGGTGGCTACCTACTTGAACCATGTATAGAAATCTGGCGATTTTTCTTGAATTTTTGTCTTATTTTGTCTATCGAAAATCTCTAAAAGCATATGACTGTCGCTCTTTTAAATTTTTAATCTAGCATTTTGGCTATACATTGGCAGTAGAAAAAAGACTACCCCCTCCCCCCTCCCCCTCCTGCTCCCTTTGCTTTCCCTTTCGTAAGGGCACCTGCTTTTGGGACCTCGAAAGCAGGGGGGAAAACTCTCCCACCCCGTAAGTAAGCCGTCCTCCACTCGCTCTAGAGTAGGAATATACCTCACCTAACCTGTTACCTGACCTGAACTGACCAGAACTGACCTGACCTGACCTGACCTGATCGGACCTGACCCGACCTGACCTGCATTGGGTGAACCGGCAACTACTAGTACACTGGGACCATGGTGAAAATCCCAAAGTTTTTGGGGGCAGCTTAAAAACATTATAGACTGACTGTCCTTAGACAAAACCGCCTTGGGTGAACTAGCACCCACAATGGTACCATGGTCAAAATCCTGAATTACTGTCTTTGAATCCAAATTTAACCTTTTCCTGGCTTAAAATATAAATATGTATCTATGAAGCAAGGTAATTTGTTTAATATTAATGAATTAATAAATTTGTTTTGTTTTTGTCACGCTCAGATCTCCTAAACCAACAGCACTTCATGCCACACTCTTGGTATCTTCAGAAAGCTCTTGATGAGTTGTAGCAGGGTTGCACTGATTTGGTTTGAGCCTGTTTGAAGCTATGGTGTGGAAGTTACTGCTTATTGAACCATTTTCTCAATGAAAATTAAATAAAATCAAAATTGAAAACTCTATAAGAATTTGGGGGTGTTCTTGGGTGTTGTTGCAAAGCTCTCAGCAAGTCAGATTTAATAAAGTTTGTTTCACAATTTTCGGAGCTAAGGTGTGAAAGATATTGATTTTTGAATGGATTTTGTTGCTGAAAATTCAAACAAATTGCAAAAAATGGATTTGGAAGGAAAAATCAATTGAGTCCTCAATGTGTTCACAATTGGGCCAAAGGCACAAGCTACTACACTTCTTGGTCACCAAAAAGCCCTAACTCAAGAAGGTGAAGGTACCAGTATGGGTGCTGCTGGTTCACCCTGGCCAACAAAACAAACAACTTTGAGTCCAAATTTAACATTTCCGAGGGCAAATATATCACTCTCTGTTTAAGAGGCCTCACTCACTCTAAGGAGGTGAAGGCACCAGTGTAGGTACTGGTTCACCCTGGCCAACCTGACCTTACGAGTTGTATCTTTTCTTTCATTTCCTTTCCTTTACCTGACCTTACTTTAGGGGAGCAAACCTTGTAGAGGTTTTCCTAGTGGAATTTGAGGGCGCCTTAGACAACACAATTTCCTTAACATCGTGTTATGAAAATTGGTTCAAATTTTGTTTTCGCACATCATTGAAAAAGATGGGAGAAAAAGATGAGAATACAAAATACCTTACAAACTAGAGGCCCCATAATTTAGGTACTTACTAGTTAACCACAAGGTTCCACCCTCATTGGGCTCTCATTGGCACAATAATTTCGTAACCCTTCTTTGCTGCTCGGATGAAAATTTCGTAATACCGCTCTCTGCATGGATGAAATGAGGGCATCTTGAATCCTCATTAGAGATGCGTTATGATGTCTGGTAACCTGTGTGGTCCAGCACGGGTTACCCAGCCCATACTGCACAATACTGGACCTGCCCATAGTGAAAGTTTTGGTTTTTCGTGGCCCTGCCCGTTGTGAAATTTTTGGTTTTCGGTGGGTCCTGCCCGTCTGGATCATCATGAGTAGGTCAGGACTTGGAACTGGCAGTACCGATTGGGGACCCACATCATTAAACTGTCAGACTAGGGGGGACATTCCGTTTTGTGCCTGCCTCGGTTCATCCCAACCGTCAAACCTTCGGTTAATTGAATCCAAACCGCTCAAGAAGAAGGCAGTTGCCGGCCCGCCCCCTATGAATCAGGTGAGTAGGTAGGTAATATCTTGTAGGTAACAACAGTCACAGTCCTAGTTAGTAACTGTCCGGATTTTATGATTTTTTGTCTGTTTGGCCTCTTGGAGTAAAAGTTACTATTTACTGGCTTTTACTTCTGGATTCGATTTTATGACTTTTCTTTTACCCTCATGTACCCTAAGCCCTAAACCCTACCTTTAGTTTTTAAAACCCTACCTTTGGTTTTTTAACCCTACCTTTGGTTTTAAAAAACCCTATCTCCATAGTATACCTATACTGAAAGGGTTATTATATATTAGTGTACTTTTTTACTACCAACATACCTCTTACTACCTTGGCACCTTCTACACTAATTCTACTATTTTCAGATATGCTGAAATTTTCATCCACAAAAAATTTAATAAAAAAAAAATTTGTGAAGAAAAACATAACATCTTCAAAAATATTATACTTGTTGAAAATGAAAATTACTAAATTAATTAATTAATTGATAGACATGTGTCAAAGCTGCCAAGGTACAGTAGGGATAGACGGATGTCGAATAGGCCTGTGGTATAGGTGTGAAGGAAAATTGTTTATGACCATGTGGTGGTCTGAATTTGTGTTCTTAGTTATTTTGAGTGAACTACATAAGAGTTACATGTGTAACAATAGGGTTTGGTAGGTTTGTGAGAATTTTAGAGAACCTATTGGAAATGGTAGAAAAGGGACCATTAGTTTCAACGTGTTGCAAAATAGGCTTGTGTAGGCTTGAGGAATTATTTTTTTATCAAGTTTCTTGCACATTACTTGTGAACTTTTATATTATTGGTTTTGTTGGCCCTTCAATAATGAAACCAATTGCTTGCTCTCCAAACCAACCCTTGTTTTTCTTTGGGGTGGGGGGTGGGGGGCGGGGTTGTTTTCAATGGCCTTTTTGTAATCACCCAAATTCTTGTAGGTGGTAGTGTAGTGAATATCACACAATCCGTAAGTCTAACATAACGTTTGGCACATCATTGAGCAATGAGCATAATAAGGCCATTGTCATTCATGCATGGATCTGTTTGTTTACTTTTTCCAAGTGGTTTAGGGTTTGTTCACGACATTGGGGAGTGGGGTCTTGCTATAAAAGTTCCATCATCAAATTGTTGACGGAATTACGCAATGGCGTGCATTATCATTGAAGTGTAGACCATCTTGTGTTTCTGGATGGATGTTTGGGGCTTGCCTTTCAACGCTGCAGAATGACCAGAACGTACTTTTTATGGCAGAAAACATCCATGACCTTATTTCGTATGCTCAAAACAATAAGAAAAGAAACATACAAAAAGCACCAGCTGTGGAAACATTAGAAGGTCTCACATACAGGTTTTTTTTAAAAATAATTTTGTGATATTAAAATTTTGGCAAATTTTCTCATTAATTACCGAAATTAGTTGATTTTACATTAGAATTTTTTTTTCAATTTTTTTTAGAAAATGATAAAATTTTTCAAAAAAAAGAAAAAAGAAAAAAAAAAGTGACATGTAAGTGATCTTTGAAGCAAATGATATATGTTTTATATTAAATCTAATTCAATTATCATGAGGTTTTTGTTCCCTTTGCAATGTGAGAAACTGATCACCTTACGTTTGTGTCGTAAAAGAAACTTTCAAATATTTTGGACAAAGCTAATGTTCTTGAATCAAACAATGCATTCACTCAAATATTCATTCAATATGAAATTAAAAAAGCCCCAACTGTTCCATTTGGTTCAAACTCTTCTCTTCAAATCAATGGAGTTTACAGGCATGGCCTTTCCCCCAACCCATCCCCAACCTGAGAGAGGGATGATTCATGTTCTCAAATAATTCAGCACACAAAACACACGCAAGTTATGACGACCACGGCCATTCCGGCTTTCACACAAGCAAATCCATTCCATTATGAGAGCATAGCATATAACCTGCTGTTTTTGTTTCTGGGACGGAGAGGAATATTGATTGCCATAGAATGGGTCATCAAACATTATTGGTTAGGAGATGAACTGCAGCAGGAGTATTTAATTCTTGTGTTTTTTGTGTGTCAGCAATCATGCTCCACAATACTTTGGAATTGTCTTCTCCCCTTAAAAACCAACAATTATTTTTTGGGTTTGGGAAAAAAATGGAACTAAAAACCCACAATATTGATACCCGAAGTTGATTGTACCCAATGTTGTGGATGATGCCTAGAATCCTTCCAACAACTTTGCTTCCATAATGAAAATAAAGCATCTCATGGATGCCATGGCTGTTCTCCTGTGGGCAAGTTAAAGGGGAGAGTGTTGGATGTATATGATGGAACCCTGGAATGATTTTTTTTATAAAAAGATTTGATACCCCTACTTACTAACTAGTAGGGTAGAATCCCTCATCATTGAACATGTATTCATCATGGAACACTTTCAATATTTTTCTCATTCTTTAATCAAATCGAGCTTCCAAAAAATAAAGGAGCAACGCAGAAAACACATGAAGAGGATGAGTGATAGGCTGGTTCAAATTTTTTGAAAAAATAGCTTTAGACCCCTCTCTAGTTTCAGCCCCCATATCTTTCGGATGTTTAGTCCATTTTGAGTGAAGATATCAAATATGAGAAAGATATGGTGGCTTTCTTTAAACACTTTAGAAAATTTCTTTGTATCCCAGAGATAAAGATGGAACAATCAAAGATTTTAAGATTGAAATCGTAATCTTTTTTAATTCACTCATCACCAAACATTGACCACCCTTACACCAAACATCCCATATTTTTCCCCATTCCTTTACCAAATTGAGCAATTGTTGCACCATTGGAAGCACTAGGTGGTTACAAATGTTCTTTAAGCTTCAGAAGGAGATGAACAATGTGTGAGGATTCAACCTTCATCGAGTCCCCAAGTGTTTGCTCATCGATCTATCCCTTATGTTCATAAGTAGATACTCACCCAACACTGGTTCAAATCAGCAACAGGTAAAAATAAGAAATGTTCCATGACATTCACCCCAAGAAAACAAGAGGTGTGTCACATTGTGGCCTTGCCATTTGCATTTTAAAAGTATCTTAAGGCAAAAGAAAAATTATGGAAACTCAAATATTTCACCATGCCTAAATATAGTCTTCAAAAAATCCTCTAAAAGAAACCAAAATCCTCACAAAATTATAATTCTGTATAACTAATCTCAAGTTTCAACACGAGCCAAAATATCATCTTTCAAAAACCCTCACATAAAAATAGATCTATTATTACCTAGGGGCCAAAATCCCTTAAGCTACTATACTCTATAATGAATCTAAACACAATATCCTTGTCTTCTTGGTAAGGCAAAGCCAATCAAAAATGAACTCTCAGTTCACTAACATCTAGTGCACATAATGTGGGACCGAATCCAAACTACATCATTCTGTAGTCTCTCCCTTTCTAGGGAGAAACAAACGGCAAGCAAGACGGAAGACTTTTAGCAAGTGAATATGGCAGGAGTTTGGTCAGTCTAGAAACCCATTTTGGCCCAATGATGAAAACAAGTGGGGTGAGTGCACATTACGTAAAATTGGGTTTCCTACGGACCAAAAAAAAAATCATCCCTTATGCATTATTGTAAGTTATGTTCGACATCATGCAAAGAAATATGAGCTCCCCCTCGGGCATACGCACCGACACATTCCTAGTCTCAAGGTAGGTATATAACCGTGGGTCCATTTGGACACTAACAATTGGTTTCAAGCCAACCATAAGTATGTGCTCTTGGGTTTAAACAAGAAGTCCTTTGACCCTTCGACCCTAAGGGTCACAATTGGGAAGTCAAAATCCTGGATACACAAAGGGTCCTTAGACAAGTCTATCATTCCTTGTGCTAAAAGGCTATGTCCATCAAAGTTTTGGGATCCATATCATGGGAGCCTATAGGTACTCAAGGGCCCCCAATTATTTTGGAATATATAAGTTATGGTGCATTAGGAGAAGTTTCACTCCTTAATAATCCCTTTTCATTTAATTCACCAAATTTTGCTCTCAAGACTAATGTGTGGAAAAGAGAGTTATCAAACTCATTAACAAATCAAATGGAGAATGTGATTCCATGCTTTGAAGAAGCACTAGGTCAAAAAACATGGCCTTGTGGTGCAACCAAAGAGAATTAGACATCAGATAGTAGGCTTCTTCACAAGTTTCTTATTTGATCTTGATAGTGAGATGACATTGTACTTTGGACATTTAGTTCATATGACACATTTAATTAGTTGGCATGGCACCTCTTAGTTTTGATCCAATTGGACAAGGCTCAAATTGAAAAGTTACAATTTGTGAATTCCATGCATTCATCTTATATCACAAAGTCGTATTTAGTTTTGAGACCTGACTATATGTACAAATCATTCCTAAAACGTAGGGACAAATATTAGAATATCAAATAATATCAAATAGTAGACATAGGAAATCCCATGTTGACATTTGTTGCATGACTTATTTTATTTAAAAATATATTTTACATGGATTTGGACAGATTTATATGATGATTAAGTGTGAATCACCTACACAATTTTACAAGACTTAAAATGAATTTACAATGATCTACACATACACATCCAAGGTTGGGCATTTACATTTACACACATGTGGGTGAGAAGTTTTACACTTACACAGTGAATATGTTTAAAACCATGTACATGCAGAACATTAGGATGCACCTATCACATCCATATATTCCTATGTGCGGGGAAGGTTCACATGATGAGACATGCAAGATCTCCAAACATTACACTCATGGAATATGATCACAACAACAAATTTGATGTATCAACATTATATATATACATAAACATTATTCGACCCACCAGCTTATGTTATGCGTCATAAGAAAAACTCTCACCCATCCTTGCCATGCAAATATATCGCTTCATTTAGGCAATTTAAAGAAAAAGCTTCAGGTTTTATATATTTTAGTATGGTAAAAAAATTGAATATTTTAACCTAATGATTTGTCAAGTTTTTTTTTTCCAATTGTATCCCAATACACATGTTTACTATTCCAACTATTTGAGGATTACATTCTTATTAACATTTTTTCACAAGATATTTGATTTTGTTTTCACAAAAATTTAAACATATATGTGATTTTTCTTCAACTTTGCATGATTAACCCTTCTAAGCTTTTTCTACATCCAATTATCTCTTTTCAAACCCTTTGTTAGAAATATAATCCAAACTAGTCATCCATGAACACGATTACTTATAGTTCCAATCATTGTGGTTTGACAATTAATATATTAAAAAATGTTTTGTAATTTTTATGGGAAAAATCACACAAGGATATAAACATACAACAAAAATTAAATTGAATTCATATATGGGGGCCTTTGCCTGGAAGGAAGCATCATCAGCCAAAAAACATTTTTGACATGAAATTAATAACGTATCTTTAATATGACACTCACAATGATCAAGTCAAGTATTAACTAAAAAAAAAAACTGGAGCTAGAATGTGGTATTTCATGTAAAAATGAAGCCTTGCATTTTTCAAAACATGAATTTGAGGATCTTTGAAAATGGACACCGATAGTGGGATCCATTGAAATCCTCAAAAATCTTGGCCATTTTATAACTTTCTTCTTTGAAATGTGATGATTTTTTTGGAATTTTTTTCAAAATTTCTCTTGACCATATTCCTTAGGACTTTTTAAAAAAGCAAAATGACAAATTTTCGTCATAAAAAAAATCTTTGGCTCCCACCCATTTGAAATTCCCAAAAAATAATTTTGGGCTTATCAAATGGTTAGGGGTTAGCACAACTTGGAATTTGGATGGTGAACCATCAAGGTTGATTGAATATGAACCATTGTTTGAAAAAAACAAATTGATGGTATACAATCCATTTGAGGAACTTATTATATGGCATTTGTTGATGATTTGTGTCATAGACCATCACCAAATCACTCTCTTTGAACTCAAACTTTGTTACATTTTGTTATTATACAACATCAATTGGATATGCATTATGGGTGAATTATGCACCATGTTGACATCAACAGTAGAATGTGGCCCTAGGACCATCAACCCTTTTGTTCACCATCATAAACAAATTTGAAATTTTTCTTATCAATTTTTGGCCTTATGTACCTCATGGTATGAAGTATGAAAACATGGATTTGAGGGCTTTCATTTGTGGTTATTTGTAGTTCCAAAATCTCAAAACTCCAATTTCCATTTCTATTTAATTGGATTTTCATAAGAAATCGTTCAATCCCTCTTAAGTCAATTGACATTAATAGTCTTGTATTATCTTTTAAAATTGTAGTTGTTGTGCCATCAAACATTTATTCCAACTTGAAACATTTATCCAATTCCTTGGAAAATTTGCTCACAACTATGTTCATTCAAATGTACTTATGTTTTGTCCTCTTTCTTATAAATGAGTTTTCAATTAAAAAATTCCATTGTTAAGGTTTTAATTACACTTGAATATTGCTCCATATGCATTTGTAATATTGCATAGTTAATAGGTCCCTTGTTCTTATTATTTTGGTATTATCCCAATATTCCATCAAATTGATGTTAAATTGGCCAACTTTTGTGAAATATTTTTCTACATTTGGTTTTGAACATAAATATGGTCTAGGACTTGCCTTATGCAACTTATGAATCATGCCATTGCTTTTGCCTTTCCAATGATTTATAATGACAGTGCTAGCCTTGGAATATTTCTTTACATAAATGTGTCAAATTTTATAGATGGTATGTCACCTTTGAATGCTTTTGTGAAGCTATTTGTCATTACATGTGGATTGTTGTGCAAATAATCACAATGGTTCTATAAGACCCCATAAAATGTTCAATTGTTTTCAATGATCTCACAACAAATGTCACTTTGCAAATTATTTTGAATTTTTTATCAAATTCCAAATAACACTATGTATGGTCAAATAAATAACACATAATGTATCTTGAGGTGCCAATTATACCCTCTCCGACTCTACTTGCAAATAATTTGTAATTGATTAATTTGGGTTCAATCTGATTTTGCATCCATTTTATTTATGCTAGTTTGACCTTGCTTTTATGTTGAATAAAAAATATTGATAATATTATTCAAAGCTAAAATCTATGTTGCTAGTTAGTATGTTCAGTGTTTTATTAGAGATGTTAGGTTTGAATCTGGTGTGATTCTATAGAAGCATAGACTCAAGAAACATGAAGATATGAAAAGACATGTAGAAATTAGGTTGGGTTTTAGGCACAAACAAACATGCACAAAAAAGAACTATTACATAGATTTCTAAACATCATGTCCATAACACCTATGTTGTTAATTCACCAAAAAATGATGCCTTACACTCATCTTGGGTGTTTTTATGGAAATGATGATGAGTTTTGGTTCCATAGTTTGGCAATCATCTTAAACAAATTAATTGGCACCAACACCATTTTATTAAGTTATTTGTGCTCAAGAAAAAATCCCAAATGATAATGAAAATGTAAAATGATTTTGGTCACTGTTTTATAAAAATCACAACTTTTTATCTTAAGCTCTAATAAGTAGCAAAAAAAGAAAGGTTATTTTCATATTTTAATTATAGCCAAATTTGGCTACTTATTTTTATGCATGATTATGATTATGGCCAATCATCAACATTAAAAAAAAATTATTATAATTTTTTTTAAAAAAAACATTATAACTACATTCAATTCCAGTGACATAGGAACTAGGTTATATGGGGTTCTTTGCAAAAAGTTTCATATGTCACTTCTACATGACCATTTTGGTCGTATAGGCATCCTTGGACCATTCCAAAGACTATTAAAAAAAAACTACCTCATTTTCAAGCCTAACTATTTCATAACTACTTTCTTTTCTTATTAACTTTCATAATAACTATTTCCCACCTTTCCTAATAACTATTTCACTCTTCTTTTCCTATCCACCAACATGGATATAAAAAAACAAATTAACATGTGCTTTTTCATGTCCATGAAACGTGTATTAATTGAAATTAAATTTGACATTGGCATAAATATATAAAAATATAAGAAAAAACTAAAATAGTTGATTGTCATTGGTAATGCACAACAATGCAAAGCTCAAATATGTTTAACCTTGCATAGTTTAAGGCCTTATCACAACCATTTTAGCTTTATTTGAAACCTTAGCTTCAAAATTGGTCCAAAGGTAATTGTATGATATAATGTAAACAATTAAAATAAATTTCAAACTATATATAGTGTCAAAAGCATTAACCCATAAGGTTTTGTTCACATTGAACTATTTTCAAAAGCACATATAAGTTATTTGAGCCTCGTAAATAAAATAAGTTATAAAAACTATATGAAATTTATTTAAATAAACATGTTTTTGTGATATGTACACTAGAAATTGTATAATTTTTTTAAAGAACCATTATTTCATATCAATTTGTAAGTTTTATTAATTTTTAAAATCCGCATTGTTTTTGCAAAATGATAAAAAATAATTTTGGTCCAAATACATTTTCAATGGAAGAACATTTTATAACCTAAAAAGATCATTATCATCAATGTTATCATAGAATAATGTACTAATAAATATTTTATTATTATCTTATTTGAACTTCACAACTTTTGAGACAAATTGAAAATTTTGATGGAGAAGAATAAAAAAAAACTTTTTATGTATTCATGACAAATCAAGTTTGTGATATTTTCATTAGTTTTTTGAAGATTCGTTAATTTAAAAATTCAATTTGAAATATCATAATTATATGGGTAGATGACAAATATTATCCTCATTACAAATGTCATTGCTTGATAATAAATTTTTAATTAATGATTTCCTTTTATTTGAATCAAAAATATCTTTGCAACTTATGGAAACTCTTAAAACTATTTTTGACATTGTAAAAGAGAATATAAGATGAAGATGTTGCCATAGAACAAACATGAATTGATGAAATCAAATCATTTGTGTGTAAAAAAATCATTGATGATCCTCACGATCACCAATTTTTTTGGGATGGATTGACATTTTTTTTTCCTTTCCAATTTATTTATTTATTTTTGAATCAATTGAAAATAATTTCCCTTTCAACTTTATTGTTTTTTTAAATCAAAGGAAACTTGACACTTCCCTCACCCCAAATTTTTATGAAAAGTTAAATAAAAAATGTGAATTCATGTTAACTTAAGATAATTTCATCAAAAAAAAATTCATCATTCAATTTTCAAATGTGTGTTTAACATCCCACACCCATGAAATCATAAGCATCCCAATTCATTACATTAAAATGTGTTTATTGATTATGGCTAATGATTCAGATAAAACCTATAGTGTTTGGAAACTTATATTTATTAAGTTTAATTTGAAGAAAAATTTAAACTCAAGTTCCAACACATGTTAACCTATCATGTTTATTTGAATGTGTGTCTCCCAAATAAACTCAATTGAATGGTAATCCAATAATGTAGATGTAATGTACACCATGTTGAGAGAATTAAGTTTCTGGTCATGAAGTTTTGTATGTTCACATATAAAATTAAATGAAAGAAAAAACACACTTTTTTAAAATAAAAAAGCATTTAATTTAATTTAATTTTCATTGGAAATCTTAATTTTGAACCAAATAAATATAAAATTTTCAAAGTTTCTTGAGCTTTAAACCAATATGATTGTTCAAGAGTAGGATTGCTAGGCCAAGGTTTTTAAAGAACATCCCAAAATAAGACATTGACCTACCAAACTTTTGAAATCCAAATGTCCCTAGTAGAAATGTGGATTGATGGGGGCATTTTGGTTCAAGGACAACATAAGCTTGGTTGATGACAAAAACAAACTTAAAAACCATTGGAAAATTTGCAACAAGCAATAGTGGGAATGTTGAAAATGCACATTGGAAACACCTTGAGGGGGCACTAGGTTGGATAGGAATGTTTTTTTCTTTTTGGGCAAAAGGAGGCACCGAGGGATGTTGAGAGCACCAGATATGATGTTAGAAGACACCACCAGTGCTAAGAAATACATAGGAGATGTGGGGGGCATTATGGTCAAAAATATTTTACAGTTCATATTTTTTCAAGCCACGAGGGATGTTAGGGGCTATTGGGAAGCACAACATGAAGGATGTTGGGGGGACATTGGAAAGGCCCAAATTTTTCAATAATTTTTGGGTGACACGGGACACCAAAAAAGACATAAAAAATGATAGGGGTGTTGGGTAGGTTATAAAGGGACATTAGGGGTGTCAAAAAGGCTATTGTTTCCAGTAGGCAAAGATTAAATTTCATATTTTAGAATGAATGAAAATGGGTATGATTTCATGGTATTAGTGATCATGGATTGCCAAGTCTGGTCACTAATTGTCTTTCTTTCAAAATCATTTACTTGTTAAAATATATTAATATTTTGACCTTCTGTCAATTGATCATCATCACTAGTAATGTGAAGCCCAAGTAATAACTAAATTTGCATTTGCCACATCCATTTGAAATTCACAAAAAAAAAAAAAAAAAAAAATCTTTTTAGGCTTACTAGGCATTTAGAGGTTATAAAACCAAATGTTTTCATGTATGGGAAAATCTTCTACTCAAGACACTTAATATCAAAGTTCTTAGAACTCAATGTCCGTCGTGGAGGACAATTTCAATTTTGACAAGAGGCTCATCACATGACAATGTGGAGGCATGTATGCAAATATCTGAAGGTGTATGACTATGGAAGGGCAGAAAGCTGTAATAAGAACTTGTCAGGGCTGTGATACTAACTATTAGGGATGGGCAAAGCACATGCCTAAGGGGTGAATTCAATGGTCCATCATAACACTATCCAAGTCACTACTAGATCATGGGATTTTGATCCTGTGTTTGAAGTGGCCCAAAGTCATCAAACCAAACAATGTCCTTGTGATAATGAGGAAAGTTGAGGAACTTGGGTGCCAGAATCAAAGGTTGTATTGCATGCATGATGGCCCAAGTTTTGAAGGGTAGATCTCATCACATGCAATGAATGGGATATAATGTATGTGGTCCTTTCACAAGGAAAGGATCCCCCCCACAAAAAAAAAAACACTCAAAACTTGTGCAATTGAGGTGGGGTGTTCATTTTTGGCAAGCTTTGTTTGTTTTGTTAGAGAAAAGCCAAAACATCAAAAGGGTGGTAGAAATGCCCACATGAAAATATGGTAAATCATGTACATAATTTTGGAGGCCCATTTATGTTATGAGACCATTTTCCATCCATAGATGGCTTGCAAATGTGTTTTGAGACTCCGTCAATATAGGTAGGCTACCAGCTGCCACAATCAAACCACAATAGTTTCTAATTATTGGACTAGTAGCCACCAAAATGTACCAACTAGAAATGTCCTAGAGAGTTCATGGATTTTCCATCATTCAAGGCCTTTTGCATCTTGGAAATGTGTAAAATACGTAAAGTCCATCACATGGACTTTACATCAATCTTGTTCTTTTTTCCCTTAACACATAATTGCAATTCAGATAATACAGTGTGTGGTACCTTTTCAGGTTCAGCACTTTGGTGCCGAATATATTTATTTTAAAATTCCAAAATCCATGTCAGTAGTAAAATAATAATTTAAGAAATTTGGGCAAAAAATATAGGGAGCTTCTTTGGCTGGTTTTGAAAGCTCTGAATCTTTAACAAAATGAGATCTTTCACAACATTTTTTTTCTTGCTTCCTTTTGCAAAATTCAGAAGACACAATGTTCCACCAAATTATAGGAGAGACAAATGTTGTCAATTATTGGATACTTGTTCTGCAATGGGGTACTGGCTTGAAGCAAGAAGCTCTTGGGTGGATATTTGACAAATTTTGTATTTTTTTTCTTTTTAATTTCAAACAAAGGATTTCCAAACAAATCAACAATTCCACAAATAAGTTACCACTGAACCTGAAAAAAGTATTTATGGTATCTCATTTACATTATACATTATACATTTTTTATTTCATGATGTAAGATTGAAAACATAGTTAAATCAAACTTTAACAAGAACGAAATTAAACTGCGATGCAAATAAGCAGAATATCAGATCAAATGCCCGTTTGCCCTTTACTTACTTTCTACGGCTTCTAAAGTCCAAGTACTCAATCTTTGAAGCTAGTTCTAAGCTATCAAGTATTTTATGTAGGTGTGTTTGAAATTGATCTAGTTTCCAACAAAAGGCCCTAGCTATGCCTTACAATGTTGAGATGTTGTAGACCCAAGTGACTTATTTGTAGTCCTCACCTAAAGGCATGGGGCCTAGGCAACAAATCACGATGACCGTACCATATATACTCTTTGTTGGTCCAAAATTCAAACCATCCATGAGGGCAAGAGCGATGAATTATGTGAACCAACAACACCCACGGAGTGTACCATCCATTGGAATGGAAAACCCAATATCATAGTTGTGGACGAACCAACCACAACTGAGTTACCATGGTTCCACCTTGATAACCTATATATTTGGTAGACCCTCCTACTTCCTACTTCCAGTACGTACCTAGGTAAGAACCATAGTAAAAAAGGTCGTGGATGAAAGTAGTTACAACATAGGTAGGTCAGGACTAAAGTAGGCGAGGCCATTAATGGATGATATAAGATAGATGCATGTGGATGGTTAGTACATAGTTAACCACTGTGGTTAGCTAGCAATGGGTCTACAAGTGCTATACATTGACATGTTGATCATAAATGGCTGCACGTACTAGGCATGTGACTAAACTGCTGGGTATGGTGTGCAGTGTGCACTGGGTACAATAACATTATGTAGTGTGGATTGCCTGTTGAGCAATGAAGATGGCCAAATGATGACCTCCACAATTTTACTTATATGTCTTTTGTAGTTTTTGAATCCTTTACAATTAATTAATTAATTGATTGATTGATTGATTCCACTCTCTACACTAGTCTCAGCCCCTAAACCCTAAATTTATTGGCCTTGCCTACCAAGAAGGAAGGCAAGGATATTGTGTTTAGATTCATTATAGAGTATAGTAGCTTAAGGGATTTTGGCTTGACCCCTAGGTAATAAGAATAGGTCTATTTTTATTATATGAGGATTTTTGAAAGATGATATTTTGACTTGTGTTGAAACTTGAGATTAGTTGCAGAGATAATATCTTGAAGGATTTTGGTTTCTTTGAGAGAATTTTTTTGAAGATTTTTTTTTGCATGGTGAAATATTTGGGTTTCCATAATCCTTCTTCTTTTGCCTTAAGATACTTTTTTCCATGTAAATGCCAAGGCCACAGTGTGACACATCCCTTTGTTTGACAGAACAAAGTGTGTTCTTTTTTCTTCTTCTTTTGACAATTTGTGTTTGGCCCACAGCTGGGCTCATCACTTGTGTAGTGTGTGGGCAAATCTGGTTACAAGAGATTTTACAGAGTTGGTATCTATGTAGGTACTTTTTTCTAGATTCTGTCTGTGAAGTGTCAGTGATGAGAAATTAGTGTCCAGTCAGAGTTTGTGTCTCTCTCTCCCACAAGTGCTGCTGAGTGCAGTAGGGGCACAGGTAGGAGTCAGAAAACTCTTTTAATGTGTTTTTTGGGGCTAGATTTGACTCCAAGGGCTCAATTCAATTCATCTCCCTAGCTTCAATAGCTATAGCTCTTTCATTCGGGTTGTTTACAAGGAAATGCCAAGGTACAAATTATGATTCTGCACCCCTTCATAGATCTGCAGCATTAATGACTTCTAATCCTGCAAAAACCCTAAACCTTAATTTCATATGATCCCTTGAGAATGGGTTTTCTCAAAGAACAGAGTATTAACTAAATTTGAGGCCCATTTCCATAATATGGTTTAGTGGCCGAAACCTAAAACCAAATCAAGGGAAATTCATTGACTCCTCCTCACATCTTCCTTTAATTAGGTTTTTTGGTTGTTTAGCATGAAGGAAATTCCAAGGCACTATTTCATACTGTAACCCTTTTTGCATCTGCTGATTAATGACTTCTGCTCCAAAAAACCCTAAACCTTCATTTCAAAGGATCTCTTGAGAAAACTTTTCAGAAAAGAAGAGAGTTTACTACCAAGGGCCATAATTTGTGGCCAAAACCTAAAACAAAATCAGGATGTTCCATTGAGCAATATCTAATCAAAGGGGATAGCACCATCTCCCACCACTGCCTAGTCCAGTGTGTTTTCAATCTACATGCAAACCAAACAGAACCGTGCAGTATTTTCAAGATGAAGTCAAAGTATTTGAAGGAACTAGAGATCATAGTTAGCATGACCAACGTTTCGAAGGAACAAAAGGATTTAACTCCATTCTCCTCTGAGCTCCAAAAAAGTGGTCAAATTCTATAAGACCAAATTGCATTTAGAGAGCTAAGGGGTACAAAAAGCAAAGAAATTGAAACAAAGATAGTTGAGGGGATACATAAGTAAAGAAATTGACACAAAGAGATACCTAGAAGGTAGTAAAATAAAGTTGCATCAAGACCCGCAAAACATCATGGCAAGAGACCTACAAGAAGTGACTCTTGGAGAATTGAGAGCATTAAAAGAGAGGAGGCTTAGTGACATGCAAAGGAGGTCAAGGGTGAAGTGGTTGTAGAAAGGCCATGTTGTCACAAAGGAGTTTTTGTTGTCATAAAAGAACATGAACTTCACTCTTCTATCACTAAACTAAAAACAAAGGATGGGGCATCAATTGCAACACTAGAAGAGCTAAGAGATTGTTGCAAAAGGTTTTTTTTGAAGTTATACAAGAGACAACCCAATGACTCCAACATGGATGAAATTAGAAGACTATCTTTGAGGAACTTGACAAATAGGATACATGATATAAAAAAAAGGATGTTAGCCAATCCCATGAATGAAAAGGAACTACATATAACATTAGAAGCTTTAGCAAAGGATAAGGCCTTCAATCCTATTGGTGTGGTCTTTGAGTTCTTTTTGAGCTTGTGGGATATCATTGGTAGAAAATACACATAACTAGTGCAATAATCAATCCAATGAAGGTGTTTTCCATTGAAGGTCATATGAGGCTCAATCATTCTATTGTATAAAAGAAGGGATAGAAAGTTATTGTCAAATTGGCACCCCCCCCATCACTCTACTGAACATATTATACAAAATATATGCAAAAACACTACAATTAAAGTTGCAACCAATGCTGATGGAAGTAATTAACCATGGCTAGTCTACCTTCTTCCCATTAAGATTTATATTGAACAATATTTCCTTATTCACAAGACAATTCAATGGGCAAAGAAATCAAAACAACCAATGATCTTTTTGAAATTCAACTTTTCGAAAGCTTATGACAAAGTCAATTGGGATTTTATGTTAAAGTGCATAGAGAGAATAGGCATTCCTAGTATGTTTATGATCAAGATAAGAATTTTGTCCTCCAATGCAAAAGCATATGTCAATGTTAATAGTAAGCTCTTTCAAGATTTTGATATTGATCATGAGTTTTTTGTGGGGGTGCCCATGGTCCTTTGCCTATTTTTTATTCTTGGGGAATTCCTCAATGCTACAATAAAAAAGGACCAATAGAAAATGGGGTTACAAGGTGTCAAACTCTCAAGGTCCAAAAGACAACAACCAATCGTGCAATATGTTAATGACTTGACACAAATTTTACAATTAGCACCATTCAAATTATCACAACAAGACTAGTTTGGGTTAAATTGAAATTGTTTTGTCAATCATCTAGCTTCAAACTTAATTATTCCAAGTCCATGGCTTTTTGGTTTGGAGGCAAAGGATTAACAAATCTAGAATGGACCCAAGTAGTCTAATGGATATGGGCACCAATGTATATGATTTCCAAGCTTCTAGGGATCCCCTTTGGTTTGTCTTCAAATTCCTAATGCAACAATTTCTTATTAAAGAAGATCAAACACAAATTGAGATATTGGTTATCGATTAAGCTTTTGCTAGTTGAGAGAATGGTGGTGGTCAATAACATCTTGTTATTGACCTTTTGGTACTTTATTAACATTTGGGCCAAAACGAATGAAAATACATTTATGGGTTTTGTATGGAAAGGCAAGGAGGATGGATTAAACTCTAAGATTGTTTTAATGGAAAGGAATGAAAAAGGTGTTTTTGTACTCTTCAACTTTAGGTCAAAAAATGCCTAGAGATACCAAACCTAAGGTTAATATTGTTTAGGAAAGATGGGCCAGCCTTGCTCTATTCGAACTTTAAATTGCATTGGTCAAAGACATGGGCCAAGCATTGGAGCAAGAAAGAGGTTGGATTTATTTGGTTAATGTGGAACAAAGTTGTGATAATCCATACTTAAAAGGCCAAAGCAAATAAGTCAATCAACCAAAGATGTGTTCCTTGTGGTGAAGCAAAAAAACCAATCCCACACAAATTTTGTGACAATTGATATGCTCAAAAAACATGGAAGTTCACTCACATGAAATTTTGAATTGTTTACATTATGAGCCCATGTTCCACATGCATGCACTCCCAATGGACGCATGACACTTTCATTGCAAAGGTATTCATAAGGTTCCACAAAATGACTAGATTATGGTCTCCATTGAAAGACATTGCATTGTGCATTATTTGGGCAAAAAAAAAAGAAGTTTTTAATGGCAATTGGTGGCCTATCCAAAAAATTCAAAACCTCATCTAAAAAAGGTTGCTTGATTATGGAAGGGCTACATGGGAAAGATGTTTAAGGAGGATTAAAAATTCCATAAGGTTGAAAAAATGAATTTTGAACATTTCGATTATGTGTTGAGTAGGAATAAAATGATATGTTCCAAATTTGGTAGTTGTGCTGAATGGTTTTTGACAGCCTTCATAGAAATTTCATCAATTGAGTGTATGGGTCATGTGTTGTTAACATGACATCCATGATTAACTAAAAACGGCATAAGTAATGAGTTCAATTCAACTATATAGTTGAAAAACTTGTTGTAAAAATGATGTTTTGGTGTAGTGTTTATTCCACTACAATTCATGGTAAGTAAAGCTTGAAATTGCAAATTTTACCACAATAAGGGCCCATGTGAGGTAAAATCAAATGTAAATTTGATTATGGTAAAGCCCAAGGCCAAGGGATTTTCACATGTGTAAAGAACTTGTAGGAATTTATTTATTTATTGCCATCATACCCACCAAATATCACAATTTAATTTTTTGAGTATGAATGTTTTGAAAAAATTAGTACCCATAACATTTTTTTGAAATTCATGGCCTTTGTGTAAGAAACATTATTTATGAATGAAAGCACATTGCAACTACATTAGAAAGATCTCGACAAGTATTTAAATTTAATTGTAAAGAGTTCTATCAAACAATAAATTTAGCATGTAAAAAAAAATTACAAAGATGACATTTTTGGGGGTTTAGGGTTGCCTACCTACATGTTTTTTTTCACCTTGTTTTTCTATCACATGAACTTTTAGAAAAACCCAATTGATTTTACTTTACATCTTAAAATTTCAAAGGATATTAGCTTTTGAGGGCTCACTTTTTTTAGAACACATTATGTAAGGGGTTCATTGGATTAAACAAAGGTAGCCTTTGAAGTCGATGTATTATGAAATGAGAACTCCATGAAAATTTGACAAATGTTTTAAATATATGTCAATAGATAAACACCATTGTGTGTAATTTTGAAACATTTTCTTGTGGAATGAAAATTCTAAAAAAACTTAACAAATATCTATACTAGAGGTATGTCTTAATAAAAAGGCACAAGGTAACAAACTTTATAATAATTTGGCAAATGTCTAAATATATTTTAAGATAAAAAATGTAACCCATGTGAAACAAATTACACTAAAACCTCTCCAAAGGTTTAAATGGGTTTATGGTTTAAAATTTGAATAGCTTTAGGATTAGGGTTTGAAGTTTGAATAGGTTTAACATTTTGTGAACTATATATATTTTTTTGAAGTCAAAATTAAAAGTAGCCTTGTGAAAAGTGTGACAACTAATTTCTTTTGTAAATCAAACATTTGAGTACTACAAAACATATCAATGTTATAATTTAAAAAGTGATGAATGTGAATCATGGGAAGAAATGAATATATTATTTAGTTTAAGACAATGAAATTGATATTTGAAGTGGAGTGGAAATATACATATTAAGGTAATTTTTAGATTCTCAACATTTCAATTCTGTTTGATATGTTAGACAATTTGAATGCAATTGTACAATATTTAAACATTCATTTTACAAGTTTCCTTTCAATTTTCAATGATAAAAAAAAAGAAATAAACTTAGTTGTCATGTATAACAGAACTGTGTTTTCATTGCATTTGTAGGTCTTTATGTTTTTTTAAGGGGGAAATGATAAATGTAATTACTCCAAATCATTGGGAATCTAAATCAACCTTCATGAATAAGTTCTAACTAAAATGTAATTGGTCTAGAAATATCATCTAACCAACCAACCTTATTTTATAAGAATTATTCCTTAATCCAACTTAAAATGGAAAGCTTTCACAAACATGACTTGGGATCCAAAAAATTTACCCTTTGCTATCTTATTAAAACATTGCCATTGAGCACATCTTATCATGATGTCATGAATCCAAGTGTGGTTTTACAATCTATTAACTAAAAATCCCTTTGCTAAAACAAACATTTTAATGTTTCAAAACTATTTTGGACATGAAATATGATCCATTAAAAAGGTTGCAAATCATCAAATTTTATTTTCCTTGCCATGTCCTTTCATGATTAATGTTTTGGATCATTTTCTTGTTATTATTAATCAATATTGGCTAGTTTTTGCTTTTACACAAAATCTTCAATTTTAGTTAAAACATATTATTAATGTAAGGGAACCCTTGGTTCCATTCTTTTTCTTTTTCTTATTCTATTGGGTTTGCAAATTTTTTAGTATTACAAATTTTAGTTCGAGAACCACAATGGGGCTAGTTTTAACCATTTCTTAGCCTAATCTTCTTAAATATTTTAGAGCCAACTTCAAGTTTTCAAAAATATAGAAAATTTTATATGAAATGGATAAAAGTAACTTTGTAAACACTACCAAAGAATATGAGGAAAATCCATCATCTCTTGAGTTGCATAAGAACAACCTCTTTGTGAGTGCCATGATAAGATTGTATACTGACTAATTCACTTCCACACAAATGAAGGTGAATTAACCTAATAAGACTTTTGGTTTGTGATTCATTTTGTGATCAAGATTACGTGACTATTTCCTTGCCAATAAATATAAATATAGCAAAGTAAATACTAGAAAAATCAATTATATATGTAAGAGGTTTATCATTACATGTATGGTTGAACCTTCACACAAAAAATAATGTCAACAAAATTGAACTAGTTGATATTTGCTTGACATAAAACAATGCAATTACCTAGGTCATGGCTTTATCAATTAATAAACTAGGGCCTTTTTAACACCTACATTGACCAAACAAAATTATATACAATAACTTTGCTAAAAATAAGGTTTATGTAAATTCATCACTATCAACTCCATAATCAACAAATGAGGTGCTTAAAATGTACATCTCTTCTTTAAGAAACCGAAGCTTCATCAAACCCAAACAAACTTACAAAACCAATTTGAAATCCTTCACAATTGAACTTTTCCAAAATGTTGGCTATCATTGCAATAATTTCCACACCTTTTCCTCTTTTAACATTAGTAGATACACCAATGTTGGGCCTAATTAAAAGTTGATAGTAATCTGCAACTTGGTTGTTAACATGTCAATGTTACTACACCATGTCATCACATGGTTATGGCTCAAATTGTAGGGTGTTTGCACACTACAATGACCTTATATGGATGTTACAATGGTAGCTTTTCCTATATTCCTTAGATAGAAGAGAATGAATAAAATAAAATTCATTGAAATAATAACAAAAAAGATTGACTTATCTAAAGCTATCATAATCGATCTTCCAAGAATGAAAAAGTAAATCAAAATTGTGGATAGCCAATAAGTAATGGACTTTTGAATTTTGCCCACACTTTTTGTCACACTTGCAAAACTCATGGATATGGACTTTTATCTCACAATGTGTTAGTTTTATGTGTTTGAAACTTTGGGATATTAGATGAATCATGTTTAAAAAATTAAAAGTCCATTGATTGAATGGAATGTGATTTTAATTTATTATGTTATTGGCTTTTTAAAATCCCAAAAATTATAATTATTTTTAAAGCCTTTTTAAGCATTTTTAAAAAATTATTTAAAAAAAAATTGTGATATTTTTAATATGTCTTATAGCATCATGATTTGAAATTGAAAAAGGAAAAATGTTACTTTCCATTTTATCTAAATATTCATATTTTAAACCAATTTTCAACTACACTAGAAAAGGACTTTGAAAGGGACTCTAATTTGTTGAAATTGTGACACCCTAATGTGCTTTCGCCTTGTAGTGAAACACCACCAAGTTTTTGTGATGCACAAGCTACCCACCGCCACACCTACCATACCCACTTCTTTTTCTTCATTGGATTTGTTGGGGAAAAAAACAAAACAAGGCACCTAGAGAAATCAAAACCTTAAAAGATCATAAGTTTGCGACAAAACACAAAGCACCCAAATGAACCAAAAGATTGAGGGATGAAAAGTTTGTGACAAAACAAAAAATAAAGAAATGGACAAAAACTAAAGTTTGGAAGTTGTAAAATTACTCTTAAAGTTTGATGGGGAAATAAAAAGTTTCCCTTAAGTCATTACCAAAGGTGATGCTTGAAAACAAACAAAACATAAAAGACAATTGTCTCACAAAAGTTTAAAACAATGTAAAAACTTAAATGTGGACCTTTAAATTTTGCATTGAGCCCATCATAGCAATTCAACTTGATTTTTTTGCACATCAACATTGCCAATTAACTCAAAGCCAAGTTTTGCATCAAATTCTTCTTTATTAAAATGGTTCCAACTTCAATTTTTCCTTGTTGTAAAATTGATGGTAAGGTTACCTTGGTAACAAGTTTGTAACGAAGATCAAAACCAAGCATAAACCTTGAACTGGCCAACATTGGTGTTAATCTTTAAATGACCCCCACCACGTCACCCCTACCCCAACAATTGACATCCTTTGAATTTTTATGATTAATTCAATGCCGCTTTATAGTTATACCTAACATATTTTACACATTTGGGAAACACAATGATATTATCCATAAAGTCATGTTCAATCAAACCCCTATTTCATGAGTTGTTGGCCACTTATTTGTTTCCTTTGTGCCTTATTTGATGTTATTTGCAAGGTCCCAAAAAATCATGAAAATAATAATAATAATAATAATAATAATAATAATATATGATTTATAAAATATACAAAAATGGTTTTCAACTATGGGTTGCCCAATATAAATTTATGGTTGCAAACAGGATAACACAAGCCACACATGCATGCTTTTTGACTACTTTTGTGATTGTTCTTTGGGAAATATTCCTACAATATTTTTGAAAAAGTCTTCAAAAAATTATTTAATTTTTTTAAAAAAAAAATCATACTATTTTATTAAGGTTTATGTTAAAATTTTGGCAAAAAATGTCATTTTTATAAAAACTCAAATCCATTTACAAGTTTTTTTATTGTTTAAAAGCAAGCATTACAATGCTTAATGAATGTTTATTATTATTATTATTATTTACACATTGGATTGATTTCAAATTAATTCACATGTTCCCATGATATATTAAAAATAAAACTATCGAAAAAAATATTACAATTTCAACATCAAATTAATTTGAACTCCTTAATGGAAAAATATTTTTTAAATTATGTTTTATGAATCATATTTTTTGTTTAATTTAATTTGTATGACCTAAAAAGATGTTGCATTATACCATTACGTGAAGGTGTGCTTAAGAAATTTCCCATAAAAATGTCATTTTAATAATCTAAAACCATTGTAAAATTCCTTTAAGCAATGAAAGCAATTTTTAAAGCATCAGTTACATGGTCTTAAAAGTCTATTTCAATATTTCATATTCATTATAATCATTTCAATTTCATCCAAATTTCCCATAATACATTAGGAATATTGTTCTAGTAGTTCATTTTAAAATTTCAACATTTATTTAAGTAAATTTTTATTACAAAAAAAATTAAGCATTGGTTATCACTTGAATGGAACCTTATCAGTCCAAGTGCACCCTTTCATGATTCATGTTTTGAGGTTTTAAAGTTAATTCTTAAGGTTTTGATAGTGAAATTTTAGGATGTACATTTTTGGTTTTCTAAGTTTAAGTCTTAAGTTTTTCATGTTCAACTTTTAAATATTAGGTTTTAAGGTATTTAAAAAGGTTTTAGGGTTAGGCTTTAGTTTTAAAGATATTATTTATGTACATGTAAAATGTTTAATTTTTAAATCATGTTTGGCTTTAGGTTAATGTCCATAAAAAGGTTTAAAACAACTTTTAATGCTAGGGTTAGGGTTCAAACTTAATTTAACCATGCAACATGACAAAGGAGAACCCGATTGTATTAAACATGTTGTTGAAATCAACCCTTGAAAAACATCTTCTCAATTTGATTTTGTATATGAAACAAGACAACATGACCATGTACATGATGTTTTTATGTGAAATTGGTTTTAATTTGTATTGTGTGATGATGTATTGTTCATTATATCATACATAAATCATGCAATTGTAGATTAGATTCATTGGATTACACCCCATGAGAAAGCTATCTTAGATAGCTAGTTGCAAGAGTTATTAAGTTGTATTGGTTTGTTGATGGCACATTGATCAAGATCCAAAAACCTTGAAAGAATGAGGCACATAAAATTTAATTTAATGGCAAAAAAAAATTACTTGATGAACAACATTATGATTATGTATCACAATCTTGTATTTGTCTACATAAACATGATAACCATATTTTAGGTCTTACCATGATGTGAACATCCTTTAGCATTTTAACATTTATAAAAATTAATGTTAATATTTTTTATAACATGATAAATCTTGAGTTGTATTTCAAGACAATTAAGGAATTTTTAAAAATAATTATAATTATGATTATCTTAAACTAGTCTAATCCTAACATATATTCCTATTTAATGAAACAATAAAATAATATAACTTGTCAGTTATATAAGTCATAACAATCAATGAAAGTTAAGGTTCAATGTGGTTTAGTAGTGATACATTAATTTTGTGTGCATTTTGATTACCTCCACTCCCACTATAATATCCTAAAAATATTTTATCAAAATACACTATCATAAAAAGATCACAACATGTTCAACACTCCAAAACCAACCCTTTAAATAAGTTGGGGCAACCACCTTTCTCCTCATAGGAAAGTGGCACCTTCATTCACTTACCTTCTAAAAATCCTCTTAAAATCAATTCCAAATCAAGTTAACTCCTATTTCATCCACTACATTCAAGTCATTAATGCCCTTGAACTAATTAAATCATTTCCTAAGATAGTGTCTAGGTTCCACCTATGTTCTAAAACAATGAAAATAGTGGTGTACTTACTAACTATTATTAGGTCGAAACTTGTTAATGTGTACCAATATTCCATCACAACATCACCCTTATATGTACTCTTTTACTAATCATGTTTCACCATACACATGGACACAAAGTGGACATGATATTGATGATTCTAGAGATATGATTGTTCAAATTATTATATCTAAAAATATTTGACATTTTTAATTCAATATAGATGAAAATAAAAATATATGAGTTTTTTGAGGAATGTTCTTTTAGTCATGGCTCTTGGGTAAACCCATCCTTGGGTGGTACCAATAAAAAAAAACCTCACCAAAATCCAAGAAAAGGTAGACATAATTTTCTTTAATTTTTAATTTTTTAAAAATGGTTATTTTATATTATTATTGATTTGCACCACATGCGCTTTGTGTTCCCCACCTATGTACGAACTATGAAAAAATTGTAGACACCTACATGAGCTCCAAAAGTAAGAAATTTGTGTTCTTAAAATGTTTTTGGCATGGGGCCTTGAGATTCCCAACCTCTTATCATTAAATGTTAAGTTGTGCCATTGTAAATTTTTTTTGGTTTATTGATTATAATACTAAGGTATGGCCCCAACCATTGGTTGAAACAAAAAATGAGAATTATTACAAATTTTTGACATGGATGCAATTGGCCTTTAAGACCTCCAAGTCATCACCTTTGAAAATTGCTAAAAAAATTATGATTTTTTAAATCCATTATCTATTGATCAAATAAAAAATATTGTCTTAGGTTCTCCTAGAATTAGAAGCAATTAAAAAGAGAAAAAATGCGTTCCTTTTGTGTTCCTCAATAAAGGAACTTGAAATGTTTACTTTCTCAAAACTTTTTCCTTGATCATTCATTCGGAATATTAAAACTTTAATTTTTGTAAATCCAGTTGAAGTTTCAAATTTTATATGACTTGGCTAACCTTTTGATATCAAATTCAAAGTGAAAAGTCTTTTTAAAGTGAATCCTATGTTGTCATGAAGTTTGTTGAGCCTAAGAAGTTTGGTTCATGACGTTCCTAGAAAATACCATCATCACCATAAATTTTATCCAACTTCTTTGCAATTTTTATTCCAAATTTACTAGTACATGAGGATTGTTTTAATCACTAGGTTTTATGATATTATATAATTGCAAACAATGCTTCAAGCATTTGATTTCAAATAGAAAATTAACTTGAAGAGAATGCGTACTAAATCTAGTTGGTAATTTCTAAAATGGTTTACATAATTTTGTCACATTTAACAATTTCAAATGTATGTCATTCCAATCTCTCACCCACAACTTTATACCGAGTTTTTCTTCTTTAAAATATGATGCCAAAGCATGGAGGGATTCTTAAGTAGGCCTAACAAAATATGTTTTTTGACAATAACATTAGGGAAAGGTAATATAACAAGGTTTCATGACTTTGAAATTATATTTTGGTTGTAGGTTGGGTTTTTGGGGAAGAAGGTAATAAAAGTTTTTGCACTCCTTGAAGTTCACATTTAAGGGATGGTGCTACCCATGCACTAGTTATGACTTGGACAAATATTTCACACAATTTGCAACAAAGAATGGAAAAACAACATAGTGACAAGAAGAAGGCCTCTTTCCAAAGGTTTAGGTCATGTGTGTGATAGTTATAAAAAATATCTTTGTTTTTCTTAATTTGTATCCCCAAGTTGAAATTTTTAACACCATCTTTCACTCACTATTCATAAACAATTCAAAATGTGGGAAAAATCCTAAATCTCCATTAAAAGAAATTATTGGATTAGTTAATGCAAATGATTTTTACTAATTATTACATCGTAGTATTTCAAAATTATTAGTAGTAGGTGGGAATGGTTGAAAAGTCATTTTTTTCATTGTTTAAAAAAAATCAGTTGATTTTTAACTTTCACTACTTTATGGAATGTTGTAGAAAAATATTACGCATATTGATAGTACTTGAACTCAATTGACCTACCCAACTACTTTCCTTAATCAATAAGGTGTCACTAGAAGAAAAATAGGTATTTTTGATTGGTTTCTGTGACAAAAATTTAGTCGCAAATGACATTTGCGATTAAAATCTCATTAGTTGCAAATGACGAAGGGTATTGGATGAAAGAAAAAATCAACAAATACAAGTTCGTCCTTTGACTCCATTGTATATGTATTGTCACCTGCGACTATAATGTAACTATTTTGGTCACAATTGAAGCAAATGATGTGTTGTCACATGTTTTAATATTGAAATATTTAAAATATAACAATAATAATTATTTTAAAATAATTAATGATGTTCAATTCAAATGCTTGGATGATCCTATATTATGACATGTGGCCTAATGTATATATGCCACGTGGCACCTTTAAATGAATTTAATACAAAATATTAATATTAGGTTGGTAGGTGCCTACAAACCTAGGCTACATACCTACCTACCTACCTATTTAAGTAAAAAGGTAGGTAAGTAGGTCTATCTTCCTAGGTTAAATACCTACTCATAGTAGTAGGTACTTAGGTAGTAGGGTACATAGGTTGACCTAGGTGGGTAGGTCATACTATGTACCTACCTAGCTAAGTAAATAAGTAGATTGGAGAGGTTGATAATTTAAAATTGTGCATAACTTTTTTTTTTGTTTAGGTTAAGCCTTTTGATTAGCTCATCCCCTATGCAACAACTTTCTTAATGTGAAATTTGATGATCACACCCTTTGTTTATATGGAGAACAAACAATATGGGATAAGTTTTGAAGTTATAACTTCTTCACAAACTAAATTGCAACTCCAAAACTATCATCATGCCTTTTGTTTTTAGTTTTTAGATTTATAAACAATTCAAATACATGGCTCATTAGATAATTAGATAACCATTTAATTAATAATGATTAAATTTAACATATATTTAAAATATAAACTATACACTACAAATATTAAGTATTTATTATCAACTACTTAAATAAATAATAACTTCTTAATATTTAACTAACTAGCTATTTAGTTTTTCACAAATTGTTAATACATAACATAAAAATAAATAAATAACTTATATATATATAATTGAATTATAGATAATATAATTAATGTTCAAAAAAATTATTTAGAAAAAATTCAAATTATAAATAATGAACGAACAATTGTTATTAAGAAAAATTCCTACACAATTTAAAAAAAAAGTAATATTAAATAGTTAAATTAATTACTATATAATTACATTTATTATTTTCAAAAAAATAAATCGTAGATAAGTAATTACAGAAATTTTTAAAATAAAAAATAAAAATTTATAATAATTCCTGAAATTACAATCATTACAATAATTATTTTAACTACATTATAATCTTACCAAATTTTTTTATTTAGATTTAAAGTTATAAATTACAGATTGTGAATAATTATGTTCAATTAAAAAAAATTGTGCATATACTATAATTAATTCTTATTTGAAGTAATTACAATGATTTTTAAGGTAATCTAACATTAATTACAAGAATTAATTTCTTTTACTGTATGAATATAAAATATATAATGTAAAATTTATGTTTTAAAATTATTATTTAGTGTAACTTATAAATAATAAATATAATCATTCATAATTATTTATAAAAGTGATTGATTATGGATAACAATAGTAGAAAAAACCTTAAGACTCAATCAATAATTTTTGGAATTCAAATATTATTTTTTGGATGAAATAAGTCTTTGAATTTAAATTAAAAATTTCAGAATTAAAATCTCAATTTTCAAATTCAAAATTGAAATGTCCATTTCTACATTCAATTAAAAATTTTCTGAATTGAAATATTAATTTTGAAAATCCAAAATAATAATTTGGAATTGCAATTTCAAGTTTCAAATCAAATAATTTTTTAAATTGATATTTAAAAACTCCAAATTGAAATATTAATTGTAAAAATAAAAAATAATAATTTAGAATTCAAATATCAAAATTTACATCAAATAAGATTTTTGAATTTAAATTAAAATTTGAAAAATTCAAATAATGTTTTAAGGAATTGAAATAGCAAATTTCAAATTCAACTAATTTTTTAAAGAATTGAAATAGTAGTTTTCAGAATTGAAATATAAATGTTCAAATTCAAATAATTAAACAAAGAATTCCAATAACAATTTTTAGATTCAAATGTTTTTAAATTATATATATATATATAATTAATTCTAGTAACAATTTTCAGAATTAAAACATCTATTTTGATGTTTAAGTATAAGTTTCATAATTTGAATTATAATTTTATATTCAAACATATTTTTCGAATAAAACCGAAAATTTTAAGAATTCATATTTAAAACTTCAAATTCAAATATTGATTTTAGATTGAAATAAAATGTTTCAGAATTGGAATAACAATTATCAGGTTCAAATATAATTTTCAGAATTGAAATAAGAATTTCCAGGGTTCAAATATTAGTTTTCAGATTTGAATAACAATGTTCATGGTTCAAATATTGATTTTTAGATCAAATAAAATGTTTTGTAATTGGATAACAATTTTTAGATTCAAATAATGTTTTTTAATTAAAAAAATTTCAAAATGCAAATAAGAATTCAAAATCACATAAATAGTCTTAAATTTAAATATCAATTTAAAAATTCATATATATATATATATATACACATTTCATAACTGAAAATATTAATTTTAAATTTGAGCAATAAATTTTAATGTTCAAATATTAATTTTTAAATTCATTATATGAACAATATACATACATACACATAATTAATATGCACACAAATATATATTTATGATATATGTAATATATCGTAAATATAATTTTAATACATACATAAAAATATAGCCCTATGTCACCGTAAAATTCCTTTAGGATGTGATTAATTTGGTGACTATTGTGATTAATGAGACATATCAATATATTCATGGATGAAAATAAACCTAAAAGCCATCCAACTAATAGGAGGAAGTTTTTAATAATTGAATCATAGTTGTAAGATGACCAAAATAGTTGAAATTTGATATTATAGTTGTAAATACTCCCAAACTTAATTGCAAACGACTACAAGTCACATGTAGTTGCAAATGAAGTGGTTACATTTTGGCTGATTTCTACTAGTGTGTTGCCATAATTTTAGGATGCAGTAAGTAGAAAATGAATGGGTTAAGGATATTTGGGGGAAAATTAGTGGATTATAATTTTTGTGGTTGCCATTTGGGTGGGAGGTAGACAACATCACTTCACTTATTCAAAGAGCTCATTCCAAGTGTGAAGGGGTGGTTATTTGTTGGTGTAAACCCATAGAAAGAATATTGAACACTTTTGTTTATTGTTTTGATGTGGAGTAAATAACATTTAATCTTCAAGGACTATAGTAATGCTACTAAATTACTCAAGTGTGTGTATGGTATGGAGTAGAAACTTGAATAAGGGGGCTGCAGTGGTGGTAGTAAAATACTATGATGTTCCGGTAGTTTTATAAAATGTGGTTATGATGAAACAAACACAAAAGGCTGATTTCTTATGTTTTATTTTTGTTGTTGGAATGTGTGTTAGCTAGGGTCATATTTGGGTTGTAGTTGTTTTTTTAGTAAAAACAATCATTATTAAAGTAGTTACAATGTTGGAATTATTTGCTAGGGATTAAAACAATAGTTTATCTAAAGCATATCTCCATCATAATAACTTAAAACAAAATGTTGTTTTTCTTATAGGTTTTCATCTATTTTTAGTTAATTTATTGCAAAACTTGCCCTTTAAAGATTTAGGTGCGAGTGTTTTTTAAAAATTTACAAACCTATAATATTATGGTGCCTCAGAACTCTTGGACAATAGTTACAAATCTAGTGAGGTTTATTGTGTTAGAATATATATTAAGTAATTTAATTGCTATAATATTTGTTTTCAAAAGTTATATTTCCAAGTAGGATTGATTTTCTATCTTCCACTTAGGTATTATGTCTTACTAGGTCCTTGGGAATAAGTAGGTTTCCAAACTCACATGTGGAGCATGAAACATTTGGACCAAACCACTCTAAAATTTTTTTTTGGTCTATTGAATCCTTTGTACACACAAAGTTTGAAGCTCTAAACACATTTCTCTTTGCACAAATTTTACATCAACTTTGCATTATTTTTGCTTTATATACATAAGCATATGCCCTCTACTTTTCTTAGTCACATAGATTCCTCTCTTTCGTTACTCCTAGATTGTGTTACAAACTTTGCACCTTTTTTTTTTTTTTTGACATCAAACCAAACACCTTTCTTCAAAAGGTTTGTTTTCTCACAACAAACATGAACTCAAAATTACACTCAAGCTTTTGTAAAGCTCAAAAAATGCACACATGATGGAGTTTTTAAGATGAACACACCAACTCAAGACCAAACTAGTGTCAACCTGATTTTTTTATGCAAAAACAAGTTTGGGTGCCCCCCATGTATAATATTATCATGTGAACTTGGGCATTCCAACCTTTGTTAGAATTTAGTCACTTGACACATTTTTTCACTATCAACATTTTTCATGAAACATTCATCTATTTGCATGGTAAAAAGTAATAAACTAGTTGTTGGAACCTACATGCAGTTATACATATAACACATAAAAAATGAATAATGCACAAGATTCACCTTGACTTTGCAAAACTTGATTGCTCAAAATCCCATTTAATCCCAATGTGCACATAAGTCCTTTCAAACCAACTAATTCACCATAAGATCATCATATCATTAATTTAATAAGGCTGAACTTCTTCCATTTATGTTAAAAATTTAAAAATAAATAAATTTGCACATGTATTTGTTTCACAAAACATTCCCCACAATTGTATCACAAACTTAGCACACATAATCATACTTCACCACATGACATACATTTGATTCTTTTTTCTTCCCTATACATGCATTAATTCAAAAAGACAAAAAAATTCCTATTATTATTATTTTTTAAATGATAGTAAATCATACTACATGTGAAAATGACTTGAAGTATCCATAAGGAGCATTTGTCCCACTGATTATTGCATTGGACAATACCTCTCAAAACCATCTCATCGTTCCATTAGAAAAATTCCTAACCAAAAAGCTCATGGTATACTTTTTGATTGTGAAAGTGAATGTTTGTCACACCATGCCTCCACCTTTCACTCCAAGCATATAATGATAATTTGACAATGAAACCCCATGTGCATGAACTTAAAGCTTTTCACATTTGCCACAATAAATTTAGGTCTTTACATAAATTTGTTGTTGTTAAAAGTATGACATCACACCTTAATCTTGAACCCATTAGGTGTTCCTTTTTTTATGATCTACATTATATTACCAACCTATGTATTGCACCATCTAGATCTAGTGACTATAAATGTTTTACCAACATTTCACACTTTTAAAACATGGGGAAAAAAAGTTGAAATAGTGACTAAGAGCTTGAAAATTTATTATAACTAAATTAGTGTCAATGCAATCTTTGAGTTGTCCACAAAATGTAGAAAACAAGAAAAATACAAATTGGATGACTCCTCAATATTCAAGCATAACAAAGCATATTTAGTGTACATGA
>Ga0116231_10001812_pt1 | contig 44439 bp, 43 predicted proteins | sample S1TSphgellanicum_2_FD_89695 | JGI IMG/M metagenome (GOLD analysis project Ga0116231, IMG submission 89695) | Host-associated microbial communities from peat moss isolated from Minnesota, USA - S1T2_Fd - Sphagnum magellanicum MG | ecosystem: Host-associated > Plants > Peat moss > Unclassified... | reverse complement strand
GTACTTACAAGAGCTGTACTGTAGTTTAGAACCTCACAACTTGAACAGTTTCTAATTGATACATTTGCAGCAAAAAATATCATGTAAAGGTAATGAGCTCCATGATTTCATGTGATTTCCCATTTGTCCAAATCCTGAATCCAGCCTGGGTTTCAAAACATCCATCACTGAACTCAGCATTAGCAACTGTGAAGAAAGATGCCCATGACTCAGAGGTAGACCTAGCACTAGGTCTACTCCTCATTGTATTGAGCCTACTACTAGCGTGGCCATACAGAATATAAATCACCTGAAACCTTGTCATGACATCAGAGACCTTATTTCATTCCTTCAAAACAGAAGAAGCCATCACATATGGAGGTTGCTGAAGGTTGCTGCTGATGCACTATGTGAATATGGAAATGGACAAGTTACATCAATCTGCACAAGAACTCCAAAAAGGCTTTCATACTGACTTTTGAGAAGGACTTTGCCACCATGATCTTTATCTTCTTCTGTTTCTTTGATCAGAGTGGTGATGATTTCTTCAAAAGGCAAGACCCTTCAAACATTTCCGTCAATGAGTGCAACAATGATCAGACAGATGTAGTACTAGAAAGCTACTGCATTTCTTATTTCCCCACTGCTCATAGTGAGCAGCTTTGAGGTGTCACCTTTGTGGTACAGTTTAGCACCTTGTGAAACCCACTTACAAAGCATCTCCATCTTCATATCTGACACATCACAAGCATTCATCTCTGTAGAAGCTCTTCAGGTGTTGGACAGGCAGAATCAAATCCAATTGCAAATCACCAGGGATCAGGAGGTTGCTCAAATGCATCTGATTCCCTTCCAGCCTTTCCAGTCCAGGCTTGCTCAGCCAGAATAAGACGTAAGCGCTCTAACAAGTGCTCCAGGGCAGCACTTTCCTTGACTTCCAATGGATTGAACACAAGTGGCATTGTTGCAGAGGCCTTCAACACCACAGACCAAATAAACTTATCAGAGTATTCCCACCTAGTATCCAAGGATCTGGATATGAGAAGAACACCTGAAGCTTCTCATGTTCAAACAAGGTCCATGAGCTATAATTAACTACCATGCCATCACTACAGAGGATTGCACAGAAGCCGCTCTTCAACTCTCTTAAACTGTTGCAGAATGACCAGATCACATCTGACTCAAGTAAAAGGATACATATAAGTAAATATACCTGAAAAGCAGAATATGCAGCCAGATAATCAAATGCATGACCATAAAGACCCGAGTGAAAGAGGAGCATGCCATAATCCCTTAACTCTAGCTTGTTCACATCAAGCAATACCAGTCTCTCTGAAGCTGTTAACAACCCAACCCAAGAATCTTTCAGTTCATAGTTTCTGACATCTGTGCATACAACAAGCAGACTGATCTATGTAAGTCAACCAATTAAGTAAAAATCAGTTTCTCTACATTCCTTTCTCCATCTTTACATACGTTTCAGGGTGGTTTATAAGTTCCATTGCATTTGTGTAACAGGTTTTTGGGCTCTATCTCATTTTCCAGTTCAATGGTTCATAAGTTGACAAGGTTGACTCTCTTATCCAGATTTCTCATTCCAGCTCCCTTAACCTCACCAGCAAGAGCTCGACGGAGATCTCCAAAGTTGGAACTTGTCCATATTCCACGCTGAAGCCTCAACTGGGCAGCTCGGGCCCTAGCCACCTCTGCCCCTCTGTACATATAAAGGAAACAACCAACACAAAACTGAGGTTCATGTAACTTAAGGCCATAAATAGACAAGAAAGACAGATTAAACTTTCTCTACATAGTGGAGAAATCAGAATGGCCTAGCTCAGAATGTGCAGGAACAAGGAGGATGCCGGGTAGCACATGCCCAAATAGACTTAGCCTACTAAAAAAATTTGATTGAAGCAAAGAGAAGAGAGTTGCACCTGCTACTGGAAGGGGCATGGAATAGACTCTCAAAGGGACTTGTGGGAGCAGTCATTCCTGTCCCTCGGCTTGCTGATGTTGCTGCTTGCAAAAACATACTGTCTTCCTCTGTACTATTAGTAGCTCGCCATGGCCAATACAATTGCTTCAGTGACACTAGGACCTGCAATCCAATCTCAGCACATTGTGACATCTACCTATATCTCATTATACTAGGTGCAAACTATTGCCTACTTGATTCCTTGTGAAAACTGTTCGGCCCGTGAACTGCTTCAATAGTATGACAAGTTTAAAGTAAGGCTACATGCAAATAGTGGGCTACTACATATTCAAACCTTGGACTGTGGTTACTGCCCAATCAAAGAATTCCTAATATAGGGAAGTTGCAACAGCATACCTCCACTAAAAGCAGCTGAGGTGTGAGAAGACGTAAACAATTAGCACCTCCAGTTGAGCCTAGACCTGAGATCAGTCCAAAGTAAACTGCTCAACCTCTTTCCAATTTACTGTTTAGTCACCACATTCTGAGAACAGATTAAGCCAAATTTACTGGATTACACAAACAGTCTTACATCTTCACCTAACAATCTGATTTCTTACAGCTAGGGTTTAGGGTTTGAGGTTAGCCTTGCAAATTACACAACAGAGCAGATGCTTCAGATATTTTTATGTACCATCTTGTGCAGCAACTCGAGGATGTGGAAGGTCAACAAGATTTGATGGAAGCTCCATGTCAACAGAGATACCAATGGCCCCCATCTGCTGTAGCCTTTTCACTAGCTCGCTGTAAATAAGGGCAAGCATGACCGGAGAACCCAGTCGACTGGTCAACACCTGTATGATTTTGCATTTAAACTCCTCAAATACAAACCTACCTCCGTCATGAAACATAAAAGGGACAAATTGGGACCAGAGACAGCACAACAAATCTTCACAGGACTAGTGCACCAATGAAAGATGATTGCGAACTGGACTTCTTGAAGTGAAGGAAGTGTAGAGAAGATAAAGAAACTTACTGTGTTCAGGTAGAAAACCCTTGCATCTTCAGGTTGCAACAATTGAGTCCTGCGGAATCCCTGATTGAGCCAGACTTTCATGTGTCAGCAACCAATATACATAATCTACAAGAAAAAGAACATGGAGTGGTGACTATTGAAGCAAAGTAACCAACAAAGTCACCATATATCTATGCAAAGAGAAAGACTCAAAACAGTTTTTCTAAGAGCCATTGAGGATTCAGAGGACAATTTTGTTGCTACCTGATAACCATACAAGTATATGTCCAAGGCCTCAAATAAAGCAGTGGGGCTTTTGTCTCGTGCAGGAAGGTAGTGATGAGCAAATTCGACAGCCATAGATTCGAGCCGATCAATGTATGCATCCACAGGTAATGGGACAGGTGAGTGGGACACAAGTGCATCATCCTCTGCAGCAATTTCCAATGCAGCTTTTGCCAAGTCCAATGAACGTGCTGTTCCATCCTTCCTCAAAGGTTTTGAGAGCTTCCCAATTTCTTTCACAAAGCTGCATCGTGACACCTACAACAATGCAAACAAGTCTAAATCCCCTGACAAAAACTCCCCAAAAATCCAGCTTTCTTGCATCGTGCCCTTGAAGATGCTCCTCAGCTTTCAATGCCAAAAAAGAGAGAAAAGTGACAGCATGCCTGTATATCAACATACCCCATTTGTTGTGACCTAAAACTTAGTACCAATGTCAGAATATGTGCAACAAGCTTCAATAAAATATGCATTTGCAAACCCCACCATGGTGCCAGTAGTTCAGTTATAAGGTCACTCTTAGGACATCCGACATGTGCACACTGCACAGCAAGTTCCTAACCTGCTTTTGTGAGGTTGAGAAAAATACTCAGTTCCTGAAGGATGCCTAATACAGGGTAAGTAGTAGTTTTCAGAACTGAATTAGCTCTGCATCATGGATATATATGCGGAGTTTAGTAGGAAGTGCTTGCCCTCACAGAATAGGGCAAAACCTTCATGCAGCGTACATGTGCACCGAGTATGAGTGTCTCTTCACCCCTAAGGCTCTTCTGTAACGGTATCGCAGGTGGACTTCTACAAAGCAGAGACCACAAAAACATGGTTTCTCGCACCATGTTTTCTCTGTGGCGAAATGCCCCTGAAGTCCTCAACATTTCCGATGCTTGAATTGTGATTGTACATTAACTTGTGTAAGATTTGCCATGCACAAAACGCAATTTGAAACCACAAACTGCTTGCAACGTCGCCATGAGCCATGCAGATTGACCATTTGGATGCGGCGCTTCACTTCTAGAAGGTGTTTTTTTTGTGAATTACAAATGCGCAGAGACGTGGAGGAAGGGAATGAGTACCCGAGCATGGAATGTGTCGAGACCGGCTTGGTCCATGAGCTCATAAAGGCACAATGATCCAGAATCCGCCGACATTCGCACCACATCCGTGGCGACTTCTTCATCTTCGCCACCTTCTTTTTCACCATTCCCTCGACACCGGCACGCAAACGGCACGAGGCGCAAAACCCCCTCCCTCTTCGGCCACTTCAAGGACGCAAACAGCAGCCCGTGATTGTTCTCATCCGTCGAAGATGCAACAACACAAAAATCTCCCGCTCGGCCATTACTATTAGCATGCGCTTTAAAACTCCAACTCAATCCAATCCAATCCTTCCAAAAACACGAAGGAAAAAAAAACGAAGAACTCGAAGAACTGCTCGTTGTCTTCGCCAACAAGTCCGTGTTCATACAAACCGAAGAAGCTGCAGCAGATGGAAAATAGCAACCAACTGCAAGCGCCATAGTCAAAATTCCCCGCTCAAAATCCCCCAAACTGTTGATCGCACACTACGCGTCTTTGCCGAAAACCTCAAGTGCTGCAAGAGAGCGTGTGCCATGCGAGAAAATCCGGAGCACGATGCTCAGAGCTCGCTCGCGCAAAATGCGAAAGACGACGGCCGAAGCAGAAAGGGAGCCAAGGGGAGCTGCGTGGAGACAAGGCAAAGCAACAGGTTTATAGAGGGATACCAAAACAACTCTAAACCCAGTCTGAAAGAGGAAGCTATAGGTCGGGTGCTTCTACCCTTTGTTGTTGTTGTTCTTGAGCTTTTTTTTTCTCACATAATTACAATTATTATTATTATCTTTATTATTTAATCCAGCGGTCCATAAAGTCCTCTTTTGTGCTACTATCACCACGTGGTATATTGTGGACCAGGCGATGAAAAAGCGAACTCTAGGCTAACTACCAACGTGGTAGCGTTTGGAGTCCACTATTTTTATTTTTTGTTTTGTTATTAGTTACTTTTCTTTGGTCCACAAATTAAAACGACAATTTCTTTGTTTTTTTATTAAAAAAATTGCCCTTTTTCTTTTTTGTTTCTTTTTATGTTTTCTTTGGGTGACCATATTTTATCTTTTCCAAACTTAGGTAGGCTAGGATCAAAGTGGAATGGGAAAAAGTTGTGCTTTAATTGGTGGGGTTATCATATAACTAGTGCAAATTGATTTAGTCTTAAATTTGGGGTGGGGTTGGGTGGGTGGGGGGGGGTGTATACCCAACACTCCACCACACAATTGGTGCTTGGAAAAACTTACTAGTGGGTTTGGAGGCCACCTTATTCACATTAATAGTGCTTCTTCAAAAGCAAAACAGGAGGTACCTTACACGTACAAGAGGCCTCAAGAGGCCTTGCACCTATTACTAGGTGTAACATGGTAACAAGTGTAAGTAACGTTGTTTAGGCCTAAGGTGTTTCTCGCTCCTATTGCCTCATGATCTAAATAAGGGTAAAGTAACACATGAATAGCTTAGTGTTCTCAAAATAAGGGCCCTTGAGGTGGAGCCAAATAGCTTTATTTTGGGGGTGTTATTTTGCATGACAACGTGTGATTCCTCTTTTGTTTTTTTCAATTGTGATGCCTAGTGACTCTTCCCCATTTTGGGGTAAAAAACCACTCGAAGGCACTTGTAAGAAACAATTGGGAGGTGAAATATTTGAGGAAGGGTGTGGCAATTTTTGAAACCTTTCATTGCTTTGAAGATGAACAATTGTAGAATTTAAAATCCTTAATGTGTGCACTCCAAAGTCAATCACATATTGTTACAACTAGAGTTCTGTGTGTATATAACTTTTGATATATATGTTAAGTATGTGTAAGTGTAAAATTGTGTGAGGTTATCTCAACTTGTGTAAAAAGAAAAAGAAAATGTAAATCACACAAAATATACATACACTTAAATGATCTCATTCACCATGTAAAATCATAAAATAATGTAAACAAATAAATAAACATAATAACACATGCGATATTTTGTTTCTTTTTGTTTCTCTCTTTTCAATGTTTAAGAAAACAACTATGGAAGTGAATATGATTCAACAAAGAAAGAAAAAAAAAGGGGGAAATGGAAGCTCATAAGACCACAATGAAAGAAGAAAGGTAGGTAAGAGAGAACACAAGCTTAAGTATGGAAGAATGATATCTTGTAAAGCTTCTTTCATTGTGGTCTTGTGAGCTTCCCCATGTTGATTTTCTATAGGATCCCAAAACCATCAACCCCCTAACCTAATTCATGATAAGCCCACCAACTTCCTAGCAATATGCCAACAATTAAAAAAAACCAACATGTCAAGATCTCCTTTTTGTTTAAATGTTGTTTGCAAGTGCAATTGTCATTTTAAATCTCTTTGCATTGTTGAAAATTTCAACAACTTATTTCAAGTGAGCTTCTTGCTCCTTATTCTTTACCCTTTGTGTCACATGTGTTGCACATATCTTATCTTGTGATTGTTTTGCAACTCCCTTCATTTTTATCTTGCAAAGCAAAGTTTAAAGTGAGTTCCCTAATGTTGATCCTTTTCATTTGTAACTTTTGTAAGTTTAAGTGGTGACATTGTGTCCATCTTGCAATTCCTAACATTGATGCAAGCTTCATCAATAACTTATTTCAACTCCTTGTCATCTTGTTTTTGTTGTGGTCTTGCTTTTCTTAAAAAATCACAGTTGGTCATTAGTAGTTATGATTTTCTAAAACAAAGTTACACCTCACATTGTGCAATACCTTTACTTTTCTACAAGCCACAGTCTCTAAGGATAGCATGCAAGGTAATACCTTCATGAAGGTATTGCATTATGGTAGGGTTGCCAAGAGGAATGTCCCTAGGTTATAAAAAACTTGAACATCCATAATGGAATCCTTGCTAATGGTAATTTTTTAAAATATTTTTACTAAAATTTATTATTTTGGTTTGGACTTACATTGCCTTATCATCCTTTGATACATGTCTTCATAGTGTCATCATGTGAACCAATTTTTCAATAATTTTATTAAAGATCTTTAAGATTTTTTTTAATGTTGTTCAATGTCCATTGAACATATCCTTGACACTTCCTAATATCCTTGGCTTCCCCTAACTTTTCTTCTTGGAGTCCTTTTGTTGTTAAAAGGTAAATAAATAAATAAATATTTTTTCAACATTTATTTATTAATTTTTATGAAAATTCAAATATAAAATAAAATGAAAAATTGCATATAGGATTATCTCTATTTCATCCTAGGTGGTACACCCTAAATAATTTCAACTTTAGGTATGTATCTCTAAACTAATGGGAAAATGACAAAATTGAAATCATTGTATGGTATATATTAATGTTGGGTAGTTCTTAGTTTTTTGTGAGAACCAATTAGTTTCAATTTTTTCATGATGTTATGAGAACTTGATCGGGTATATATATTGGGTTGGTGAAAATAGGTCAAGTTATTAAATTTTTAATTTTTTCAAATTTGCCTGGTTCTTAAATAAAACAAATCTCACCTACACAATAACAATCAATTTTCACATCTGATTTTCAGATAGGGCAATTCTCAAATATACAACAGCAACTAGTTTTCACATCCAATTTTCACAACCTTGTTATTAAATTTTCCATTCATTCAAATCAATTTTAATAATTTAATACTTCATCACATGAAAAGAGCAATACCATGTGAGAAAAATAGTAGCAATAGGAAAAGAATAAGAGCAATGGGAGAAGAGATAATAGTAAAGAAAAAAGTAATAGCAATAAGAGGAGAAGAATAATATCAACATGAGAAAAACAATAGCCCCATGTGAGAAAAACAAAAGGAGGAACCAACAATTGATACAAAAACTCTAAGAAATGGATCTAAATTTTATGAAAAAACATCTCCAATTTTCCATATATATATATATATGTGTGCATAAATTTGAATTGGTTTTCATTCATACATGAGAACTTGAGGTTCATTTTCAATTTGGTTCTCACATGTAAAGGTTTCAATTGGTTTTCATTGTGAGAATTGGTATGAGAATCGGGTCGAAAATTGGGTGGGCATTTGAGAACCACACAACATTGGTATACATATTTAAATTAATGCAAAAGTGACATATTTCAAATCAATTTGTATATGTAAACAAACATAATCTAAATACATCAAGAATACCCCAAACATTTAAAGTGCAACTTTGTCACTACCAACCTTCACTTGATGGTACTTCATGTCAATAAAGATGTGAAATGAAATGTTGGAATTACACCCATTTTGACAAAACAATGAGTCTACCTTTACATAATACCTTTAATCAATGCTTGGATGTTATGCATTCAACAAAACACAACTAGAAAAAAAAACTTAATAACAACATACAACAAGAAAAACACAAAATCAAATAACAAGAACTTGCAAGATGAAACAACAAAACAAAATTGCAAGACAAAACAACAAAATAAGACAAAAGAATAGTATTATTACCTAGTTGGAAAGTACAAATTACCATTTTTTTGCAACTTCAACCACAGACAAAACCAACATGTCCACAAATCCCTTCACAACAACTTCATTCTCATACATATCTACTATGGATTTCTTTGTCATAACCTTGAAACTTCCTCTATTTGTCAATCACATTTTGACCCCAAAGCTCAATGTGTTTACTAGTTTTGCAATTGCCTCTATTAACATTCTCTAATTCTCTCTCATCAACTTAAAAAACCATGATTTGAAACGTATTTCAGTAGTATAGATTCATAATTAGTGACAAGAACCTCATTATAGTCAATTACAATAACATCACATTGGGATAATGAGATTGGTGATTAGAAACATTAGTCATTACATGGACATCAAAGTCCTCAAGATCCAAAACATTGAAAGGATGTAAAAATTAACAAATAGAGTAGCATCAACATTTGTTTTATGAAGTTGAAAAGAAAAAAAAACAAAAATTTGTAAAAGATTTCAAATTATTCATCAAACCAATCATTAAAAAAATATTGATGCAACCATTTCATAAGCAATTAGTAGTCCACAATAACTCGAATATTGACAATGAATCATGTTTCAACTATCTATTTATGTGGCAACATGACTATTTGTAATTGTTGATCTTATGATTAAAGAATGTATTTACCATGTCCAAATTTCAATTAACATTTGATGATTTATATTCATCAAACAATTTGTTTTTGTTCACTATGAATATTAAGTTGGTTTTTTGTGTAAATTTATTCAATTTATAATTTGTGAAATGACCAAAAAAACTAAGAAATGACATTACATGAGACACATGAATCCATGATTGCAACAATTTATGATTATATGTGTTTTCAATTTTATCATTTGCCTTATTTAGTTGTGGCTTTTAATCCTTATATTTGAGGGTTAAGTGGAATTTTACAAACATACACTTATATATGTCACATGTTTTAATTTAGAATTTTAAAATTATTACATTGAAATTTTTGAGATAAATATTTTAAATTGATTTATCTTCTTTACATTTTGAAATTAATGATATTAAATAGTTTATAGAATTAATAATAATAATAAATCGACCGAGGAATTAAAATTTTGAAATAATTAAAAAATATATTAACTTAAAATTTTTTTTTACTCAAAATAGAAAACATTGCACTTGAATTTTTACCATCAAATTTGGAGAAAAAAAAGAAATAATAAAATTAATTTATATAATTATATAATATTGTGCAAAAATTGAAAAGTACATATTTATATTTATGCAATGACATATTGTATCACAAGTTGAAGTTGTGGTTGGATGCTCAAAGATTTGCTTTGTAACCACAAAGGTGAGGGTTCAATTCCTTCTTGTGACATTTTATACTTGTGACCTCCATGAATACATATTCAAATGAGACAAGTCACATAACATTTACAATTATAGGATGTTGTTAATGATGTGGCCAAACTTCAAAATATATAAATAAATATTTTTATTTTTATTTTTATTTGAATACCCTAAACAATAAATCCTTTGCCATGATGAAATGAAGTCTTCCCATTGTCAAAGTCTATGTGGACATTCACATTCGCAACTCAATACAATGGATTGAAATGTTATGTTTAACATAATGTGTCCAACACAACTTTAAAGATCATATATAGTCATTTTTGTTTAATATGATTGAAAATGTAGTTGTAATCAAGAAAATTCTTCTCCAAAATCCTATTATTAACAAAACCTCACAACCTAAAGTACAACCAATAGGAGGTCTAGTTATAAAAGGTCTAGTTGGTGTAATAATAGAAATAGGAAATGGTGTAACAAGACCAAATCCAAAAGCTTCATAAAACAATTGGTTAAGTTGGTTAGGTGATGGTTTTGGGAAACCTTCAACAAAGCCTTCACCAACAAAATTTTCAAGGCTTTCAAGGTAAACTTCTTTGAAGCTGATTCATCATTTTAGAACATTGAAAAAGAAAAATTAATAATGAAAAATAGGAATATTTTTTCTAATAATGTATTACAAGAACAATAAATAATGATTTTAGAAAACCATGTTGAATGAATTAAACAACCCCACAAAAATTGGGAAATTAAAAAAAATATATAGAAGAACAAAAACTCAATTCAACATACCTACACACAACAAAAAAAACCAAAAGAAAAAAACATCTACAAAAAAACATGAAAAAAAAGCCAAAAGTAAAAAAAAATACAAAAGTACAAAAATAGAAAAAATAATTAATAGAAAAAAAATCATTTATCCAAACAAAGAAATTCATCATAATGTTGGAATCATCAACACAAAGAAATTCATTGTGATGTTGAAGATGACAATTATTTCAACAACATAAAATGAGAGTGATAGTTTCAAAAATGAAAAAATATAAGAAGCATTTTGACATGAGGTGCTTTGATGACACAAAGCACTTGCAAAAAAACACAACTTACAAAGTGTAGAGCAAGAAACAACAAATAAAAGAAATCAAATGCCAAAGAAGATATAAATAACAAAGTAGTTGGAGTTGAAGAATATGAAAATTTTGAACGAACAAGCAATGCTTAGACACTAGAAAAAATATAATGAAAAGGAATGAAAGTTCAAATGTTTAAAAAAAGAATCTTGAAAATAAATGACAAAATAAAAGTCGAAAAACATGAAAACTTCAGATGGGCAAGCAACACTTAAACATAAAAATGAAAATGAAAGAAGAATGAAGTTTCAAGCATTAATGAGACAATGTGAACTTTGAGAAAGAATGACATAACGAGACCATTAACAATGAGAGAAGGAAGAAAAAACTTTGGGCAATAGAGAAGTAGAAAGTTACTTCTTATAATTAACATTAGGGCGAAAGAAAGATGAAAAGAAAAAAAAAATGCCAATAAAATGATAGCATGGTTCTTTACACATGTGAAGGCTCTACATTTAAACCTTTCTTAATTTTCAACCCACTCCATTTTGCCTAACAACCTCATGATGAAGCCTCAAATGCAAAAGAGGTTTGAAATTAGATCCTCCTCATATACTTACATGCACAACATTGGTTATGACTTAAAATAACATTTGTCCAAGGGTGGACAATGTTCTTGAAATGTGGGGCTACTAGATTTAGTCATCCTTTGTCTTAGGCTCCTTATTTCCAAAATGCCCACAACCATGGGCTTTACCTTGCACATATTAAAATGTCGATATTGTTTTGTAGTTGCCAAGGTTCAACATTACATGCATGCTAGGATATTTAAGATGTTGCAATTTGAAATAAATGGGGCAAGCAACACCAATTTGAATTAGATCTCTTTGGAAATTTGAAATGTTCAGTGTAAGGTTTGAGGTTTCTTGTCCAATGAAGTGATTTTGGGATTGTTTGGAAAGATCTCAATGTAACATTTAAGATGGTGGGTTCATGAATTCTCCCAAAAACTTTCTTCTCTAATAATTCTATAAGTTTGAAACATTTGGATGAGAGTTAATGTAATTAATCCCAATCATTCAAAACACAATTTGGAAGGGCAAATCATGTTCAATTGAGGATCTTGACATGTCATCAAAAGGCTTTTTGATATGGACTAAGTTTATAGTTTAGGGTCCTATAAGAAAATAGTTTTGCATGTTCCATTTGAAGGAGTTCCTAAGAACTATGAGGCTCCAAAATCATAAAGGCATGGAAGAATCTTGATGAGGAAAGAAGCTTTTAGGAATTCTAAGATTTCTTTTGGTCATTTCCATATGAACATATATAGTCTAATATAAAGGGAATAATTCCTTGCACCCATACATTATCCAGGTTGTGATGAGTCCATGAACTTATTTTTGGCTCCAATTGCACTTACACTTTCTTTGTATATTTTGTGATTGAGGTGAGCAAGAGGTGTTAGTGAAGCACAACAATTCATCTTAATCATCTCCAAGCTCTTGCCCCCGTGTCTTCGTTGTGGAAAATAAAAGAACATGCCTTAAGTGTTTACAGAATCGGAAATTATCACCAACACCATTTAACAAACTTACAACAAGCAAAAAGATGTGGTGAATGCTACTTGATTCTAGTTTTGACTTTTCAATATAGTTGCCATGGAGAACTTTGATGTGCAATTTCTATTTTTTTATTAAAAGTGATTAATGCTTGTATGAAATGTATTAAGTTCAGCTGTTCAGTACTACTTACCAACTTGGTGTGGAAATTTCAAGGCTACTAAATATAGCTTCATTGTTACATGTATGTGCACCATTGACCACCACCATGGTTAGAGGTAGTTGATTAACTAATCTAACTTCAATTGACTTAAATGATAAGGATTTCATATTTTTCGTAATTGAGAAAACCGTACATGTCATGGTAGGATGCTAACTCTAGTTATGATGATTGCTTATGCCGTATACTGAAGAGGAAGGTTTTGTGGAACCTCATGATTAACACAAAGTCAATTAGCAGAAGATCAAAGTGATTAGCATATTGTCAATCAGCATAACATCCAGGTGATTAGCATGTCAATTCGTATACTGTCAAAGCTCATATGACTTCCAGTGTAAGAATATTAGCTAGAGATAGTGGGGTCAATGGGCTAATTGAATTAGTACAAAAAATGTATTTTGATGGCTCATGAGCTACTTCTGCACATACCACAAACCTCAGCCATGCAGGAATGGGGTTGTATTTATGGTGCAGAATCCATGCACTTTCGAATGCAAAGCCATGTCCAATAAATTGTGCAACATGATTTAAATTTGCAGAATCAGATGTCAGGAAAGCAAATTACTAAATATCAACAAAGTTTTCTCAGCAAGAGGTTTTCTTCTCTGGGCAATAATAAAGAGATTTGACTCTGATGAATCCAAAGGTCAATGACAATCTTGTTGAATAGTTGAAAATGGTAATTCCTAAATCACATTGTAAAAGCACCAATATTGAATGTTTGATGAGATCCTCATTCAAGTGGGCGAGATTCTGTTTTTGCTTTCTGATGACATTTAGATTGGTGCATATAAACAGTCAGAAATTGTAATTTCCGAACTTGAAAGTCAAGAGGTACCTTTTGGTTCAACTCATGTTTTCATTGTATCATCACTCCACCAACCTTGTGGCAAAATGTTGACTGAATCCTGTTGGCCCAATTTTTGTTGCACTGGTAGTGTGATCTACCAAACACATGCACCCATGAGAAAGTGATCCCTGTAACAGAGATTTGGCACATTTGAGAGGATCACTTGAGAAAGAGAAAGGGTCAAAACAACACACCGCATCTGCTTGCTCAGAGACTCTTTCAGAGTTTCTATTTCTTTTTGAGGTTTTGACAACACCCCAATGTGGATGCATGGTTGGTCTGTTGTGTTTTTTCCTTGCCAACCTGATAATATTACTACCAAAAATCTTTCTGTGCAGAGAAATATATACGATGGTCTTGAGTTTAGATATACTGCTCCAGCTTTGCAAGCAACTCCCATGCTGCTTTTCTTTCAACACTGGCATCAGCATCAAAGCGAGAATACTGGACCCACAGTGCATCCTTAGGTGAAGACAATACAGGGAAAACTTGCTCAAAACCTGGAAATTCTTCTCCAGGGGACTCTCTGTGTTTATGCTCTCCACCTGCGTATTCAATGATAAAGTGAGTCACTGGTGGCCCATACATAAAACATAGGTATAGATCTCTTGAATGAAATCAAGCATTGTTAAGGACTAATGCATGATAAAGTCATAGCCTATATCTGCCAACTTCTGGGCTCCATACCTGTAAATATCCACTTTTCAGGTGAGCTAGACATATGGGTAGTCCTAACCTCCTAGTCAAAGCAGTTGCAGGGAGGTCTTGATGTTGGCAATGGTCCATACCAGCTCTGATATGCAACAAAGAGCTTAATTTCCAGATGTCCATAGGGTATTTAAACTAGTGGATCTCACTAATTGAAAGCTCACAAGAAAGAGAAGTGTGTACCGTAAGCTAGGTCAGCCACAAGCAACCAAACCAGATCTGCATCCATGTGAGAGAGGGCGAGAAGAGCATCAGCTGCAGCTGGAAATAATGCTTGCTGTTTGCAAGCCAGCCCCACAACCAATGCCACCAGTGGCTTGTACACAGTATCCATTGCTGCAGCACTTTTCTGCCCACCAGCTATTGCAGATATGCATTTCAGAACAGCCTCCTGCACTCTGAGAACTACAGCCAGTGATGTTCCACTCTCACCATAGTCTCTACCTTGTCTTCGTAACAGCATGAGTTCTGAACTGGTCTTTGGTCTCAACATATCTGAGGTACGCACTGCATGAATCAGGGGGCCCTCATGCAGTAGTTTCAGCAGGAGAGGTAAGGCATCCTTCTCCATGCGGCGTGAAAAGAAGTGACCTCCACAGTTGGCAGTAGCACTAGCAATAACAGCTAGTGCACGTTCAATCACCTGAATGCAAGTTTCAGCATCAGACTTTCATAGCTTAATCTTGGTCCAGAATTATGACTATGGTTAAAAGTCATTTCAATGATGCAAATCATATCCAGATTACAAGATTAAAAAGTACAGTTTTTAGAGATTGGAAGGAAGCTTTAAGCAATGTAGCTCCTGTTATTAGGTACTCAAGTGAAAGTTACTTGCCACTTTCTCTGGAAAGTGACCAGTGTAAAAACAGTTAACCAGGGAAGGCAGTATAAACTCCAGAACTATGAGCACAGGTAAAATGCTGGAACTCTTTCCAGCAGTCTCTACCTTGAGGAAGTCTGCAATAAAGGAGACTGACATGGTCTAAATGTCAATGGGATTAGGACTCATCGCATCATGGCCACAAAACTTCAACTACTGACTACATACTACTCCCAAGGCCAAAAAGGAAATAGATCATTTACCGAGGGCTGGCTCTGCCGCAGACAGGATACTAAATGTGGCCATATACGATTCATACTTGGCAGCAGAATATTGTTTCTAACACTCTCATCATCCCTGCTACCAAAGGGTTGTATCTCTTCTGCATCTCCATGGCCATCTCCACATCTTTTGAGGAACTCTTCAACTGCACTGCGTTGAGCTTGTAGGTGTGGAAATGCTGCTTCTATGTCTGCTAGCCCTGCTACTCCATCCTGCACAATTGACAACTCTCTTCATGATTCCCCAAACTGTATCTCAAGGTGTGGGCCAGTTACAAAATTTCATGGAAAGCTCTACCACTTGAAAGAGGTTATATAACACAAACCTCACCTATAACACTCCCATAACTTTGAAAATATTTGTTTTCTGGGGGAATGTTGAAAGTACACCTTCGACACTACATGAGTAGAAGTTTAAGCAACAACATCAGAGAAAGAATTCCTGCTCACAATGTCAGTTGGATTGGAGTTTACAGGAGCCTGGTCAATGAAGTCACCCTCATTACCAATCTGGTCCTGAATAAAAATCTGAGTTGTCAGTCTACCTAATGTGAATTAGCATTTTAGTTTTCATCCTACAATGATAGCTGATGAGAACATCATAGCCCAACCCACCTCAATGGTATCCAGGACAAGGAGGCATGTATGTGAGTCTCTGGATGCAAGGAGAGGTGCACTTGCATGAAGGCAGGATGTGGCCACGGCTGCCACTGAGTTCTGCCGTCTCTCAGTGTCTTGCACCTGTGTTATCATTCCATCTATATCTGGTATTTCTGAATCAATAACATTCTCCATGGTTTTTAACCCCTTGTCAATGGCAATTCCCTGCAAACTTGACTTCAGACTAACTGCAACCTTGGAGACCTCAGACAGCATTGCAGCACCTTCCAGCCTTGCTGCCTTAGCTATCTCCCGCAGTGCCTGCAAATACCATATCTCACAAGATGCAAACAACAGTTCAATGAAAGCTTCATCCAACAAAAGCAATATTCAGCAGTCCTATCATTGATGCTAGTTGATACCCAGATGCAGTAAAATAAACACTATGGTGTCAAATATCTTCTTCCCTTCAGATTCATGATGTTAATGTACCTGTAAGAGTGGCACTGTGTACGCAGGATGGTTCCGCCTTGCAGGAATCTCCAACTCCAACACTATACCTCGCATCTGTTTGATATACCCAAGCAGAGTCACATATTCCATAAAGCAAGCAAAAATAGATATCCTATCAAATTGCTTAGATGAATCTTAAGTAGTTCAAGGTGAGACTAATAGCTTACAGGTTCCTCAAGTAGGGGCAGCAGGTCTGGGGCAGCACCAGTGTGGCGCAGGATGGCTGCCAGAAAAGAAGGGGCCTGAGGATGGAGTTCCAGATGTCGAAGTTGTCGACACAGTGAATCAACAACATAATCAGCATTGTGCACGACCAGCTCCCTTACCTGCTTTTACCAATACTTAACTCTTTTAGCATCAGCAAGCTCTGCTTGGACCTTTGAAACAGCCTAGACCTTGAAACACCTGACTATCCATGCCTGCTACTACACTGGCTTCTAATCACCAGTAGAAAAGAACAAACAGTTTACCGATTGATAGCCACAGTGAAAGCAGATGAGCCGTAGAGCAATATCTGCAGCCTTGTTCACACTTTGATTTGTGGATCCAAGCTTCTCCAGTAAAGCATACAAAGTTAAAGCCAGGAACCCTTCATCCTCAAATGATTTTCCCAGAGCCATTCCAAATATGCCCACACCTTCCACCAGGACCTGTACAAAGGAAGCTCACATGTCTATCATCAGCTATTTCTTTCTCAGAAACAACACACTGCTATCTGAAGGAAGTTGTGAGTGTCAGCCGAAACACTAGTGGAAAACATAATACCTGGGATAGCTTCACACATTAGCATGTTTTCTTCAGAAGGCAACAAGGCAAACTATTTTCCACCAGAAGCAACATGGAAGCAAGCTGAAGGAGCAAGTCATGTACCATGGAAAGGAATGTTACATCTGTAAAGTGTAGTGAAAAACTACCTGCTGGAGCATAGCATTGTCTTGCAGAACATGTAAAAGTTGCATGTCATTGCCATAACTGTCCCTAAACAAACCAGATCCAGAATCAACTGGCAGCTCCCAGATCTGTGGCATTAGATAGTCATGTAGAATATCACCAACACACTCACTGATGCAGGCTGTCACTTCTCTGCCATTGTGATGCTGCCACTGTTCATGCTGAGAAGCCATGCCAGAGGAAATTCCTCCAAAGAGTCCAGGGAGCTTATTGGTCCAGACCCCAGAGGCCCCATACATGAGTTCATTAAGAACACAGACAGATGCTGCAGAATTTCGCTGCACTTCTCCACTTGAAATATTGACACTAGTTGTTAGATCCCCTTGTCGATCCAGTTCAGTAGCCGTTTGCTGCAAAGTCTCTAGGAGACACTCAACAAGCCCCATCAAGGATGACCCACCACGACTGTCTGCACCAATAAGTGAGGCATTACTCAATCACTTGCTCAATCTAAGGACCTGTAAATTCACATGAAGCACATGAACATGTGTGTCACACCTGACCTAAAAGCCTCATTAGTGACGAGAACCACTGCACTCCTCACAGAGAATGCAGAGATCTAAAATGTATGTTTACAATTGATAAACTTGCCCAACTATGTTTAAGCAAGGAAGTGAAGATAACTATACCAGAAACAGCTGATCGACCAACAAGCCTGATGATGCAAGCCAGAGTAACATAAAGACGGGTGGCACTAGGTGCAAGCCATGGTGGCATTCGTGGCAACTGCTCTGAAGCCACCACCTCTTCCATCTTATGATCAGGGTCCTTGCTCTGTTGTTGCACCTTGATACCAGCATTTTGTGCTTGGCCATTAATCTGCAGCTCAGGAGAGGCCAGGAGTGGGGTGGATCTCAATGCAGTTGCCAAGCTAGAAAGACTGATGGAGCCAGTAAAAGCTGACTGAAAACTCAAGCACTGTGTCATGATCGCCACAAAGCCTGTATATGCCTCCTGCAGTCTCCCATGCAGAGCATAGTATTACTTATTATGGTAGTAGCTAGGCCTCCCTAAAACAGAAAGGTGAACATAAACACATCAATGAGCAAACTTAACCAGCTTCTCATAGGCCATGATGACAAGTAAGCACTTCACAGCTGTTACACTAAAACAGTGGAAACAAAAGCCATAGATAGACAAGGTGGACATAGAGGCCACCAATTACTAGACAGAAAATTGCCATAAAAACTTGATGAGATTCAGCTCACCAGAGTGTCAAGTAGAGACAAGCACACAGCATGGGGCCCAACAAAATAGAGGGCAGCAGCTAACCGTCTTGCATGAAGTACTGACATGGTTTCATTTCCAGCAAACACTGCTTGGGGTAGCCTGTCCAACAGCCTAATTTTTGAATAGACTGTCAGTTGCAACAATTTGTGATAAAATCATTGGAGTGTTGCCATATGGCATATACATAAACAAAGAATTGACATACTCTCATCTGCAAGAAAAGGACCAACCTGCGGATGATTCCAACAAGAGAATCCTTTTGCAACTTTGACCGAATGATATACCGAATATCTGACACTTTTTTCTCTTCTGAAGTGGAGTGTTGTGTGTCTGGAACTTCCCAAGATGCAACAGACAATAACAAACTTATATGTGCATGAGCTGCTGAAGCAACATGCTGCCACTCATCACAAGCCAATGCCAGCAAGCACTCCTGCACCACCCAACAAAACCTTTGATTTAAGAGTGTGCCTTGTTAGACTATCACCAAAGACCATAAATTCAGCTCTCTAATAAACAGATGACTGAGATAATGCTAAAACCCACAGTACACATAGACTTACAATGTGCATGACATTGCTTGTCACAGACTCATCCAGCTACACACCTTTAACTAGAAAAGCAACTTTATTTCAGCAACAGTGAAACTACTCAAAATACAGCCTCCTTTCTCTTCAATAATGGAGAATAACTGCTATCTTCCCACCTCAAGAGTGTTAAGCCATACCAGAAGCAAGCTCGTGCAATTCTCCAAAGTGCTACCACAAGAAAAGAGAAGAGCTGCAGCTGTTTCCACAACTGCCAGTCTCACAGCTGGAGCAGGATGTGCACATAGCTACACCATTGCGCACCCAACAACACCAGGATATCAGATGTGTAAGGGAAATCAACATTGAAGTGTCTATGCTCTGCTGCTGAAACACTAGACAGAGATTGTGAATTAGAATATTGAGAAAAGCAAAGGGCCAGCATTGGTGGAATGCCCTACAACAGAGATAGTTTGTATTTTGCAAAGAACAAAGCAGCTGAGCTCTCCCAAGTCCCTACCAAAGGCAAACTCTCAGATAGCAAGGACTCCACACGCTGTGTTGTCTGCTCCAACCAACTTTGGTTGCGTTCCAATCGCAATGACAACCTTGAAGTCTCATCCTCTGGAATGACTCTCTTTGAACCAACCACCGGTCCAAGCATAGTGATAGCACCAAATTCTCCTCCTTGTACCTCAAGAGATCCAGACCTCTCTGCTCTTCCACTGTCTTCCAGTTTCTTGATATTTTCCTGAAGCTGTTGAGCTTGACCTTGAAGCACTTCTAGGGCTGACTCCACTTTGAGAGTTTCTCCACCTACATCACTCAACTCTGGCAGGCATGCCAAGTTACGAGAATCAGTCAGCACTAGTACAAGCAACTCTGTAAGGCCTCTCACAGCCTCCTCCAAAGCCCCAGTGCTTCCAGCTGCTCCCACAGTCTTGTATGCTGCTCCTGAAGCCAAGGGACGCTGGCTTGTCATCATGGCACTGCGCACTGCCTTGGTTAAGCCACTGGCCACTCCAGGTAAAAAGAATGCCAGGGCATCTGCAGTGCCAACCTGCAACAGAGTCAATTACTCACTGGAAAATCACATCTACTACCAAACCTGCATGCATGCATGTCTCCAGGAAAGTGGGTAACTATGCAAGCACCAGTTGCACATATATCATGCAGTGAAGATGCTCCATTTCAACAACAATCCTGGGTTCAGAAATTCCAATCATAACTACAGCGTCCAAAAACAAGTTTCTAGCAACAACCACAGATTCAGCAATGAGTATAACAATATTTCTCACTGCTACACTGAATACTTCAATGCTATAGAAAGCCTTCAAACTGTTCAGTTCATGAAGTTCCTTCCTTCCATTTATGGTTCAATCTCAGCCAATTTAGTTACTTGTCAATGCAACATTCTTCTCATTAAGAAGCAGATAACAGAATTTGGACACAGAACTGCACCTTTAGAAGGAGAGTGCGCAGGGCAGAAAGAGCATCTTTTCGCAGCTTTCCACTGCCTGTGCTTCCCTTTGCTGCCTCTTTTTCTGCAATCTGACACACAACACAAAACAGGTCAGAGTTAGCTAAGGAAAAACAAGAGGACCAGGTGACAATGACTCATCTTGAAAGTTTCCACATCTCCCATCCCAAACTACACAAAAAGAGACACACCCAAATCACACCTGCAAAAGAAGAGACAAAAGATGGCCAACTGCTGCTGCCATATCTTGTGAGTGAAGAAACCCTAGGGGGCATTCCTCGAGTATTGCAGCTTCATCATCCATCAAATCCTCTTCATCATTCTTTAACCCCTCATATAAGGCAACAGGATTTTGCCTCAAAATATCAAAGGGAGATGGAGAAATATATTTGCAACTACAAGACAAGGTGTGGCATGGAGCCAGTGCACCCAGCAGAGCTCTCAAACAATTCACAACACCATGCCGAAACTCCTCTGATGCTTCTGCTGGCGAGAGCACAGCCCCAGCAGTCAACTTTCGTAGCAGCATTGTCATCTGCCCCCACAAAATGCCATCCTCATGAATCCCAACTTTAAGCCACAGTAAAGTTTTCTCCAGATTACTGGGTAAGAAGCTGAGAAACAAGTCTCTTGCTACCTGCTGATAAGTTCTAGAAGCTGAAGGCAACGCTGGAAGGAACTGAGTGCTTGGGGTAGAATATATGTCAACTGGAAGAACTCTGCAGCTCTGAATACTGGACTAACATAATGTGATATCAGCCAAAAAGCAATTGTTGCAAATGCTTGACTGCCAAAACATACATGCTTAGTGCAAAGAGACAGCACCTGAGGAACTGTCTTGCAAGGACAGCCATCAAGCAGTATGTTTAAACAGATTAGCAAATGCTCTGCAACCTTATCACCAAGCCATGGGTGCCCATGCTCCCTCATGTCATCAGTTCTTGCTCTACATGCGATTGCAGCATCTAGCAGAAGTGTCAGCGGAAAGAGAATGTAGCTGCCAAACAACCCAAACACCACCAGTCATGCAAAAAATTTCATTCATGTCCACGCACATGCAAAACCACGTCTCATAACACCACTCTACACATACAAATCTCCACAATCAACATTGCATACATGAAGCATAAACATTGACAAGATTGCATCTACTTTTACAAATCAAAAGAAAAACCCAAAACTCTCAGAACAAATCCCCATCTGAAGCTTGCTCAACAATCCAAAACCAAGGAACTTCTTGAGTGCATTTGAAGAGCTGCAATATCCTTAAAGGCATGATGGGCTCTTCTAGCTGCTCAGATACAAGTATACTGAGCACGCAATGCTTGGAGTTGAACTCCTAATTGACACAAAACAAAACATTCAACTGAAGCTGAGATTCTTGTAGGGTTTAGTAGGATCCTGAGTAACTCAGTCAAGAATCATAGCGTGCATGATCACATGTCCTGTAAGCGCAGGCTAAGAAAGGAGGAGAAACAAGGGAAGAAGAAACAGTATTAGGGTTCGCGCTGCAGAGCCATAGAAGAGAAAGAATGAGAGAAAGACACAAAGCACCAGATTGTTTCATTTGTCAAACTTTAGAGAAGGGGAAAATCAAAGGAGGCCATGGATCTAGTGACAAAGAACGCGAGACTGAAGATGATGATGCACTCATGTTTCCTTAAGGTGTTGAAAAAAACAATTTGTCTCCAAAAAACTTGTGTGCGTAGGAGACAAGACTGAAGTGCACTTACTCCATGCATGCTTGCAAACCGATGGAAGGCTCATTCCGGAGCACCTGCGCAAGCGACTCCAGCACGGACGCACAATCATCAGGCTTACGTGCTACGAGCTCTAGCAACTGCGTGCACAAGGGCCGCAGTTCCCTGAACGCATGCTTTGCTGCCTCAGCCCTGTCTTCTTCCTCCGAAACCTCCATCACTAATTTCTCACAATAATATCAAATCCTCCACACCCGAGCGCGGCCTCTCACACAGTTCTTGAATTCCTCCATCACTCCCGTCCCTGCTTCTTCGTTAAAGATCGTCTTCTACCACACCCGCCTACTACAAAGCTCCAAGCACGCGGTCTCTTCCGAATAAAGATCTGCAACTTGTTGCTTGGTAATTTCTAGGTCATATGTTTTACGTGTTTCTCTTCTCTTCGTCATTCTTTATATAGATCGTGTTTCTCTTCTCTTTGCCGTTCTTTCAGTTAGTGTTTCTCTTCTCTTCGTCCTGCAGTTGGAGCGTTTGTAATCTTTTGTTGCTTCTTGGAATAATGGAAATAATCATTTTAAGATTTCGGAGTCAGAGATCATGTCATATTTCTGTGCAAGGGACTTCAAAACGGACTCTTGAGACTTGCAAGGATTCTTACACCTTCCTACATGCAACTTTGCCTGTTGCTAATCTCCCGGATCACTTGAGAGCACCATGCATGGCTCCACAACAATGGCCACAACCAAATTGCTCCTCTGAAACACTGAAACTAACTCCATCAGACCTCTCATAAAGGAGAATTGCATCATGAGTGCAACTTAAGTAGTAAGAAATTTCGTCCTGTTACAACACCCAGTTGATGTGCCAAGAAGTGAGCAGCAATCATCTGGTTTATCAAAGCCTAAACCAAAGGCAGAACTCAGATCATATGCACCTCTACTCACTTACCTTGAGTTTGTCCATCTCAAGATTTGCTACATGTTCTAGTCCACTAATTTTGCAGACAATCTACAGAGTGTGTATCTCAAAGAATGTGGTTCAACGTTCAATGGGCCCACCCACAACATTGTGCAGTGTAGTGCAGCCTTCATAAGGAGCTTACAATTTTAGGTGTGCTTACAGTGTATACTAAAGTGCTGGGTTGTGAGATCATGCATGTAGATCCTTCCCTAAAGTAGACTTGTTCCATAGCGACTGAGGTGCATTGCTAGCATCCTCTTCCAACATGTTCACCACTCCATTCTCAGCAGCAACCAGTGGGTCTGTAAGCTCTTTCTCCTTCAGAATCTGGCATACACACCAGCAGTTCAGGAAACTTCTCAGGATTCTCACATGCCAACTTCATTAGCAAAAACATCGAAAGAGGTCTTTTTTGCAGAAAGTACTTAGAAGCAAGGTGTGTATGCCTTGTACACCAAAAACATTGAGTATACCTGATTCGAGGTGAGGGTATTATCAATGCTCATCTTTTGTTGGCTCTCAGAGTAACTATAATATGAGTAAAGCATCATTCCGAAGACTGCAACTAGAATCCCACACACATTGCGCCAACTGAATGGATTCTTGAGCAGGATGTATCCAAATGCCAAAACAAGGCATGTCTTTAGATGACCCAACACTTGATATGTGACTGGAGAGGTCTTTCCAATCACCAAGAAAGTGCTGAAGTTGACAGACACAGATATCAAGCATGATAGCACAATGAAGAACTGCAAGACAGACAATGGCACTAGATATTAGGCCTCATTTTATTTAGTCTCAAAAACAGATCTACCTCAGCATCAGGATATAGTTACTTGAAATTAATTGGCATGCAATGATGAAAGACATAAATTTCAGAAACTTGAATAATTAGAAGAGCCAGGGCTCTGGCCAAAACATTAGGTCAAATTTGAGTGAAGGGCATTGAGAAAGAACTGGCTTACCAAGACATAGAAATTGTAGTCAAAGGAAAATACATTCTGATTAGTCAGAGCAGCATCCAAAAATGGGCCTGCAAACAGCAATGTGCCTGCTTGATAAGGGCAAGATTGGTATAGCAGCTGTGTGGAGGACACTTTGAACCGCTTCTGGATCGTGTTGGTCATCTGAAGCAGTCCTTGTCAAGAAAGAAACCTTAAGTAACAGTGAGCAAATTCCTAACCCTCTGTGTGATTACTCTCTCCAGACAGTTCTAGCAGACAATGCTTTTAGGTTTCTGAAAAATTGTGACATTGAAATGTGCATCACAAAAATTGAGAGTTGCTGCAGCTCACAGAATGATACCTCCTGCATCAGAACTTTACATGCAATGGACATTGGTAAGGATACAATTTGTGCCACACATGTGGTCACAATGGTAAACAGTGAGATGACAGCTCCCAGAAGATTGAGCTGCATATCCGTCACAGTTGCAATGCCAACCCCAACTAACAGCATCAACAATGATAGCTGGATTCTTTTACTGCACCCAAACAGAAATCATTATCAGTGCACCTTGTTGTAGTATTGCTGTCTTCAAATTAGGGCAGACATGCAGTCCAAACCAATATTATTATCCCTCTGCAAAACTGGGAAGATACTCCATAGGATTCTTACATCATGATTTCCTGCTTCACAATTCCCAAGTAGAGTTAACCTTAATTCCTTCCAGAAACAAGTCATGCAAGCCAAAGTTCTATCATGCAACTGAAATGTAAACTTTCAAGCAGCAAATTGAAGAGTTTCTGCTTGTTGAAAAGTGCTTCTCTGACTTGGACTAATTTTGCAGCACCAAATAGCACAACATGGGCTTATGGTTTCCTCCTGGCATAGCTCCCAAGTAGCAAAGCAAATGTTCAGATATAAAACATGCACTACAGGCATGAAGACAGTGGGCAGCTCAAATTCAAGGTACTCCTGGAAACAGCTGATCTGCACTTTAGATTTTTAGAATTAGGTAGGAGCACAGCAGTTTGAGAAATAGGAGTTTGGAATTGTACCTGAATTGTTTCCTCAGGAAAACTGTTTCAAGGAACACAGTGCATGGAATGATTGCAAGCTTTGTCATCTGCAAGACAAAACACATCATCCTCTTTGAGTTTACCTTTTCTGCCTTTGATGCAAACCTACACCGTGTGACAAGACCCAGCACCTTAAATTGCATCCTGGACTTGGTCTATCCAATTTTGTGAACACATGCTCAGTTGGGACCTGTTTACCTGATAGAATCCAACAGAATTGAAGCCCAGGCTCAGATTGAGCAGGCCAATGGAGACACCATTAAGAATGCCAAAACCCATCACTGTCCTGGAATCAAATGGCTTGTGTTCAAACAGTTTAACCCATTGTGCAACATGGAGGGAGCAAAATGTCACCAGAAGATGCCAACTTGTCAATGTCGTGGCTGCACATGCATGATGCAATGGCATAGTATCAATTGAGCATACACATAAACAAGATCAAAGCAAACAGATTCTGAAGAAACTTCAACACCTGGATTCTCACTTGCAGATTTGAAATCCAACACTCAGCCCTCCCTATCCTAGAACCAGACAGGGTGCATAGTAGTCCTAGCTGGTGGTCCGGATACACATTATTCCTCACTGTGCTTGCTCTGTAAACATCAGTCTAGCATATGGGTCAAGATTGAGCACTTTGGAACGTCAATATGAGCATCTCAGCATGCTCAAAGAGATGTTTTGAAAGTAAAGAGCAGGTTGCCCGAGCAGGAAATGAGATTTTATAAACTTGAGCTGTGGAACAGAAAGAGTGTGCAACTGCCTCACCATGAGATCATGTGAAGCTTTCTCCAAGAACGAGAAGCAAAAGCTTAGGGAAAGAAGTATAAAGCCCTATGTGCAGGATCCATCTTGAAGTTCTATGTGCAGGATCTATCTTGAAGTTCGATGTGCAAGATCCATCTTTTCACTCTTGTGGATCTTAGAAGATTCATGAGTACCTGCCTTACCTCTTTTGGAATGAGAGTAAAAAGGGAAGAAGAAGAAGAAGAAGAAGAAGGCGAAGAGAGATGGCAAGATACAGAGCATGACAGAGAGGGTAGGCAAGAGCTTTACCGAAACAGAATCCGAGAGTGCTGATGAGTGCCTTGTTGCAAATGACAATGGCAACTGATGATATAACGGACAAGCTCAATGCCCCCACCGTTCCCAGATGAGGACCAGGGCCTTCTGTCATTGCTTCTTCTCAGCTTTTCTTCTCCAAGAAGGAAATGAGGGTTCGAAAATGCTCCAGATCTGACGACTATATTGCTCTTCTCTCCTCTTCCTTCTTTCTTTCTTGCTCCCCGAAATGCCGCTGAAGCTAAGCAAGCCACAGATCCAACGATTCCTCTTCTTCACGAACACCTAATCTCAAGAAACGCAAATCAAACAACTGTCTGGAAGCGGCAATGCGTGAGAAAAGAAGACAGCAGCAGCGGGTGGAAGGAAGCTTCAGCAACCTAAATCCTTGCTGCTATATTCAAGCACAATGCAGCTACACTCCGCAAGGTGCACAAAGCTCATCCCTCTCCACTCGCCGTTTCACAGCAAAAACATTCCAGAAAGCCGATCTGCAAAACCTTGCAAGACTACTAGAGAGCAAATTCAGCTTTTGCTCACCACAACTACATCACAGATCGGACATGTTTTTCTTTGAAGAAGAAGAAGAAGAAGAAAATGAAGAAGCAAAGAATGAGAAAAACACTGAAAAAACAACTGATCTGTGATCTTGCAAACTAGACAATTCTACAAAGCTCTCACAATCTTCATCATCATCATCATCATAATCAGCATCACTCTTCTGCTGAACACAACACCTACACATGGAGAGGACGAATCTCCTTCTTCTATTATGCGAATAACTCCCTAAAAACAGACGGAATTTTTTTCCCCCTCTACCAAAATCACAAAAAAACGGCACGGAGATTCAAGATCAAGTACAGCAATGGCCAGAAGAAGCAGAAGCAAGAAGCGCAAGGGAAGTACGAGATGAGTACACTGTCATTACGACACACACGGCGTTATGGTTTTGATTGTGTGCTTCTTGACTTCTTTGCATCATCAGGATTCGGCACACGCATAAAAACAAAACTAATCTCGAATGATATTTTCTTCACAACGAACACTCTTTTTTCTCTCTTTTTTTTGGTAAAAAGCACAAATCCCGCAAACAAAACAACACACTAACAAGTGAGAAAAACTCACTCACAGAAAAGATTGAGAGAGCACTTGAAGATCTTCAAAGTTCAGAAGAAAAACCCAAAAAAGCTTTACAAAGAAAGGAGGACTTTCCCCATTTTTTTGGCCTTTTTTTTTCCTTCTTGGGGACTCTGGAGCCCTTGTAGTAGGGAGGGGAGGGGGGAGCTTTGTTGAAGACACAAAAATAGGCAGGAGGAACCGTTCTAACTTTCTACCACAATACTGAGAAATTGGGTGTTGGATTCTATTATTTATTTGCCTTCGATGTTGTTGATTTTGGCGGTTTTTCAATGTAATTCTTTTGTTGTTGTTGTTTTCACATCCAATTTCTTTTGTTATTTGCCTTCATTGTTTGTTGTTATGGTTTTCATATGCAGATTTTTTTTACGTTTTCTATTTCGTTTTGTATGTCTTTTATTGGTGCCAGTTTTAATGTTTTAACCTGCAATTCTTATGATTTGCCTCTTGTTGTGGTTGCAGTTTTTTTACATCCAATTTCTTTTGTTGTTTGCCCTCTTTATTGGCCTTGCCTACCAAGGCAAGGATATTGTGCTTATATTGATTATAGAGTATAGTAGCTTAAGGGATTTTGGCCCCTAGTTAATAGACCTATTTTTTTGGGAGGTTTTTTGAAAGATGATATTTTGGCTCGTGTTGAAACTTCAGATTAGGTAGTTATAGAGTTATAATATCTTGAAGGATTTTGGTTTCTTTTAGAGGATTTTTCGAATGGTATATCTTTGCATGATAAAATATTTCAGTTTCCATAATTCTTCTTTTGCCTTAAGATACTTTTTAATGTTAATGGCAAGGCCACAGAGTGACACACCCCTTGTTTAGTTAAGCTCTTTTGTTGTTTTTCACTTAGGGGTTCTTTTGCTGTTATCCTATGCACTTGTTGTTGCGGTTTTAACATACATTTCTTTTGTTGTTTGCCTTTATTGTTGTTGTTTTTGTTATAGTGGTTTAAAGTTTTTAACATGCAATTCAGTTGCTTACTTGCTCTCTTGTTGTTGTTGTTCCACATTTGACATGTGCTTCTTTTGTTGTTTGCTTTTGTTGTCATTTGGTTTTCATATATCAGATTCTTTTGTCATTTATATCTTTTATTGTTTCAATTTTCACATGCAGTCAGAAGAATGGGAATATCCTTTTTGTTTTCTCCTTCAATCAGTTAATTTTGCGTGATGTGAACAAAATCATTTTTATGCTTTGAGAGACAGACAGACACTTGAAAGGGATCATGATTTCTACCATGCTTTTCAATGTGGCACTTTGGAATTTTTCAGTATGCTCTCCCATCAATAAAGTAGAGCATCAGAAAGTTGAAATTTTCAAAAATTAAGGGAATGTTGATGACCCCTAAGATAAAGCTCCAGTGTGAGGGGCGCTCTCAAAATAATGGGCCGAAGACAAGGTGATAACCAAGTCCAGCCCCACAATCCCGGAATCTCCCCATCCATGGGATTTACCAATTGGAAAACCCAAGGCAAAGGTTATTATTGAACCTCTAAACATACCAATATCAAGGTATATAGGAAGGGGAGTGTGCTTACACCTACTTCTTAAGATCATTCTTCAGGTCCGCCCTACTATTAAGGAGTAGGCATAAAATCCTCCTCTTTTGCAGGAGGGATATTCCAGGTTTCGAAGTGCCCTCCAAATACATTATGAAATTTCTAATACTTCAGAAGTTTAGAGTACTCTGAAGACTTGTGCAGTGGGCAGTACAAGACATTTCATTTTGTGAAATGCATGGCAAGCATTCCCATTACTAGGGCAGGCGTTACAGTTACCATAATGCCTGGCCTACTAGTTGGAATGGCCTGTCATACTGTTTTATGGAGGGTAAAGCCCTGGCAGCAATGCATTACACCCACTGCCGGTTGCGAAGTGTCATGCCTCTCTATACCTAATATTGAAGGAGGATGGGTTTAAGAGTTTATAAAGCACTGGTTACCTTTCTGTTCTAGTGTTAGAGGAAGGCACCTTATATTCTTCAATAATGCCTCTGCACCCAAAGAGTTGGTGTAAGGTACCTCCACCCTCAATTCATGGGTGTAATTGCCAAGGCTTTATCTGGCATAGAAGGTTGTATGGTAGGCATTCCCACTAGTACCATGGGAATTTCGTTCTCTGTCATGCCTGTCGTACTAGCAGGAATGCCCACCGTGCATTTCGCACGCCTAAATGCACACTGCCATGTTTTTATGTTGGGTTACCACCCACCGCGGCAATTGGGCATTTCCAAAATCCAGGGCTAGAATACCCAAAATGCAGGGCATTTTTGAAAGGTTCATTCTGGAAAGTGTGGATTGAACACTGGTGGGTTAATATTGTTTTGCGTGGTGCATGCATGGAATGTGTGAAGACTGCAGAACAGAACCACTAGAGAGATGAAGTGTCTTTCAAATACGAATGGCTTCTTAAGAATTCACCCCGCAGTGTATATACAATACTCAATGGGTTGTTATAAAACTTTCAACAAGTGAGTTGAAGGTTTGAAGTGAAGACACAGTGGATTGTGTCGGAGTCATTGAAGCTTTTCTTTTCTCAATGCAGAACAACAAAATGACATAAGGATTGAATATTGTATTGCAACACTTGCAAAAAGAAATGAAGGAAAGATTGAATATGTATTCACACACTTGCAGAAATGAAAAAAGGATTGAATATTTATTAAAGAAATGAAGAGAAGATCCAATATGTATTTGCACACTTGCTAAAAGAAAAGAAGCAAACATTGAATGTGTATTGGGGCACTTGCAAAAAGAAACAAAGGAGAGATTGAACATGTATTCACACACTTGCAAAAACAACCCTGACACCAGGTGCCTAGGCTGCCAAAAGAAGAAAAAAAAACAACTAGGATATTGTGTTGGAAGGCTGTGCAATTTAGCATTCAAAGGATTTGTGTCCAAACCAAGTATATAGAAATTTACATATTTACAACTAGTTTTTTTTTCAAAGTTTCCATGTTTCTAGTTTCCACCTGCCAAAACTCTACACGTTTGTTCTTCTCGTCCATCTTGAGAAAGCCTGGGGACCCACCATCAGTAGCAATTTAAAGGCTTTACACTGTTCCCACAATCCCTTCCTTGACACACTGCCACACCATGCTTAAAATTATTCATACAGACTCACTCAACAGCTCTCTACTGAAAGGAAGACGGTCATACTCATATTACAATATGCAAGACAACACCACAAACATGTACACTCAATCCATCACTTCTACTTACAAACAAAGGGAATTCAGAAGCAGAATAATTGAGCGAATCTGTTGCCTTGACATATAATAATTCAGTAGAAAAGAAAGCTGCCAAAAAAATTCAAGTGCAGTTTCATCAAGAAGAAAAGACACAATTACTTACAAGTTACACCCAAATATGCAGGGCACAAACAGTTCTTGTCTCCTTCAGATTCACTTGCAGCACAGATCTACACTTTCAGTACATGTGGCCCCATGGCAAACAGGAGTACTGTTACTGCACATGTCCAGAACCCACACAACAGTTCAGGACTTCAGATCAATAATGGGCTCATATGTGTATCAATAGCAGTCTACCAGCTATTTATATAGCACAAGGATACTGCAACTTTAGCCTAAGCCTAAGTTTGAGGTGTCTTTGGATCCATGAAGCCAGAAAGCAAAGGAATTAAACTCTGGAGCTACAAATTGGAGGCAGTGCAAGTTCAGAAACAGATACACTTGATTACCAATGGTATCTTTGCTTCTTGATGAACTTGGGTTTTCCAATCAAGGTCAAGGTCAAGTTATGAAATGCAAGGATTGTCTCACCCGCGACACTGAGCATAACATAGGTTTGTTTAGACTGTCAAAAGACAATTTAATATTGTGCTACAAATGCACAGTTGCCACAACAGAAATCCAAGTTTTATTCAGATAAACAGATTCATGAAACAATTGCTTAAACACATACATGGAAAAAAGCCCAGTTGCAGAAAACTATCCTTATGTAAAACATCATCTCCATGTCAACTTTCATGATCACAATACTAGCATCATCTATTTGTAAGCTACATGCATTCCTTCTGCAGAAAATATTAAAGGTGTGAAAATAAAATATGAAATAACTTCACACAATCAAAATGATAGTGACCCATTCACCAACTGATAGCTGTTGATTGACTCAGACTCACTGTACTGCAACCGAAATTGACAATCGTGGATCTGCAGGACAGTGAGGGGGTAGGGAAAAAAACTGTGTTCCACTGTCCATGTAATTGACAAAAGCATTTGCAGACAATAATGTAAGGCAAGCTGATATTGGGTTCATTCATGAAGTCCTGTGACATTCGAGACATTACTGAGGAAATGGTCAGAACACCATAATCAAGTGAGAGTGAGAGACAACACCAATTATAAGAACATCTTGAGCCTATCAACACCCAAATTGCAGAAGGCTTCAACAACAGCACGGCTATGATGTTGTTTTAAACGCACTTAACTGAACTCAGGACTTCCCTAGCAATTCATCGTGCCAGTGAGTCACATCATCACAACCACTGAACTTGACTCATCATCACAACTGCTGAACTCAATCTTCTTTGGAGTCATCATCTCCACCAAATTGTGTTGAGTTTCCATTCCAGTATCTGTTGCCCTTAGGGGAAACTTCATCATCATCCTGCCGCAAAGTGTGGACATTGCCATGTACCCCCCAAGCTTTCCTCTGACTCAAGCTCCCACTTCCAGTTGTCTCACCACTTTGATTTGCTGGAGCATTATATGGTGTAGCAAATGATGGTTGTGGTTGACTAGAAGCAGGTACTGGCGGCTGGAAGCCCTCCCTCACAGCCCTTGCAATGGCTGGATTTGCATCTGCAGCAAACCCATCATGGACACTTTCATCAAATTGGTAGCAAAACCTGCAACTCCTCTTCCTACAAGTAACAGTCAATGGCCTTGCCCTTTGAAACTGATAAATATGAATCTTACCAATTCCAAAGAGGTTCAGTCTCTTTGACTCCTCAGACCACACCTTGCTCCCATCTCATTGTAAGAAATAGAACCCATAACATTTACATAGGTCGTAGGTGCATGAAAACACCCCTCTATCGCAGTTTAACAACTCAGATCACAGTCATTTAATCCTTCACTGACTTGCAGAAGAGTGAGCAGAAAATTCTCAAAAGCACCCTCCTGTGCAACAAACTCAAGCTGATATATAGCAGCATAGCAGCCTGGTCTACAGGAAAGGCTTAAAGGAAAGGGCTAAGAGCACCCACTGTGTTGCCATGAGGGTCCACTTGGGGTCCCTTGCAGGTCTGCAGGAGGTCCACCACCAAAGTAGGCAAATGGGTTCAGAAAGGAAAGAAGCCTCCCAAACAGAGAGCCACCTGGTGCAGGTGCACCACTTGGCAATGTGCTGGCTGGCCCCTGATTCACAGAAGCTCGCCGATGAAGTGAATCTTCTGAAACCAAAATGCTGGTGACTACTATCAAAGTGGACCGTGGGCCTAGCTCCAACTCTAATAATGTTCTCTCCAAGTCTGCACCAAGATCAGCACTCAGCCATGAAGGCAACAAGGTCATGAAAATGGGTTTGGAATCAGCATGGACTAAAGCTTCCTCCTGTCATAAGCAAACAATCTGAGCAAAAGAGATCAGAGAGCTTTGCATATACTATAGCAATTGCGCCTCCTACCATCTTAGCATGGAATTTGAAGCACATAGTGATGACTACTTGGACACTGGAAAGTACAGGAGACCAAAAAACTAATGGGACCTCAAAGAATATTATGCAAGAACAAAGGTGCTGAGAAAACTAATGCATTGGTCCAACACCCAAACTAAACACAGCAAAAGAGAGTGCAGTCTTTGGCTTCATAACTTTTGTTCACAAAGTGTCCAGAGCTTGCCAACATAAGTATGTGCTGACTTCATCAGGTCGCAATGATAACAGTCAAAAGATGTAACAGTAGAGTCACAACTGTGATGACAGACTAGAAGGGATCTCTCAGGCATTCAGTCAGCCAGAGAGAGAAACAAAAAGGATAGGAAATGAAGGAGATACCTCCATCAGAGAATACTTTGCGAGGAAATGGTATTGCAAGATTGTAGCTGCTTCTTCCATCTGTGCGCTGGACATCCACAAATTCTTTCACATCCCTGAGGTATTGAGAAGATTCAAACGTTCCCTGGACAGTTTCCCCATTTTCTAGTCGTATCTGCAACAAGAAAGGCCCTGTCCTGATCCTTACTGGTTTCTCCAATGGAGGTTCAGAACTAGATGAGCTCTTTTTCTTGGTGGCCCGGCGAACCTCTGCTTTAGCCTGAGATTGAGCATGATCCACATTATCCGGTTTAGATGTCAAAGGTACAGACTCAGGAACTGAGTCGGAAGGGCATGCTGTGGATACGCTTGCTAGATCTTGGGTGGATGACACATCTGTGGCTGAAGACTCTTCCATCAGTTTATCCTCAACTTGGTTGCTAATATTCCTGGAAGCTGTCGCTTGTTCAACATCTTGACTGATTGGAAGTTGCCTATCAGAACTGACTGGTTGAATTGACTCACTTGATTGGCCTGGTTGGCTAGAAGGGGTGGCCAGGGCTGTCAGTTGGAGACATCCAACACACAATGCAAAAGCAATCAACAAATGCAGAGACTCCACTGATTAACAAGGACATAAGTGGAAAAAAAAATAGCAGTCAGTGTGACTGCACAATCATGCAGTTGTCACATTGAAACAAAATCTATGTACTGCAGCACAAGCAGACAAATTCATAGCAGTACCCTCATTAGAGTAGAGCAGGTCTGCATTAGATAGGAAAACAACCTTACCTGGCATTTGAATTTCAGTAGCTGCTGTAGCAGTGCTTGCTGGAGACATGTTTGCCGAAAAGAGCAGTGCAACCATTGCACTTGCTGCAGCTGCCTTCTGTAACTGTCACAACACAGAAGTATTGCCTCATGTGTCAAAGGGCTCAACCCAAGAAGTTAAGGGTCTCATTCACCTGTTCCTGGTCTATATCAGGTTTGGCAGCAAGGAAATGGTGCTTTACAACAGAGTTTTCAATGGCTCTCTTGTAAGCTCTTTTGCAAACATTCAACAAAATAGTTTTCCAAAAGGATGCTTGCCTCTCAAGACCTCGTTCATCTTATTGGGCACGACTGGATACCCAGTGTGTTAGTGCCAAATAATGTGAAAAGAGAGAGACCAAGGGAGAGAGAGAAACCTGATCTTTGAATGCAGCCACAGACTGCTGAATTGTACTGAGCAACCCCTCAGAAGTTTGATAGCCCTCTGTTTTATGGACAGCCAATGACAAAATTTGCTTTATCTTTGTCCAACTACAGAGCAGGGTTACTGAGCATAAAACCTGGTCATTGAGTGAAGCATTGCCACTGGTGTTCACAAGGATTTACATAAGACATGCAAGGGCTGATAACTACATACTTATCTCAGAGTGCCACTAATGAACACAAGGATCCTTAGCTATTAAGATCTAAAAACATTGTAGGGAGATGACATTGGCCATACAAGGTCACACCACGATAAGCAAGGGTCAACAGAGCCCATACCAAGCTGATGAAGCAATGACCCATTCAGCCCAAGAAACATGATTGTTGGAACAAGCCGCACAGGATCTTGAATCACTGGAGTCAAGTATACAAAGACACCTTTTGAACCCCAGCTTAAACCACCTGCCTTGCCTCTAAAAAGCCAGAATTGGAAAGAGGGGGATAAACCAAAATGTGACATGAGAACTATAGTGCCAGAATCCTTACTTTTGGCACAAAGAAGGTTCCTACTGACATCTACTATTTGTGTCAAGAGGTTTAATACTCAATACAAACAAGGACTCCCATGTTCTCGTCATACTTATTGATCCATAATGACTCCAAACGCAGTAAACATGTATAGATGAGGAAAACACATTATTCCAACGACATGTAGCACATCAGTTAGTCCTTCAACTTATTAATTCTAGCGCACCCTCTAACTTCATGCTGAACTTCATCCTGCTATCACCCTGGAATATCAAACTTGCTGACTTTCAATAATGTAACATGACAAATAAACTAAAGGATACAAATGGCTGAAAAGTGCACTGCATCTGTGCTGCCTTCTGCCAGGTGTAGAACCAAACATTGTTGCTGCAGCTCACTCACCACCTGCAACAAGAAGTCTTCTCATGAAGAACCTAGACTTTGCTACTTAACACCCACACAGAAAGCTACAGTTACTTGGCAAACTCTTTAGTGTTGATAGACTCTTTAGTGTTGTTGCCATCTGTATAAAGATACATGGACTATGAATAGACCTTAGCAACAAATATACACACCCCCAAAAGGGGAAACATGATACGTCCAGCAACCCCAGAATCAAAATGATGCAAAGTACACAGCATGGCCTACAGGCGATGAAACCTACTTGGGACTGTTGCAAAGTGGTGCACTCGAGGTTCACTGATTCCTCATCTTTACCTGTTCACCACAATCCACACAATCTTCTGTCAAAAGCATTCAGTCAATTTCTAATAGTGATCACAATGCTCACATGCTTGAACCTAGCTTGCACAGTGCTTAAAAACCTTTGAGGTGTGAGAGAATGTACTCTTTTCAATCTCTCCCTCACCTGAGATGTTTGGAGGGCTATGCATAATAGAAATCCCTTCCCAAAAACAATTTTGACATAGGAAACAGAGAAGTGAATGTGGTGTAATGTCACACCTGCAACAAAGACAACCAAGATCTTTTGTCCAGTTTTTGCACCAACAATGGCATCTGCAATAGAGCCCTGAAAGAAAAGACTTGAAGATTTTTCCTCTCCCATGTCAGAGCTGCTTCCATCCTGGTGACACTCAAGAATAACCAAATTCCATTTTTCAGAAGGCACATCAGATTTGATCCACTGCACAGCCCTTCATTACTATACTAATAGACATTTGCACACAAAGCGTTGTGTCAGTGTTTGCTGTTAACACATTCAACAAAGTAAACCAACCCTGTCGAGGCAAGTTCATATCATTCATGTGGAATTCTCCTAGAAATTGCTTGATTCATTTCAATGGAATCTGCCTTGTGTTGTGAGAAAAGAAAACCTTTGTGAACAGTGTCAAAACTGAAATACTCCCATCTTTATGGAACAACACTTTAGCATTCAACTTTCTGTGAATTGGGCGGCCAGAGGAAGATAAATTCTAACTAGTGTTATCCACGGACTTGCACACACACAGAAGCATATTGGTCAGGTCAATCTTGTGGGTCTCATGGACCTATATTTAAACTTTGAAAGATGGGTATGACCGATAGTGTCTTTCAAAACAACACCAGTCTCTTCAGGTGACTGGATTGCTTATGGGCAAAAGACCAACTTTCAAACTTCTTCCAGAACACAAGTGAAAGGGTGCTTCAAGGGTGTGCCTAGGGTTTAGGACTGACAGTTGAAGCTCATCGGGTACCTCACAAATGTTGCTTGCTTTGGTTAATGTGACAACTCTCTCTCATCAGTCAACATATTCATGGTGCATCATCAATTGAAATAACCTCAAGGACAAAAAGCTGCATGATTGCATCCAATTACCAACATTCTTCAGTTACAAAACACAAATCCTTTATCACTTGCTGAATTCCAACATACCTCCAAGAAAATTAGAAAAGCCCTAGAAACTCACCTGCATAACACTCCCATCACCACCTCCTTCCTCCATGTCTTTACCCAACGCGCACTTCCAAATGTATGTACTACTTGCAGCCCAGTTCCACTGTCACATAAACACACTACCCAAAATTACTCAAACACAAACACAATATAGAGGAGTGGCAAGCCACATGGTGGTCCAGAGAGAGATTGGTCATGTTACAGAACATGGGAAGTGCATTTTAGGGTGTCAAAAAGACCAGATTGCCCAGTCAATTTCAGTAGTTCTGGATCTTTTGTGCCCAAACCCTTCTAAAAAGTTGGGATTTTTGGTGTGGTTTGCACCTGTCTACTGGATTCTACAACTGGTGTAAATCCTTCTGCAAACATAGCTTAATCTGTTGAATCTGAGAAAAGAAATCATAAACTTCCAGAGACGACATTTTATCACAAGCATCACCATACATACACACATAAAAGCGGGCAGGAAGTAAAATCAGAACCTTTATTAGGGTTTTCGTTGTAGTCTCTCTTAAGTTCTACAATTCTGCTCCAACAAAATCTGACAGACTAAACAGTAAACCTCACCGTACATACACACACAATAGGAAGAGGAAGAGTAAAACAAACAACCTTTATTAGGGTTTGGTACATCTTCCCTTAAGTTGCCCAATTCTACTACAAACAAAATCCTGAGAGAGTCTTCTTCTTCATCACAGCCATCCAAACTTTTCTCTTATCTCTTCGGAAAAGACTTACAATGAAACAAAGAAGTCGGAGTTGGTGGTTTTCTCAGCTACAACAAGAAACCCTAAAAAGGAGAACTTGCAAGAAGAAAAGCATCAAGAAAAACAAGCATTACCCCTTGAAAGAAATGAAGGAAAAATTGAGCGAAAAACAAACGATCGGTTTTAATTGCTTGATGGATTCAGCATGGGCTTCTGCATGTGCATCTCCCACTCCAGCTTCTAAACTGGATCTATGCTCCTGGCTGCTCGGGACGAAAGAAGCAGCGACAGATTATGTTCGTGCGGCAAGAAGAGGCCTTTGGTTTTGGAGCTTTTGCGCAAGCGCTTTTGGTGGTCAAGACAAAGTGAAGTGGAATAAGTGAAGACTACTTCATGGAAAAAATGACCCAAATTCGCCAGATTTCAAAGGAATTTTTTTTTCAAATCGCCAGATTTTAATGATAAGTTCCAGTAGGTAGCCAAGAATATAGAAGGATTCTGTTTTTTTCTTCTCTCTACTTTCATATCTAGTATGTAGCCAAATTTGGCTAAATTATTTTCTGGATAATCGCCTCTTTGGCTACACCTGCCTCGGCGAGTCGGCCCCTAGGTCTAAGGTAATACATTTTAATTTCAGCTTGTGGGAATGTTCAAAAGTAAACATAATAAAGTGAGAAGGAATTCATTGTTCAGAATTCTTTCAAAGCGTTTCTTTTCCATGCAAGTAGCCTAATAAGTGAGATTCTAGTCCTAACTGGGAAAAAATAATACCTACATATGCCCATCATCAGACAGTGGCTCGTAACTGAACAGCCAAGGGCTGGTTAGGGTTTGATTTATAACCCAATTAGTGTTCAATGTGTACTCTATTGTCGATTGCTTGGTTTGAAAAAAATGTGTTTGGGAATTTTGCATCCTACCAATGGATGATTTTTTTTGTGAATTTAGTGATGGGAGAAAATTAACCCTCTCGTGCACCCACTCAGACCCACTTTGAATCACAAAATGTTTGGTGATGAGGAGAATATATGTGATCACTTGAGCACCCATTTGGGCCCTACTTGGAATAACAAACGTTTGGTGAGGTGGAGAAATTTGTGTCACATGGACATCAATTGGGCTCAAAGAATAATAAGTGTTTAGTTTAGGGTTTAAGTTAGGTCAAAGAGCAAAAATATTCATCCCAATTAAAATAAGGGATGATTTGGTAACAGGGTGATCTCATGCAATTTATAATGGATTTAGGGCAAATCTTCTCCAAATTTAAAGTGCTCAAACATGCTTAAAACTTAATATGTAAAGTATCGACTTTGAATGTTAAAACAAAACAAGTTTATCATTGTTCTAAAAGCCATGGAAAATTTTTAATTCTCTCACATTACATTCCCTTCAAAAACATTTTTGTCAAACAACAAGCTAGCCAACAATGCACTCAAATTTTTCAAATATTTTAACATTGTTTTAAAAATGTCATCATTGCTAAAGACTTATTTGCATGAACTGCAATTCCAAGAGTTTTATTGTTTTGAGTTAAAATTGTTGATATCTACAATAGATGATAAGTAGATCTAAAATGAAAAGAAAACAAAAAACATGTGAAAATTGAACTTAATCTAGTAAAAGCAACTATGCAAAATCAAAAAATACAAGAAAAAACTAAAGAAAGAGAAACATCTTATGTACATCATCTCTATAAGGAAAATTATGTTAAGCTTATATATTATTGATTAATTTAACAATATGTAGTAGTCCCTAGAGTAGCCAAAAGGTCAAATAGTTCTAGTTCTTACAAATTTCAACAAGCTACAACCCATCATAGCATACAATTCATACCTAGAACATGCAAATCAACTACAAATATTGATTTAGTTTAGTAGGTCTTTGAGAATTTCTATGAACTAACTTCTTTTACACTAGTCTTAAAAAATCATGCATTAATAAAGTATCCAAACTTAATGCATTTTTTGTATTTTTAGAATGTGTATAGGTGTACCTCTTATAAGTCCAAAACAAATTCTACAAACTTATTGGAAATTGGGGCCAAGAAACAAAGTGCTACCATGACCTTAATTATTGTTCCTCGTAGGTCATGTGACAAAGTGAAATGTCCAACCAACCAACACAAGATCAAAAGAATATTTGGCTTACACTTACAACAAAAACAAAAAACACAATAAAAAAAAAATGGAAAATTGAATGTCACAAATGACATCCCTAGCATTATGGTCAACATCATGTGTAACATCATTGTTAATATTATGGCTAACATCATCATGAATGTCCATTTTTCTTCCACATGGATGAAATTCATATATTGTTCATCCATAATGTAGTTTAAAAGAGCTCCCCAAAAGGTTCCTTGAGATATTTTGAAATATTTGTAAATATTCTAAAATGTTTTGAAACATCTTGAATTAACTTGAAATATTTTGAAATATTGTAATATATATTTCATTAAGCTAGGTCCAAATAATGTATAAATAAAAGTAGTTTTCTTCACACTATTTTTAATCTATTCAACACCAATTTTGCATTTGATTTTACACCATAGCCTTATTTTGTTGCCTTCATATTCATGTTTCCATATTTTATTGGAATACATTTTATATTTCCGTTTGAACCCACATTGTGCACATTTTGTGTGTGTGTGTTTTTTTTATGTTTTGTGTTTAGATTTAAAATTAAGCATATATATGCCTTTGTCATGGTTTGTTCAAGTCCTTCAGAAATCTTTGTTTTGATGATTTTTGCATTCATAACATTAAATCTTTGGAAGGAACAATGGATGCATTGGAAAAAGGGTAAACTTTTTTAAGGAAAACCAACAAGCATTGGCACACCCTTCTAACCTCTCTTTTAAATCATTTGAATGGGAATAGAAGATCAAGGAAATAAGGGCTAATACAAAATGTGTTCATTGAGGAAAAGGATGTAACAATGGTGGCTTGGACATTGGGTATGTAAGAATGTGAACTATCCATTGTTTTACACCATTTCCAAATGGTGGTAAAATTACACAGACCAAACCAACCCCCTTTTAAAATATTTTTTTTAGGAACACCTAGTGGTATTGATTCAAGTGTTGTTATCCAAAGTTAAGTATTCAATTTGTGCAAGGTATGCAAGGCACAAGGTTTGACAAGCAAATCATGTAACTTCTTTTACTAAAATTTGCAAACATTATATACATTCAACACAAATGTAATGAAGTTCGCATATGGAATACATATGAGATAGGAAGTCAAGCAAGATAACCTTAGTCAAATGTTAAGGTTATGGCAAAAAAAGGTTTCCAACATGTTTATAACATCATTCCCATATTTAAGGGATGGTTGATAACAAATTGTGTTGTAAATGCAACAAACGAATCCACACCAAGTTTTTAGATATTCAGATTTTAAAATGACAACATCAAACATTGCAAAAAATTAATATGCATGGCCACGTAAAAGAAGGCATATTGGATGACCTCTTTTTATTCATTTCTGTCATTTTCAAAAGGTCATTTCTAAGCGGTTGACGTCATAAGGATTGTTGAGCGATCTATAGACTCTAAAGATGAAGAATTGTGAAACAAGATGAATCAGATGGTGACCTAAAGTTTATAACAACAATTGGACTTGGAGGCAAATTGGCAAGTAATTGAAAAACAAATAGAATACAATTTTAAAAATGGAGAGGAGTATGCAGGGCTTATAAAAATCCCATATTGAAATATGATATTGGATAGATGAGTTTTGAAAACAAAAGAAAGGCTTGCGGGGCAAAGTCGTTTTTACCACAAGAAATGGTATGATGAAACATATGGATTAGGGGTTTTCAAAAAAGGCATAGTTCTAGACGATGATCTCCACAAAGAGAGATGTAGTCGACTACTCATCTAAATGAATAGATGCAATATACTTTTCAACCACAATCTATGGTTCAAAGTCGTAGAAATCAAGACGGAGGAAAGACTTTTGTAATACTTTGATCCACTGCATGAAATCTCAAGTTTAAAGTCAATGACTAGCCAAAGGGGGGATGTTAGAAGAGGTATACAACCTAGGTTTATGTATTAGTTTGCATCTCTAGATTATTATGAATCATTGGACATTGGGAGGTGGATGAAAACATCAATGTTGATGTGTTTGAAGAGATTGAAGAAATTTACCCAAAATCATCTGAGTATGCAGAGGCATAGGTGAATGTGTTGGATGAAGTACCACAGTCATATTCACATCAAGGGAATCCAAAGTTGGATCAACTAAAGTACACTGCCAAAACATGGGATCGTGAATTTGTGGATTCGAAGATGATCAAGTTACTTTCAAGGGTCTATACATTCTATGTGGAAGAAGGACATGCAATAATGGATTGTCCTATTGTGCCTTTTCACATTAAAGTAGGTAGTGTTAGGCATGTGGAGTTACAGAATGTGGTAGGAACATTAATAAATCAACCATAGGAATAAGAATTAGGAATTCCTATAGTCCAAAATAGATTTAAAGACCTGGAGTTGGGAAGCCAATTAGGACCACAAAGTTGACATATTTGTTCATCTATTCAGTTAGGAGTAGAGAACCAAAAGGGTATTCACATTCACATACTACACCATAAAGGATACTAATGGGTAACGATAGACTAGAATAGCGTCAATCTCGAGTCAACATAATTTCACCAATAATGTAAAAAGCAACAATTGTTGAAACCCAGAAACAACATGCTGGAGTAGGAGTTATTCAATCACTTAATGTAAGTATAACAACCACAGGAGTGGAAACGGTTATTGAGCCCAACATAGATGTTGTCAAAAGGGGAGTACTAATTGGATTTGTAACAAAATTAAGTAGTGGATCAAATGGAGTTTCAATAAGAAGGAATTTGAGTCGAAGTTTGGGGCTACCAACATCTACTATTAGAGTTGTTGGCATACCTCAAATGTTGTTTATTAATCCGATAATGGCTATTCATGGGAACAAGACTGTAGATCGACCACTGATGAATTCAATGGCTACTGGAAGGTGCAAAAATGCAAATGTCGTGCATTCAAGAGGCGGATACTGAAAACCAATTATTGTAATGGCACCAATTCTTGATCATAGAAATGACCATTATGTTAGGCCAAACAAGGTAGCTTTTAAGTATCTTGATTTCAAAAAAGATGCTGATCCAAATGCTCATGTCAAAGTGTTTAATTTTGCAATAAAAGCAAATGCAAAGACTTTTGAAAAGTATATCATCAATGCGTTTAGCTATACGTTAAGAGATACGATATCTGACCAGTGCCATAATTAGATGTTAAAATTTCCTAATTGTATTTTTTTGGAGCTTACTCAAGCATTTTGCAAATGTCATTAGAAGATTCATAATGACGAGCAAATATACATGGAATTGAAGAACATGAAGTAGGAAGAGACTAAGAGGGTGGAGGTTTACTATAAACGGATTCAAAAATTAACTCATGGTTTATAAGTATCAACCACAGACATTTTTTTAACTATTGTGTTTAAAATAATTTGCAATCATACCTTAAAATTGTGATTACAAGAATGAAGCAGTCAAAATTACAATAGCATAAAGAGGCGGCAATATTGTGTGAAAAAGACATTACTACAAAAGCAAGGAGTGCACTATTAGTACCATAGAATATTAAACAAGTAGTACTAGCAAAAACACAAAGTAATACAAGGAAGATTGATAAACATTACACAAATTGGGGATGAAAAATCATAATGTGGAGACATATAGAAAGAAGAAAGAGTAGACCACGATGGCAACTACAGAGGTAGCACAACCAAGTCAAAAAACACAAAAGACATCTTCATATGCATGTCACATCTATGGTTTAAATGGCCATAAAATGACAAGTTGTCCAAAGTTTGAAAAGATGCAGAAAATGTTTCATGGGAAATTTGTGACAATAGCAAAAGTTCAACTTGTTTCTAAAACACAAACAATCATTGCGGATGTGAATGTGGTGGATGTTAATGTTACCACAAGAAGTAAAGTAACTAAAGAATAGGTGTTCAAGGATAGAAAGCCAAGAAACACAAAAAATGTTGTTGACTAGGAGAAAGAAGAGCTGTCACCAAAAAAGGGGGACCCAGGCAACAACCAGACCCCTCTAACGCTACTGCATTTCTTGTGATTGATCTAGCATTCAGCATTCACACATCAACAGAGCATGCACAACAACTTTCACCGACCCAGAATCATCCGAACCTCCTGCAAACACACTCTCTGCACAGGGCTTTCAGGATGGAATTTCATAATTCAGACTTGCACAAAAAGTCTCCGCCAACACAAGCGTCCAACCTCCTAGAACATCGAACAAAGTCCTGACTCCTATCTGTCTACTCTCACACTCTCCTCCAGAAACAGATCCCTCCAAACTATTGATCTCCTGCACTTCTCCCCCAAACTGCT
>Ga0116231_10001811_pt1 | contig 44449 bp, 37 predicted proteins | sample S1TSphgellanicum_2_FD_89695 | JGI IMG/M metagenome (GOLD analysis project Ga0116231, IMG submission 89695) | Host-associated microbial communities from peat moss isolated from Minnesota, USA - S1T2_Fd - Sphagnum magellanicum MG | ecosystem: Host-associated > Plants > Peat moss > Unclassified... | reverse complement strand
TTGTCTCTATAATATTTATCGATTGTTTTGCATGAAAAACGCACCCAAGTTAATTTACTCTTTTAACTTAAATAATTTAAACCCCCAACCATGAGAAAGTTAAATGGAACAAATATACCAACACAATAATATTGACATAACAAATGAAGCAAACTAAAGATGTGCAATAATTTAACATATTACAAAACATATGTAATAATGTTTATCACCCTAGCCTACTTAACCTAACCTCACCAAACTACCTTAGTCTAACCTACTTACCCTAGCCCTCTAAGCATGCATTTAAGTTATAAGTATAATGAATTGAACCCAAAACCTTCACAATGATAAAGCAATGCTTACCAATGGACTCCACCATCAAAGGTGTTCAACTTTTATCAATTTTTTAATTCCACATGTTTATTTCCTATCATTAAATACAATGATTAAATTTAAGTGACAACTAGTGGCTAAACTCAATGATTTAAAATAATGGCTAAACCTAATGATTAAACTCAACAACTTAAATTAATGACTAAACTTAATGATCAAATCCAAAGATTTAAACTAATGACTAAACTTAATGTTTAAATTCAATGACTTAAATTAATGGTTAAACTTAGTGACTAAACTCATTCACTTAAACTAATGGTTAAACTTAGTGACTAAACTCAATCACTTAAACTAGTTGTTAAACCTAGTGGCTAAACCTTGATTAAATTTAATGATTAAATCTAATGGTTAAACATAGTGATTGAACCTAGTTGATAAGCTTAATGTTTAAATTTCATGCCTAAACATAATGGTTAAACTTAGTTGATAAACCTAATGGTTAAACATATTTCATGGCTAAATTTAAGCTAAACCTTGTGGCAAAATCTAATGGCTAAACATAATGATTAAATTATGGCTAAACATAATGTCTAAATTTAGGCTAAATTTAATGGTTAAACATAATGGTTAAACCTAGTGGGTAACTTTAGTGCTTAAACATATTGGATAAACCTAGGCTATACTTAGTGACTAAATGTAGGCTATAACTATTAACAAAATTTAATGGTTTAATTGAGGCTAAACTTAGTGCCAAATTTAATGGCTAAGCATAATGGCTAAACTTAATGACTAAATTTAAAGTAAACTTAATGGTAAAAAATTGGCTAAATTTTGGGTAAACTTAATGGTTAAATGTAGTGGCTAAACATAATAGTTATATTTAATGGCTAAAATTAAATAAGTAAATGGGTGGATTGGGAAGTAAATAATATGTTAATAGGTGGGTAAGTAAGTAGGTAGGTTAACAAAAGTGAAAAATATAAATAGGTATGTAGGTAGGTAGGTAGGTAAATAAATGGTAGGTGGGTGGGTGGGTGAGTAATAGGTGGGTAAGTAGCTAACTAAGTAAATAGGGGGATGAATAGGTAAAAGGTAAATTAATAAAGTAGTAAACCATATCATATTTGATTAGAAATCATTGGCCATCATGATTAAATATTCAACTTGACAAAAGACCATTGGTCATTTTAACTAAAGATCATTGGCCATTTAGATTAAATGTTCAATTTGATTAAAGACCATTTGCCATTTTAACTAAAGTTATATAATTTGATTATGTGTATTTAATGAAATGAACCATTATAGTCAAGTTGATCAATCAACAAATACATGTGTCATTCAAGCCCTTAACCTTTAGTCAAAATGTACATGTCCATTAATCAAAATGATAAGTTAATCAATTTGAACCTCTTAAAAAACCATGAATTGTAGTGGTGGTAGGCTTTGCAACCTAAGTTACCTAATTAATTCACCTAAATAGCCAAGGTAACCTAGGTTGCAAGTGTAGTTAATTTTGAAAGTTTGAAATTGCAAGACATCGTCAATATTTTATTGATTTCACATCTACTACATCTAAATATTGATTTCATTCTCTAAGTGACATAGTAGACATAGCTATTGCTAATGTTCAATGCCATCAATATGAGGCTATAAAAGATGCCATGGTTTATCAAGAACATTTGTTGGATGTGGATAGTTGTGCACAAGGTGAGTTTGTTGTTACTCCCATGTAGATAAAACCATCCATTAGTAAACACATATTTACGACCAAACATTTTTTAAATATTTTTTTCATTTTTTAATCAAATTGAATGATTTTTCTATCACTAGATGCACAAACTAAAAGGCAACAAATGTTCTTTGAACATAAAAACTAAAGGAACAACATGTAAAACACAAGAACAATATGAATGATAGTTTGTTTTAGAATTTTTGAAAAAATAGCTCTAGACCCTTCTCAACTAGGCCCATATCTTCTTCATTTTTAGTCCATTTTGAATGATTAAAAACATGATGGGTGCACCAAGTAAATCTTTACAAAACTTCTTTGTATTCTAGAAACAAAGATGAAATGATCAAAGGTTTTAAGTCTAAAATCCTAATATGTTTTTATTTTCCCATCACCAAACATTGAACTCCCTTACACCAAAGACCCCATACATTCCCCATTCATTTACCAAATTGAAATTTTTTTGCACCAAATGTTCTTTGAATTCTAGAAATAAAGGAACAATGTGTGAGGATTTGACCTCTAAGGTGTTTGTTCACCATCCTATCTACCCAACTTGGGATGATGTTGATGATGTTGAAATCTTAAGTTTTATTCCCCTTTTGTAGGGTCTTTCTAGAATGAAATATTTTAACTTTGTATATTGGTATTTGTTTAACCTATCATGACTTCCCAATTGTATAGATTTTTAAAATGAAGTTTACATTTTCTTTTTGTTCTTATACATGTGTTCTTCAAAGGGAAGGTGAATAACGGATAGGCGAAATATGTCCCATCTCCACATTAAAATTGTCATATTGGGGAGTGCCCCAAATTTCAGATTTTTTTTGAGTGATGATCAAAATGGCCCATTTGATTTTTTTGAAAAAAAAATGAAGTTAGAAACCACCCCATTTAATGAGCAAGAAAGGTGAATATGAAAGGTGAATAATGCTTTCACCTTCCCCAAGGTTTCCCCATAATTCTTCACGTATGAGAATCTAAATCTTATTTTTATGAACATTGTTATTGAATCCACATGAAATTTTTTACACATAATAATTAATCAAGGAAAATAAGTTATGAAAATTTGATTTTTGATTTTTGATTTTTTAATGAAGATGGTTTTACCCATTAAGGCATGGACATAGTAAAATTCATTTGCAATTGAATTATTTGTGAAATTTATTCTAATGATGGTAATATCAAAATTTAGTATAAGGTAGATGGGTTTAGAGCCCACAAGTAGTTTCATCCTACTAAACTATACTTTGGTCAAAAAAAGTCTTCCTGAATTAGTGTCCTTTCAAAAAAATAAAAATCAACACCATATTCATAGATGATGTAATTGATTAGCATATATTCAATATCTAATGCATCAATTTGCATCCTATTTTTTTCCCATTGAATTTGTATTAAATTTAATTAAATATAAATCTAATTTAATTTTGAATTAAATTCAAATTTAAATCAATGTATTCAAGTTCAATTTAGAAATTTGAATTCAATCGAATTTAAACTCACTTTAATTTCAATTGAATTCATTTCAAATTGCATACAATGTCATTTAATATTTTCATTCAAGTAGAACTTGATTTCCACTAAATCAATTCATTTTTTTCATCTTTCATTATCATTAATAATATGAGTAATGGTTACCATTAAAAAATCATCATTTACCATGGCCTATTTTTTTTCACTTCTTTCCTCACTCTTAATATTATTTCGTTTCATATTCATAAAACTTCAATGATTTTTCAAAGTTCTTGCCCAAAAGAAAATACATTCATTAAGGTGAGTTCCACAAGCCATAATTCCTCTTTCAAAGCATATTTTGAGTTTTTTGGTTTTTCATTGTGTATTATGAAACTTCTTGTGCTTTCATTGATTTTCCATTTTTGTTCATCCACCCAATGGACCAAGTATGTGCTTTACATGGGGTAGAGCACTTGGATAAGGGCACCACCAAAAGTTTGGCCCCTTATTTTGGTGATGCCTTCATCAAAATGCTTTTACCTTACAGATTATATCCAATTTTGATTTGCAGCAAAACATTTTAGTTCCATACGGAGCTTGTGGTTCGACCAAATAATTATATACTAAATTCCATTGCCCATCAAAATGGGGCATTAACTTATTACCCTAATTTTCTAACCACTTTAACATGTCAATTAACATGAAAATCTTTTAATAGATGCCCACAAGCCACATGCTTGAAAGGAAGGGAATTGAAATAATCCTCCATATTGAAAGGAAAAGTAGTGTAGGTAGACATCATGGTGCAACATGAATATTGAAAAGTTTTTCAGATTTGTGGTAAATTATATTATATTTTAAAATGTTGAATGTTCTAAAAAGTGAATGATAACACATATATAATAAACACCCATTTATAATCACTCCCATTTTAGTCACATTCTTGTTTGTGTCATACATTTTTTGGTAACCATTTGTTTAAGTAAGAAACACCATTTTTTAGAATCACTATCACATTTGTTAGTAGCACAATGTTTTTGCAAAGTTTTCCTTGTAAATATGATTATAATGGGGGAAATCTAAAGCAAATATGAGGGTTTGATAAATTGTAGTTCCCTTTGGCAATGTTAGTGTTGTTTTGTGTTCAAGTTGTGCAAACTAAAAATAATGAATCTAGTTGAAAAAAAAAAATTAGTGCAAACAAGCAAAAGATATGTGAACTTGCTAAGAAATAAAAAAATCTTAATTTAAAAAATCTAGTTGACAAAATACACAAACTTACTAGTTAAGGAGTTCAAATTCAATGTAAATTGTCACATTAAAATAGGCAAAAATCACAACCTTCTTCAAGTTTAATAATAAACAATAAAACTTAGAATAACCCATGTAAGAAATTTAAACAATTGACACTTTTATTCTAGCATTTAAAAACTATTTTGTAATGTTTTTTTTTTTTCCCCCCTAATCAAAATCTAGTAAGGGTTTATATGGGATGCGACTATACACATTTAAATCACAATTCATTAATGTCACTAAAACAAATGGCCACCAAAGGTGTGATGATAAAAGGTTTTATTGTAAAAAGTTGTTTATTGCTAAGCATAATGAGCACACAAACTTTATGATGGGGTTGCCAAATTGTGTATATATATGCCAAATATATGCATGTTTTTGGTGCATCATCTTGATTCACAACATGTTTGTGTTTTCATACAACAACTTTGGGAGATTCATTGGAAATATATGAAAATGTTACAAACACATTAATAACTTTGTTGGGAGTGTTTTTGTGGAAGTTTATTTGGAATTCTGGGAACATCAAAAATAAAACCATTGGGAATCCACTATGAGATGGATGGATCGGTCCCAATCGATGGTCTTGAAATTTTCAAATATAAAACATTCATAAAGTTTTGCTAGACATTGTTCAGAACATAATCATAAATCATCATTGTGTTCCCAAACATAGCTCCACACCCTAAAAAGAAATCTCCAAATTTGTTTCATTAGATCTCTCTCCCCGCCAAAAGAATCAAAGTTGTTACAAAATGCAATGCATGAACAATAACTTTTGAAAACATTAATGGGGGCCACCTAGTTGTGGGATTTAATATCATTTTTGGGTGATTTTCAAAATCACATGTGTTCCTAAAAGCATTCAAAAGTTATTTTAACAAGTTGTTAACTATGTAATGTCTCTACCCTAACATTCAAGAATATTATTGCAAGTGTTATATTAAGTGAGATATGTAGGTAATTATCCTTTCATCATTATTTTTGCCTTATTATTATTGTCAATATGTTCTAGAGAAAATTTATTTCTTACCTATGTGATGGTATTGTGGGATGTAATATGGGAGTTTGAATGCAAAATATATTGGTTTATGGTTAGTCCAATAAGCTTCAACAACTCATAACATGCATTGTTGAGCTGGTGCATTTGTCCATATGTGATCAATATGGGATCCATAAATTGTTGTAATTTTTAAAAATTGAAGTTCCATTGAATATTGGTCCATAAAACTTTGGAGTTCATTTGGTTGTGTTGAATTTTGATCAAACATGTCAATATTGAAATTGCCAATTATTATTGTGGGACATGAAATTGGCACTAGACCCAAAAACTTTTTAAGGTGAATTATGAACATTGACAAGGATAATGTTGAAGGTCTATATATTGTTATTTTACGTATAGCCTTTCTTATATTTGCATTGAATGTTATTGCAATATACTTAACCTTTAAAGATGTAAAAGTTTCGTGTGATGATAAGATTGTGGAATTGTCATATATAATCATTGTACCATTTTGACCATTTACACTAATCATTGAATGTGTTTTTGTATCAATGTTCAAAGATGTAATATTAGATGTTAATGTGTTGAAATGTGTTTCAATGAGGCACAATATGTGAGTTGTTTTGAGATTGTAATCTGAAAAAACATCATTTTAATGTGAAGGCAATGATCTAGTATTGAGAGAATAAATTAGTACATGTGAATCACAAAATGTATGTAGTTTGGGGACAAGTACATCCCATCATGCAATGGTTTGTAATCAACACATATCCATGGCAACACTTGGATCAATCTAAAAAAAATTCATTTGCAAAGGTTATAAAAGGTAAAAAAATTCATTTTTCTTAACACGAGAAAATGTTGTATATGTCAAACCATGTTTATAAACAGTAGTAGGATCAAATGTTAAATAATCAAGTGTTAATCTTTATGTTCAATGTATAATGTATGCTACAACCAATTGAATGGGAAATTATGTTATTGTTATAATGTGAAAAAAATTTGAACCAATTTGAATATCTTTGGATATGGGTTCTATTAGTGTCCATGTAGGATGTATTCCATGTTCATACAAATGTGCATTCTTTATTTTTGTGAGTTGACCATTTGGGATTATTAAATAATATCCATATGACTTCTTGTGAATTGAATATTTAGTTGATCCTTGGAATATTCCATCTACACCATTTACAAGACCATCATGTGTTGCATAATTTCCAGCACAAAGTTCAACCAACATATTTTTCTTTACTTGAACCTCTAAGTGTCATCCTAGTGTGAAGTTTGCATCATTTTGTAATTGAAATTATTGAGGACATGTATCATGATGTTTATCTTGTGCACACAATATGAATACATCCCCTTCATTTTGAAGGAAAACCAATTTTTCTTTGTTTCATTTGTGTAAAACAAATATGGAAACTTTGGATCATTTGGGGGTGTACAAAAACATTGATTATTTATGGTATCCACATATGATTGCAATTGTGTAATAATTTGAAACTGGTTTAAAATGTTAATGAATTGTTCATCACTTTGTGCACGACTTGCTTCAATTCATAACATTAATTTTTTTCCATCCAAAAATTTGGAGTTAATAATGTTGTTTACATTAATTTTGAAAAATTTTGCATCACAAACTAGCTGAACTTGATAAAAATCCCCAATGATAATTACATCAAGATTTCCAAAGAATTTGGTGTGAATATGTTTGATTGATCTTCATCAAAGATTAATATATTTTGATATTATTTTCCCTATTAATGAAATTTCATCTAGTACTATTAATTGTAATTGGTCATATTTCTTAATTAAATTATCTAATCTTTCTAAATTGAATGATGGTAAATCTTCATAATTAAGTGGTATAGAAATACTTGAATGAATTGTAATTCCATCAATGTTAAATGTTGCTTTTCTAGTATATGCCATGAGCAATTTTTTTTTTTAAAGGTCTAAATGAGGACGTCTATTATATTTAAACGTATCAAAGATTGAATTAAAAACATTAATGTGAAAGTTTTACTTGTACCAATACCTCCAACAATAATGAATAAATGAATTGGTTCATTTGGATTTTGTTTTTTTCCTATACATGACATCATCATATATAAGACGTTATTCATTATTAATTTGTTGAAGTATTGAATGGAATTCATGAGGTTTGGATGGACATTACTTGTTAAGTATGGTGATTTATATTCCATTCGTTTTTTTAATGATAGACCAATTATTGCTTCATCATGAAGAAGACGAGGTAATATTGATTGGGTAGAATTGATATTGGACGGAACGTTTATAATATTTCCTTTTATATTATATTGTCCATAACCTTGGACTTGCCAAATTTGAGCAAATGTTAAATGAGGCGATACTAATCATTCTTCTAACTTGTTTGTTATGTCATTGTTCAATCTAATATTTTTAGGAACTAAAAGCTTTGGTGTTTTATTTTTATTAAAAAAAGGACAACTTTTACATAATAATGGATTTTTTTTTTTAAATTGTTTGTTTTTTAAAGCACAATCAATGACAACACACACATGGATGAATGGGTGTATCCAATAAATTTTGAAAATATTTATCACGATGAGGTGAAGGATTTTCCAATGTTGTCAAAATATTTTCATGTATTATATTTGAAGTCAGTGTATTATGAACATTAATAGTTGAAGATGGTTGTTCAATGTGCAATGGTTCCATAGGGTTATTGAATGTCAAGATGTGAAATTGTGAATTTTCATGTGAATGTTGTTCAAAAGAATGTGTTTGTGGAATATCATTAAGGCCAACATTTGTATTTGTTGATGTTTCTATGTTGTTTAAACAATAGTTAATATTTTTTACAAGTTTTACATTTTTTAATGAAGGTGACATAAATGAAAATGTACTTGAGTGAATCTTAATTCTAAAGTGGAATTGTTGATAAGAAATTTGTTTGCTGTATCTTTTAAAGTGGACGATAAAAATGTAATCATTAAAGTTTTTAATTGTTCATTGTGCATGGGTTTCCAATGGAAATGTTTAGGTTTTTCAATCACAATTTCATGTGATACTTCAGATTTTTGTTTTTGTGGGTGCATATTATCATCAATTCCATAAAAAGATAGAGATCATTTTTGACCTCGTTGTTTAATGGACATTATTGTTGGTTGGTTGGTATTTTTTTTTGTGGTGACATGTTTTGGTCTATTTCCCATGAGGCATTGTAAAAAGTGATTGGTTCATAATGCCCATTTATAACATTTACCATGTCATCATGATAAAGTAATTGTAGTATGTTATTGTTTATGAAATCATCACCCGCTTTAAAACATATCACACAATTTGTTTTTGACCAAACATGGATGGGCCTATGTAAATAATTTTCCAAACAAAATATGGCATGATTATCACCCCATAAACCTCCAGAATTGGCACTTACGTTCATTTTTTGAATATAGGTTTGTAAAGAATTTATACTGTGATCTTCATACAATAAAGAAACATTGAAATGAATATCAATCAATTCTTGAATTTGGGGGTTAATGGATTATTGAAGGGATTGTGCCAAATGGGTAATGCATTCGGTTCGAAGTTGAAGTGAAGTTTGCGAAAAATTAAGTAAAAACTAAAATTAAGAATCAAACAAACAATCACCATGTACAAAAGGATACTTTTAAATTTGTTGAAGATTGTGACCATGAAGCACAAGATCAATGTTCATTACAAGGTCAATAAAAAATAAAGGAAAATTAAAATATTCTTGTGTTTATGTAACTTGATTAATGGGAGAAGCTTAATGTTTTTCAACAAAATAATACAACGACAAACCCAAAATAAAGTTTAAAATCAGTTGCTAAAAAATTACTTAAATGTTAATTAATAATGTGTGAAGCAAAACCAATAAAAAGAAAAGGGGAGATGTTGAGGGGAAAAAGGAAAAAAGAAAAGAAAAGCCTAGTCCACAATGTTAGCTAAGTAATCCTTGAGAAAAAAACAAAATAATAAAGAGAAAAAAAGGGCAATGGCCCATTACTAACTAGTTGATACATTACCAAATGCACTATTCACCAAAATGCCATTAATTTAGAGACTTCAATTTCACAAAATGCTTTTGAATTTTAATAATGGTATAGTTTTTGTGCAAGATAATGGAATATTGGCCAAAAAAAAAAATCGGGACAAAAAAAACCCCCCTAAACAATAAAGATAATATGGAGTGAAGTATATGGTTGTATGTGGTATGTGGGTATGTGGTATGTTGATATGTTTGTATGTGATATGTGGTATGTGATATGTAATATGTGGGTATGTGATAAGTGGTATCTTGATGTTGATATGTTGGTATGGTGATAGGTATTGAAAAGGTGGATGTTTTTGTCAATTTTTTGGTATAAATCATAAATGAATTAAAAAAATCAACAATACTGAAAAAATATGGTCATATTGAAACTTTAAATGTGGGTATTGTAATTGCGGGATTTTTTTTAGCAATGGACCATTTAATGCAAAATGTACTTAATTTAGTCAAGGAATAGGCTTGATAAGTTTAAAGTTAAAAAGACATCAAACATTTATGAATATTTGCACAATTTTTAATAATAATCAAAATTAATGCTAGGTTGGATTTTGGACAAAAATTTGGTTAAATCTTCACGTACAAATACTTGCAACAAAACTCATTTTATTTCTTTTGAAGGTGAATGAAGAAGGTCTCAAATTGGGCCCTCAAGTTGAACTAACCACATTAAAGGTAAAAAAATAAACTCTTATTTCATTCATTTAATTTTTTATTTTCATTGTGTTTTAATTTTAATTCATCACTCACTCCTAGAATAATATTTTGTATGGTATTTGTATATGTTTATATAGTTATCAATTTTTATGGCATTTACCATTAATTTTTTAAAACTTATATATAAATATTATGCGGCAATTAATTCAAAACATAATCGTTTTAGTTTGTCATGCAGGTATTGCATTTCCCTCTACCATATATAGTGTAGATTAGGGTCATTGACGCACCCCCAAGCTCCTTAATGGGCTCAAATGTGAGTCCAAGTTGAAAACAACAAAAAAACAAGGAGTCGAGGCACGCTCCCTAGCTCGTAGCACTTTAAGGGGTAGAGGGGCGTGATGGAGCTCTGAGATGGGACTAGGAAGAGTGATAAGCATCAATTATTCACGCGGACCTGCACAAAACCAACACATGGTGGTTAGTGCATAGTTGGAGCAATTTTGGTGCTGGGAAAAGCCACGGGCAACTCGGACTCACTAGACTCACCACCACTCGGACTTGGGGGAAGCCACCACCTTCCCTCTTATAATATACTTTATGCTTTTCCACGAAGCCCACATCCAAATGGCTTTTTGTCCAGGGACTCCCAAGTGGGAGTCTCAAAATTGCCAAAGTTAGGACTCCTACGTCTTTGGGGCCCCATAACTTTATGTGTAGACCTCCAATTGAGATGAGTTCTAAAACAAAGTTGTAGCCCTTGTCGAAAGCTTTCCAACGATATATTGCACATCACCTGCACACAACCTGCACGCAAGGAAATTGGGGTGATTCCCGACTTTTAGTGTTAAGGAGTCAAACTCCCAATTTGACTCTCGGCCCTTCTTTTGGCCTTAACTTGTGTTTTAGATATCCAAATGGGTCATGCGAGCCCATTTTAAACATCTACGTTTCAATAGCTTTTCAATGGTATAAAGAACGCCTCGAGCCATTGGGTCTTGACCCTTGAAATCACTCTTTGAATATTTGGAAGTCCACTGGGACTCCAACTCCCAACATGGGAGTTCACTTGAAAGTGTGAGGGTTTTTTCCCTCGCACTCTTTTGCACTCCTATGGGCATGAGAATGTGACTCCTGGGCTTAGTCTTGACCCGCACCCTTGCAAACCCTTTACCTTGGTCGTGAGCCCAAGGCTAGGGTTGCGACAATCATAATGCGGGTATTACACTAAACCCCCACATATAGTGTGCATCCATAAATTGTTGTGTAAGTATTGCATTTCCCTCTACCATATATAGTGTGGATTAAGGCCATAATGTGGGCATTGCATTTTTCCCCCACATATAGTGTGCATCCATAAATGTTGTGCAAGTATTACATTTCCTTTTTCCATAAATAATGCAGTTTGTTGACTATCATGAAGGTATTACATTTAGATTATCCATAGATAATATGGATTTAAAATAAACTTTTGAGTATTATAATTTAAAATTTACAATTATGGCCATAGACCATATCATATGTTTTCCATATTTAACATTTAGGGTATTATGTGCATGATTGTATAAGGTTTAGATGAGGGATACAATTAAGCATTTAGAACATGTACATTTGCATTAGTATTGAATATGACAATTAACATGTAATTCGACATATACAAGTATAAAATTTTGGACATTAACATCAATTTATCATCTTTTTTTGTATAATCAGCTCAAAACATAGTTTCAAACATGGGTCGTGCTTCAAAATCTTAATATATTGATATCCAAAACCCCAAGAGGTCACCCTTTAACAACATGGATTTGGTGTGGAGAAAGGACGTTTGAAATGGAAGGGCACATATAATTGAAGTTGAGTGTGCATACATCCCACATGCATAAGTTTCAGAATTTCTAAATGGTGAACAAAACCATAAAGATACCCTGATGGAGTGGGACATTTATAAGTGGGTACCTCCACAAGAAAATGCAAAAATGCCAAAAATCCAAAACCACCTTGACCATATTTGGTATGATGTTCTATTGTTCATTTTTGTTATATGGAATTTATTTTTTAATTTCATATTATACCAAACTTTAGGTCTTAAATTGATTGCACATTTTATAGGTATGCATGTGGGTATGGACCAGAAGACAATCATGGAGACCCAAACCACCATCAATCCATTAAATGGGGTTGTTTAAGTCAATTTTCGATTAAATGATTGTACACACAACCTGAGGTGGTGGAGATAATTTTCTACCATTGACTTCATACACGGGCCAATGGTGAGCCTATGCATGGCAAACATGACCTTGATTCCATTGCGCGACCATCTTTTTTGGCCCCACGAATGTCACAAGCCTTCAAGGACCACATTTGTACTCAATTGGGTTTAGGCTACACTATCAAGCAAATATATGACAAACATAAAGCAATATGGTGGACTTGAGTTAATGTAAAAGAAACAATGACAATGGATGATTTCTGGTAATAAAACATTGCTTACTTGGATTGTAAACACCAAAAAAAAAATTGGCGTTTACATAAAAATCCATCCATTTCCCTTCGCACATGGACATTTAGTCATCCAAATGATGTGTTTTATTTTCAAGATGCAAGTGAAGATAATGACATTCATGTCCCATTCATAATAAGAATACATACCCCATCTCAATTGCAAACCATGGTTTCATTAGGTGATAATGGGGCAATATTAATGGATGCCACCTTCAGCACCAATGACGTGAAATTTCACTTTTTCACATTGATGGTGTTTAATGCACATTACACCAGAGTGCTAGTTGCATGGATCATTACAAGCCACCAAACATGCAATGATTTAGTGGAATGGCTAACTCTTGTGAAAATAAAGCTTTTAAGGAAAAACCCTAAATGGAAACTTTCATGTTTCATCATTGATGATGTTTCACAAGAGTTATGAGCATTACGATGAATTTTATTTTCATTCTACCTATTTTTGAACTTTTATGTACATGCAACCATTTCAAAATTTCATCCCATGTTCTCCATTGTAAATAATGTAATTAAATTGAAATGATAATAATTTGGTATTTTATGCATGGTTAGGATTGTATTGGGCGAGGATCAAATGCCCATTTACCTTTGGACATGGCATGTCTTAAAGGTTTAGCACTTACGTTTGATGGAAAAAATAAAAAACAATGGGGTGTGACATGCAATATTGGACAACCTTCACATCATCATGTACATGCTCGTTGAACTAAGTGAAAGCATTAAAGTCTTCATGACTTGTGGGAAAAATAAGATCATTAAAAACTTCACCCAACATTTGCTTGGTGATTCATGGACTCAATACTTTTAGACCTATTATTTCCAAGTTGGTACATGAATTAACTCTCAATCCATTATTATTGTTCCACAATGTTTTGCATATCCAAAATATTCACTTTTTGAATTCAGGTAGAAACATTAATGATGGATTTAACAATCCCATGTGGGGGCAAAATGTAATACCCACATTATGACATTAATCCACATTATATGTGGGAGCACTAAATGTAATACCTACACGACAATTTAAAGATGCACATTATATGTGGGGGCAAAATGTAATACCCACATTATGACCCTAATCCACACTATATGTGGGAGCACTAAATGTAATACTTGCATGACAATTTTAAGATGCACATTATATGTGGGGGCAAAGTGCAATACCCACATCATGACCTTAATCCACACTATATCTGGTAGAAGGAAATGCAATATTTGCATGAAAATTTATGGATCTTGTTATAGATTTGTGGATGGTGGGGTTTTGATGAGTATGACATTCAAACCAGAACACACACATCAATTGAGTTTTACCATGGGTCATTGAAACATTGGTTTTCTTTGGAAACAAAAGGGCTTTGAGGTTGGCGGATTGTTGGTTAATGTGGAGACTCACAATGGTTGCAAGACATTACATGCACATGGATGAAATGAAAAACGTGGGTTTATAAAAAATAAGGTTATGGAACACATTGTGAAAACGAACGTTGAGAAGGCCACATTAATCCTTCATGCCAATGTCACCCATGGGATAAATGATTTGAACGAAACTAGTTATGCATGGATGGTACAAAGCCAACAACATCCGAATATGACATACAAGGTCCCACTTCCTTTCACCAAGTATGCTTGTTGCACATGTGAATGGGCATTGCATGAAAACTTGTGCAAACATCAAGTTGTTGTTCTTTTTACATGTATCAATTTCACTAAAGAAAATATCATTCAATATTGTGGGAGATGGTATGGATATGATCGTGGAGGTTTTGCCACCATGTTTGCAGACCTTAGCTATTTACATGTTTATGATAATGAATATGATGATGAAGAGGCCGATGAAGATCATTATGAAGAACCATGGGTTGTTGATATGTGCGGGCTTATGATACCGAATGATACCTCCCCCAATGTGTAACAATAGAAGGATCACAACTAACCTTCAAATTCATCCACCTCCACGGAGAAAAACACTTGTTCGAATGGGTGACATAATGCAATAAATCATTAATGAATCAAAAAAGACAGGGTTCAACTCATAAACCACACCACATCATTGTTGTGTGTTATTGTAATAGATGTATGAGATATTTGCATTTCCAAGGCAAATGAAGTCATGCATCTCGACATGGTATTTCATTGCATCAATGATGGACTTCGTAATTTAGTGCACCGGATGAAGGATTGGCATGAAATGATGTTAGAACATGGAAATATTCGTAAGGAAAGGGTTCATGAGTAAACTTGTTTGTACTTATCCCCGATTTTTATTTTCCATTATAAAATGTGAATCATATTACAATTGTGTCAAAAAATAAATTATTTACATGTTAATGCATTGATTTTTGTATTAGTGAACATATAGGGTTTGAAAGTTAAAGTTACATTGCTAAAGTTATATAACACATTTTTTCTAAAACTCACAAACAAGAATATTTCACTCAAATGTCATATAAAGGTGGGTATTGCAGGTCAATTCTATAATAATCACCAGGTTAATATGTAGGTAATGCTTACCCATCTTGTTTCTTGTGGCATTTAATTGGTCTTGCATGTAGGTATTGCAAGGTTTAGGGTAAATCATAATTAAAGGTTAATAGACATTAATGCAAGTATTGCATATAATTTCATATCTTTCATGGGTATTAATTACATTTTAGTACGTTAAATGAAGGTATTGCAAATTCCCTATTCTTTCTAGAAGGGGATTTAACCACTTAATGCAAGTATTGTCCTCCCTTTTTCATCAAAATGATGATTTGCTTTATTTATAAATATCATTTGAATATTTCTTATTGCATTTAGCCCATTAAATGTAGGTATTACATTTGGTGGACAAGATCCCACAAAATAACCCTAGATGATGAAGGATTAAGTTTTTGTAATACTTGCATAAGAAATATTTATTAACCAAAAGGGGGCTTTTAGTGAAGGTACACAATATAGATTTATGTAGGTATAATGATAAGCTTATTATGGTAGATTGGTAGTATTACATTACATTAATAAAGACAAAATTGCCTTAAAGAAGTATAAAATGGAAATATACCGCCCATGATTGATTTTGGAATCATGATACTTGGATATTGCATCCATTTCTTTCCCTCAGTTATGTTTATTGGATTCCAATGTCAAATTTTGAATGGCCCATGCAATTTTTAAAAGGTTTGCATTGGCAACTATGTTTGCCCGAATTGTCTCAACAAGGTTATTGTCCTTCTCAAGGTACACCCATGCACTTTGTGGGATGAACCCCACCCCCCATGTTGGAATCCCAATGATGCCCAACAAGATCTCGAAGGCTAAACATACCAACAAAGGCCACTTAACCTATTCCATTTGTTGCACAGAGGCTTGGAATTCATCCCATTTTAACTCCACTTTATTTTTCACTCAATCAAGGGTTTTTTTTTCATTCTGCTTTTGCCTTGCATGTGGGTTGTTCAAAATTCGAAGGTTCATAACACAATGGTTTTGTTGCCTTGGTCCCCGAACATGAATAGAAGGACGACCAAATTTGCCTACCTCCATGCGAAGCCTGTGTTTATTGTCTAAGTGTTGGTGAAGTAATCATTTAGCCACATAAGTGTTGGTGCATCCATTGATTTTGCATTTCCACCTTGACTTTTCGTGCACCCAATTTGCATCTTCCATTGGATAATTTGGTGGTATTTTTACTTGATCACTTTCATGTGAAGCCACCAGAGCCCCTACAATAACAACATTTAAAATCAAACTAATAAATAATCCTTAAGAATGATGAAAATATTACAAACAAGCTAACAAAAAAACCTTACAAAATATGAAGGTATTGCAAATAAACCAGCAATAGAATTATAAAAATATGAAGGTATTACAAACCAGCAAAAAAACCCTAAATACAAGGAACACATTGCAAATAGGCTAGTAATTAAACTTTTAAAACAATGAAGATATTGCTTGGAAAAATTTGGGCAAAAAAATACCCCATCCCCATTTTCAAATAGAGAATAAAGATGGGGTTTAAGGTTTGGATTAGGATTTTTTATTCACAATGTGTTGCATTGCACTTTTTTAAACCTTATCATGTGAAACGTATCATCCATCACAACAAATTTACTTTCAAAAATAGGAATGGGTTTATGGTTTACCTTCAAAAATAAGAGTATAGATGATAATTTTTGTTTCACTTCAATTTCTTCCTCTTTTGCTACAACATTCACTTGTTGTTGATTATTAACAGTCATTTTTCCTTGGTGTTTAAGTTTATTTAGGGGATGTGCCATCCTACAACAAAAACATTCAAATCCTTAAACAACAATCAATTTACAAAAGAAAAACAAAAGTTTGAATCTCCCCAATAATGGCGATTACCACCACTACCGAGGAACTTTAATCTCCCTTAAACAAACAATTGCAAACAACATATAAAAAAGGATAATAATTTATTTTTTCCAACTTGTTGTAACTTTTTTATACAAAAAAAACTTGCAACAAGAAGAATTGCAAAATTAAATGTTCTTATTACTATTAATAATAAATATTTTTCATTATAATTAAAGGCTTGAAGGCCCTATACTTTATAATTTTTATTTTTTAATTAAAATTAATATAATATAATATAATTATAAAATTAGATTTTCTACTTATATTTTCCATTATAATTGAATTGAATTAATATAAAGATCATAAAATTAAATTATTAAATTTATTTTTATTATAATTATTTGGTTATATTAACTAATTATTTACATTAGTTCATTTTAAATTAATTTTTATAAATTATAAATTTATTAATAATTACATTAATTCTTGGGCATGACATGTGGCACCTTTGTGTACAACAATGAAAAAAATGCACTAGGTGATGATGAGCCTCCTAACTTGTCGTCGTCTTTTGTGACTAAAGAAAAAAATGTAAAACAAAAAACCAAGAGACAACCACGAGCCTTCTAGTTCATTGTCATCTTCTACAAACCAAGAAAAATTAACACAAAATGACGACAAACTAGGAGGCATCATCATTGTCTTGTGCAAATCAAGAAAAACAAGCACAAGATGACAAAAAGCCTCTTGGCTCATCATCGTTTTTTACAACCCAAGAATAAAAACCAAAAGATGATGACGAACCAAGAGGTTTGTCATTGTTTTCTATAACCTAAAAAGAAAACCACAAGACAACGATGAGCCTTCATTTTCTATAATCTAAGAAAAAAACAAAAAAACACAGAAACTAGAAGAGGACAACAAACCTCCTGACTTGTCATCATTTTCAACAACCCAAAAAAAAAAACCAAAAGATGACAATGAACCAAGAAACTTGTTGTTGTCTTTTGCAACCCAAGAAAAAAACCAGAAGACGACGATAAGCCAAGAGCCTCTTGGCTCGTTGTCATCTTCTGCAACACAAGAGAAAAAACTAGAAGACAATGATTGTCATGACTTTAATTTTGGGCTCACGACCAAGGTAAAGGCATGGAAAGGTGTGGGTCGAAAGTGCAACCCAAGAGTCACATTCAAATTCCCGAGAGTGCGAGAGAGTGTGAGGGAATGAACCCACACACTCCCAAGTGGATTCCCATTTTGGGAATTAGAGTCCCTCTGGATTTTCAAATTTTCAGAGAGGGATTTGAGGGGTTAAAATTCATTGGATTAAAACATTTTTTATACCATTGGAAAGTTCTTAAGACGGAGATATCTGAAATGGGATCACATGATCCATTTGAGTATTTACAACACAAGTTATGGTCAAAAGAAAGGTCGGGAATCAAAGTGTCAATTTGATTTCTGACCATTAAAAGTCAGGAATTACCCTAAATTACATATGTTTAGGTGGCATGCAACATATTGTTGGAAAGATATTGACGAGGGCTACAACTTTTCTTGAGACCTCATTTCAATTGAAGGTTTACACAAGAAGTTATGGGCCTACAAAGTGATAAAAGTCCTAATTTCGACAATTTCAGTATTCCCAACTTAGGAGTCTTGGGAAAAATGACATTTGGGTGTAGCCCCCATGGCTAATCAAAATTAATACTATATGGTGGAAGGTGATGGTTTCCCTCAAGTTCGGGTCGTGGTGAGTCTTGTGAGTTCGTGTATGCTTGTGACTTGTTCATGCACCAAAATTGTTCGAACTATGCATTAACCAACTTGTTGTTTGGTTTATGTACGTCCATATGAATAATTGATTCGCTTGTCAGTCGTTTTAGTCCCCATCCCAAAGCTCTAGCACACCTTTTTTACCTTCGAAATGTTGCGAACTAGGAAGGTTACTTCAACTATTGTTTCTGTTGTTTTCATTTTCAGACTCACATTTGAATCTTTCAAGGAATTTGGGGGTGTGTCAATGATGAATTTCTTGATTCGTTGTCATCTTCTACAACTCAAAAAAAAATTGAAATAATAGAGAAAATGATGATGAACCATGAGGCTTGTCATCATTTTTTATAAATATAAAACATTCTACCGACTCCTCTTTAGTGCCCACACACATACAAATAGGGGGTGGTCCTTCTAGCTCCAATTCAAAAATAAGTAGTAGTGGGGTACAGGTTGAAGGATCGTCATTATAATAAGCTACTAAACTCTTTTTTCATGGATCACATTTTTGGAATGTTTTCATTTTAAACTTCCTTACCTACTTCCCACTTCCTTGATTTCTTACAAGAAACATTTGGCATTCACAAATTTTTTGTCAGTCAATCCATTATTAATTTGTTCTTTTGTCATTGCATATTAAAATCATGCACTAGTTTGAACCTAAAAGAATGCCTCCCTAAATCAAATGCCTCAATGTAATTTCTAAAAAAACTACTCGAAATATACTATTACAACATAACAAGAAAAAAAACCAAGAAATGACGATGAGCCAGGAGGCTTGTTGTCTTGTGCAACTCAATAAAATAAGTAGAAGACAACAACGAGTTGAGAGGCTCATCGTTGTCTTTTGCAATGTAAGAAAAAAAAAGATGACAATGAAGCATGCTTGTTGTTGTCTTCTGCCCAAGTTTCATAAGAAAACCAAAAGATGACAATGAACATTGTGTTCGTCGTTGTCTTTTGCCTTGGTCTTGTAAAAACATTAGAAGATGATGATGAGTGTAGCACTTGTAATTGTCTTCTCTACAAGGGGACAAGACTAAAAAAAAAGATAAAGAAAAAAAAAGTTGATCTACATTTATACGCCATAGATGCATGGGTTGTTTTCCGAAGCAACATTTTTTGCAACAACGTATCAATAACGTTTTCTACAATAACATTTCAACAATGTCTTTTGTCACACCGTTTTCAGCAACATCTTTTACAACAATCCTTCAACATTGCTTTTATAGCACCCTCTTCGTTGAATTCCGATTTTGCAACAACGCTCTTGTGCTTCGATGTTGTAACAATATTAAGTTGTTATTTTGTAATAACACTTGGTTCCTAATCACTTAACAATTCTTTTGCTCCAAAACTAAATTACAATAATGACTTTTCCTCCAAAATCAAATTACAACATTGATTACACCCACATTCAAGTTTTGGTTCTTCTCCTAGCTATGTTCAAGTTTTGGCTACAACAATGTTTTTCCCCTCCTACAAACTACAACAATAAGGTATGAGTGATGACAAGGTTTAAGGTTTTTGGCAAGAAGGAGGTAGGTAGATCTAAAGTTAGGTAGGTAATTGGGGTTTGAAATGGTTGGGTGGCAAAATAGGTTTTTTTAATGGGTAGCCTTAAAGTAAGTGAAGGAAAAACCTCAATGCTTATAAGAGATCCAATAATTGGGATGAACTTGAGTTCATCCCAAACAGAATCGGTGCAGTCATGGGGGCTGGGTCATTTCGACTGTTTTCATATTTTGAAATTTCATAATCTTCAATTTTCTTCTTGTCATTTTGGAGGTTTCACATGGGGGGAATAATGTTGGGGGTTTTTTAAAAATTTGGGGGTTTTCAAATTTGTTTTGATGGAGTTCAAAAATTTTCAATTTTGTTCTTAAGAATTTTAGGGGTTTTCCTAATGTTTTTTAGTGAACTTGAACTTGTTGTCCCATTTTGTTTACATCATTTAACTAATCTCTTCACAAAACCAATCATGACAAAAAAAAATAAAAATTAATATCACTCACATTGTTCCTACCCATGGTAATATTCTAAGTTAAATTTGGGCATTAAAATTTTGTTTTATTCATTTTTTATTGAACCAATGAAGGTCTTTTTTTCCTTTTGAAAACAAATGGGGTTTTGAGGTGGATGGGATGAATAGATATCCAATGGTATTAGGGTATTAAAATATAACAATAATAAGATTAAAATAAGAATCTATGTATGGGTTATTGAAATTTTGAAAGGGGAAAAAATCAAATTTAGGCAAATCTTCGAATTTTTTCACAACCACCAATTCTGATTTTTATATATCTATCCTTAATCTAAAAACTATCAAACATTTTAAAAACACTAAATTCTAAAATTTCCATTTTATCCTTCCTCTTATCAAATGTCTTCCTCATATTTTATGTTCAATTTTGAAAATTATTCATCATTATATCAGATTTTAATAATTTATGCTTTGAATTGATGAACCAGAACTTGAACAATGTGTCAGACGGACCAAATGAAGTAGCCACCATTCCATAGTCTCTCCCCCTCCGGGCAGAGCCAACAAAGTTATTTGGAAAGTCACCCTGTCTTTGGGCCTGTTTCACCCCCTATCCCCACTTTCAGTGATATTTGCAATGTAATGAAATTTTACTAAATCTCAGTATGAAATGTGGAAACTCAGCATTTAGTGCACAAGGCTCGAGAATAATTACAGTAATTGTACATGTAGGAGTAGTGAAAATATATGTAACAGCAGTGGAGGCGCTCAGGAAAAAGGAAAGACGGGATGAAACTCAGTTTACCACCAAAATTGGTTGAAAGACTAGTTTGGGTTCCAGTTATTTTGCTTCATAAAATCTTCAGTCCCAGTTACAGGTCTGATGCCCTATTATGCCGAAACTGGTTGTTCTTGTCCCCTAATCAAGAGACTTTACAGAAACCCAACTCTAACATCTCAAAAACAGCTTCTTTCAAAAACTTCATTATTCGTGTAGGAGAAGGGTCTACACTTAGAGCCTTCCTAAATTTATGGCAGCAGCGGGATGTTACTGGGGTTGAAAGATCCGGCATGAAGTTATGCCTGAGAAGCAACCAAAAAAATACAAAGGGAAAACGCTGGTGGTTCTTCATGCATTCATGTTTGCTCCGTTCCCACCGACGTTCCCAATAATGGATGCCTGAAAGGTTTCCCATTGATGTCATCAAAATCCAAAGCAAAACCCTAGGCCGCTAGGCCGCCAGGCTTCCAGGCCGCAGCAATACAGGCCCTAGAGCCAAAGCCTGAGCACCACACTGAGCTTTGTGTCTCTTGCTGCTCTTGCCCTCGTTCTTACTCGCGCACTTCCTGCCTCCCGCTTTCTTCGGTCCACACATACACACACACACTCTCTCTCTGTCTCTGTGTCTGCTCATCCTCTCCGCACTCTTCTCTGACACTTGTAGAGCTATCTGTGCACTTTTCAGAAGAATAAGTAGTTGCATCCAACTGTCTGGCAAAGACCCGGTGGGGTCGAAAGGACCGGAAATGGCGACATCACAGGAGAAGCTCTACACCCTTGCGGATGTGGCCGTCCACAATACTGCTAACGACTGCTGGCTCACTATCGACGGCAAGGTGAAGGAATCATCATCTCTGTAAATGGAGCTTTCTTTTATGCTCTCCTCGCTTCCTGAGAGCTTTCTTTTTATGGCTCTTCTCTCGTCCTGAGCCATTTTCTTCTTCTTCTTTTTTCTGTTAATCCGTCGTCGTGTCTGCTTCTTTATTGTTCCCTGTATTGAACTTCTTGTACTTCTAATGGATGGAGACATTCGCGTGCCAAGAATATAGAATCTTCCGTAAACCTCTTCTCTTCCTGAGTATATTTTTATTATCAGAGTTGAGAAGATTTCTTCAGGTCAGTATCAGATGTGATGTGATATCAATTATGTGGGGCAATTTTGTACAATATATAAATAAATACTGGTAAACCTTGAGCCTTCAGCTTTGATTTTGGAAGAGTCACAATGCTAAGCTTTGTTGTTATGTGGTTGAAATCTGAAGTTGGAATGGAAGTATAGTGTACTTGGTTACGTGGAGTTGGTCAAACAACTGCTGAGTTGAACTTGTTTCTGTCTACCCATGAAAGGCAACTTCTACACCTTAAGCAATATATATGTGCTGGACCCCTGAAAGGCAACTTCTATATGGCACTGTGGTATGTATTCACCGGTTTATTCAACATGCAAAGTGGTTCTTCTTTTGGGATTCCAGGTGTATGATGTTACCAAATTTCTGGAGGAGCATCCGGGAGGAGATGAAGTACTCCTGTCAGCAACAGGTATGTTGGATGGCTTTGTGGATTTTCAAGGCAGTGAGTTTTAATATGATTATAATATGATGCTAGCCCAGAGCTATATTGTTGTGATGTTCTCATGTCCTTTTCTCCTGAGGCAAGTCCAGATTGTGACCCTGGTTGGTAGTTGAAGAGAATTGCCTTCTTCTCTGGCATGGTTCCCCCTAATTGAAGGATGTGTTGCCTGAGAACAGGGAAGGATGCAACTGATGACTTTGAGGATGTTGGCCACAGCAGCAGTGCCAGAAATATGATGCAGGACTACTATGTGGGTGATGTTGACCCTGCCTCATTTCCATCAAAACCAACATTTACTCCAGCCAAACAGCCTACCTACAACCCTGACAAGAGCTCTGAATTCCTCATCAAGATCTTGCAGTTCCTTGTGCCCCTTGCTATTTTAGGATTGGCTGTGGCTGTACGGTTTTTGACAAAGAATGACTCCATCTCGACCTAATGATCTGAAGCATTTCTTTTCTCCAGTGAAGGCTTGTAGCCTGATGGTAGCTCAGCTCTTACGTGGAACACATTAAATTAGCTGAAGACATTGATTATTACTACTTGGCCATGACTTTCCATGCAGACTAATCTTGTGACAAGGTACTTTTAAGCAGACACTACATTATTGCTGTTGCCTTGTGTGATCAAGGCAGGTAGGTTCCCAAAAGATTCTCAAATGTTCTGCTGGGGACTGTTTGGTATGGCCAAAATTTCCTTGATATAAGAGACTCTTTGAAATCACAGTGAGAGTTTGCCAAGGGATCTTATGGTGAAGGGATTAATGGCATATCTTATGGTAGATAGATGTGCAGTGATGGTAGACAGGTGGACATTGCTGATAAACTTTGGTTATACCTGGAAAGATTGTTTCAAAGTTGTAACTTGTACTAGAGTTTTCTTGGCTGTAAACAAGTCCCTGCACCTACTGGTTGCAATTTTGGTGTCATGTCCTGTGGGGTAAACAAAGATGTAGAGCAAGAGGGAGTGAAGCCAGTAGAGGCTATTTTTAGGGTCAAATCATTTTACTGTCATGTATGGTTTTTAGAGTGTTATGTGGGTAAATACGGTCAGTTGAGAAAGACCAGTCTGGTCTTGGTATTGGGGAGATTTGCTTATGACACATATCTTCTGGAGTTTTGTAGTGCTCCACCAAGGTCATTAGTATTGTTTGCATATGCATAAAAGTTAGGGTTAGGGACCAGGGTAATGAGTAATGAGGAAGGGAGAGGGGAGGCGAATGTAATGAGTATGGTTCTGCTATCAATGATTTTGCTGGTATTGAGTCATCACTGGGACCTGCAATTTAACAGGTTGGAAAGGCTGGGAGAGCCCTGGGGCAGCGGAAAAATCTGAGCTGGATTACCTGACAAGCGTCTGTCATTTAGTGGGACAATTCCTGAACCTGAGAGTTCTATGGCTCAGTCACCCACTTGTCACACTTGAGCTGTCATCAACTTGTCTCCTCATCCCTGTTTGTCCCTCGGAAAACTAAAGAATGTCAGCTAATATAATGAGGGGAAAGCTTCATAAATGGGATTGGACTCTTGAAGAAGAAGGTGAAACTGGTGTCTGGGGATTAGTTCCCCAAATTCCCTTGGTGACGTGTGGGTTTCCGTTCTGTTCCAGTTCCAGTTATTAGTAACGAAAACCAAACTTAAAATCAAATTTCAGGATTGTAGCTTGAGAAATTGTTCATATGCAACTAGATCCAAAATTGGTCTTTCGATTCTGTTTCTGTTGAATTGGAACCAGAACTGTGATGCAATAAGTGTTGCATTGGAACAAGAACTTGGACAACCTAATCAGACTCAAAATATTGTAGATGAAGCTTAAAGACCCCTTGTAAAGTTCTATTCACATCAATGTTGTGCATGTATATAGTTTAGGATGCACTCCATGTAAGTGTAAATGGTTGAGGGAAATCTATTTACACATTGGGTAAGTGTAAAACCATGTAAATCATTTTAGGCCATGTAAAAGCAATTGAATGTAAGTGTAAAACTTTATATTCTTCAATTTACACACAATGTAAAAACTGTGTAAAAGGGGAAAAAAACTAGAAAATGAAACACAAAAACATGTAAATTTCAATTTATTTCACTTAAAAGTTTACAAAAAAATATTTTTAATGTCCAATTTGATGATTGAAGTGGCATATTTATAAAAGTGGCAATAGAACATAGGAGTTCAATCAAAACTAAAGAATTTTCATGTATAGGTTGAACAAAACATTACCAAATTCATGGATACATGTGCCAATTTTGCACACAATCCTTTACATGATCCTCAACCTCATCGGGGAACTAGGTGTCTATCACATCTAGTATCTCTTCCTTGACCTCACCAAACCCATCCACATCTTGAGGTCCTTCTTACCTTCAAAACCAATAGTGGGATCATCAAGCCAATTCTTAAACAAAAGAACTAGGAGATCCAAGTTTTTCACATCAAGTTGATGACAACAAAAACTAGTGAGAATGCGTGTAATAGAAAAAATTCTTGATGTCTCAATTTGACTACCAAGTATGCCTAAAATTGCTCTAGCTAAATATGCAACTGTTGAAAATTGTACTTCATGCTTTAACCACCAAAAAAGAGGGTCCTTTCCTTCTTACAATGGCACATCAAAATGTGTGAAAACATGATAATTCCCATTGAACTTGCACTTACACACATAATTCCCAAATAAATTAGCTTGAGGTGTGCAAATTGCAAAACAAAACACAATTCAAAATATATTTTGAATAAGTTTTTTTAAAAAATTATTTGTTCAAACAAGTTTCATCTTTGAACATCCTTATGTAAAAAACAACATTAATGTTATGCACAATTTTTTGAACAACACTTATAAAAACATTTGACCATTCATGTAGTTTTTGGTATAAACTTTTAGGGGTTGGGATGAGGAATTGGTTATCATATGCATTAGCAATGTCAATAGTTGAAGAGTGGTCAACATAGTCTTTCACTATATTCAAGTCCTCAAATTGGGGATACAACATGAGAGCAAACATGTTATATGTTTTAAAAAGCTTGAAAGAATCCATGAAGTCAAGGAAGAGGATAAGAACAATAGTCATTTGCTCTCGCATATTAACACCAAGTTGTTTCACCTTGGTGTGCATATCCATGTCTTCAACAACAACTTTTACATGCAACTCCAATCTATCCTTGGACAATTACATGTATAACTTGATGGCTGAGGCAAGAACATTTGATAACAACCAACACCCACAATGTTGGTTAAGTACACAAGTAGTCATAACAAAAGAAGTGCATCACAAATTGTTTTAGCAATTGCTTAGGTTTGTGTTAGGAATTTTATTAGTTAAATTTTTTGTTTAACAATTGTAGCAATTGATAATTGTAGCTTGTAGGTTATGCATTGTTCAAACATGACAACTTTGGATGCAAAAGATGTCTTCACGAAAATTATTAACTTCCATTTAGGCAAACTAGAATTTCAACATTCTTGCCTCCATTATTTTGCCATTTTGTTTACAATGGACAATGACAAGAGGATCAAATTTATTCAAAGTTTGACAACCTATATATTTTTACATTGCAAAAAATCAAGATTGCCAACATACGTGATTTTTTTGGTCATGTGATGCAAGTTGAAGGGATGTTTGTGCAAATTTCACACTAATTAAATTTAGGTCCTTGGAAATCTTATCATCATTGGTTGCATATTGAGTTGCCTTGCTCATGGCATGTCTAAAGCATGAACCACTAAAAAGAACATGCAAATTTAATGCCTCACATGAAATAACAAATTTCAAAGTTGAGGTCATGTTTCCCAAATTGGTGCCTTCATTTTTTATGTAACACACGATCTTGAAAGCGAAACCAAATTTCTCAAGCATGGCCTTCAACTACCTTGCCAAACCATGCCTAGTAGTATCATTAGCTTCAAAATATCATTGTAAAATATTGAGGTTTCCAATTTGCAAATAAAAACTTTATGAAAAAAACAAAAGTATCATGTTGTCCCCTATTCATCCATAAATCAAATGTTGTCGTGGGTATAACATCAAGTTGGAATTGCAAATGAAAATCCAAACATTGAACAACCATGGTAGTTTTCAAATTTGATGTCATTTGAAAAGGTAAAACTAACTTGAAATCAAGCTTCAAAGCCAACTTACACATCCATATTTTCTCACAAGTGCTTAAAGGGAAAAACCCTTTGGCTATGACAAACATTAAGTCCTCCAAAAGTAGATTTTAATTTCATCTTGCGTCTTGTAAGGGAGTTTTGCTTCCAAAAAAAATAGAAATTACACTTGGTGTTACATTTTGACATTTATTGGTAGGTTGCAAAACCTTGTTGCCTTCAACACACATTGATTATGACCTTAAGTTATCTTTTACACCAGTAAAATTTACAACATGTGCATTGAGAAGTTCAAGATGCTCAACTTCAATATATTGTTGCATAAAACTTGTCCCAAATGATGTGTTGATCCCTTAATTCCCCCTTTTTTTTTTTCAGTCAAAGTATGGGGGACAACATGTAGAAAACATATAGTGCATTTCAATTTTCTTGGCCACAATAAGGTTGATCCCCATTGTTCACAACAAAAAATGCCCATGGAAAAAAAATTCCAATTCCAAGTAGCCCAAACCTTGGTTTGCTTGTGTAACATCAATAAAGATTTATTCAATCTCTATCTTTATTAACAAAAATTTCAATGTTCATACTAACACTAGTAAATGAATAAACTATTCCCTTAAATGGAGAACTATATGGATTAACTTCAAGTAAGGATAATTACACATTATCTCTTCATGTTGTAATGGGTTTGAAATCTCCAATCCCACACAATTTTTTTCTTATCTTGCCATAACATAAAGATTACAAAAGAAGGAAATCAAAATTTCAATCAAAATTTTAAAATTGCCCTAAATCAATCAAAATATGCAAAATGAAAAGGGAAAATATAATTCACCTAAAAGAATTTTTTGTTGCAATTTGAGTTGTTGTGAAAAGTTATTGCTCTAGAACTTTAACAATTGTGGAAAGTTGTTATTAGTGCTTGTTAGAAATACTTATGTTGAGTTGTTGTTAATGAAGCCTATTATTGCAAAAACTATTACTATTTCCACTTTTGCAAGAAGTATTGTTGTTGTTGGCATTACAAAAGCTTTGCACTACCTTGCACACACATCCACCTCTTTTTTAAAGAAGGCAAAAAGCTCACTTGAACATACACACTACACACCAAAACCATTGTGGATGCATGTTTTTCTAATTTTTTAATGTTACTATCTATAGACTTTAATTCAATGTAAATGACAAGGGTTTTTTTACGGTGTTTGAAGTCTCTCCATGGAATGGTTGTTGCATGGTAGCATTAAGTTACCAATAGAAATTTTGGGTTTGTGAATGAAAAAAGGAAGGGCAAATTACAAACAATTGTTTCAAGGAAAGGATTGTCATGGAGTTTTTAATCCCATAATCTGTTCATTAAACATTTATGTAATTTATAGAAAGATCTAGTGACAAATGCAAGGCGTTCTATTTTTGTGTGTTTATGTTGACTTTAGAATCTATTTGTGTATGTGGAATACAAAGGGCTTTAGGTTTGAGTCCTTGCAAGGAGAATCAATCAAAGGAAATTGTTCTAGGCATTGTGTACTTCAGAGAACACATTAGCCCTAAAATTGCCAAGAGATTGTAACATAAGCTATGTTGAAGAACACTATATGACCCTTCTTCACCTTGTATTGAAGTTTTGATGTTTATGTCGTGCAATTGTGTAAGTGCTTGAAGTGAAGCACTCTTTGACACATATTACAAATGCTTTATGCATTTCATTGATAACTAAAACCATAGTATCAAATATTGCTTAGTGAGTTCTAGATGTGCATGGACTTCAATGGCTTTGTCAAAGTTAGTGACATTGCATCTATGGGCGTTTCCATTAAATAACTACATTGGGATGGAAAAAAATGTAAAATTATTGAAGCAAAAATTTTGGGTGAAAAGAAGAAAAACATCAACATGTTTTTGCATTTCACAATTTTGAACATGAACATTAGTTTTTAACATTACATTTGAGATAATAACCTTAATTTGAAACGGGAGAAATGAAGAGAAATGAAAGCTTTTGAAGTACAACAACAAACACCTTTTACATAACTTGAGCAAATTCAACATTCAAAACCTAAAACCAAAGTGTTGATGACTTTTGCTTTCTATATAAAGTTTGTAACTTTGAATTTTTGACATTTACATTTGAAAAAGGTCAAAGTGTTGGAATTATTGTTGGTATTGATTTTTCATTAGACATTCCCTTCCAATTAAAGTTGTGTTTGTATTTTTTAAATTCCTTGTATTTTTCAATGTTGGATGCTATTAAAAATTGAAAACAAATTGTGTTTACATCCATGTTAACAACCTAAAATTGATTCTTTCAACCTCTTGTAAACCTTATTTTTTTGCACCGTTTCAAAATCATTGTTCCCCTCCCCCTATTTTGGCATTATGGAAGCACTCACATACCCATGATTTTAAATTATTCATTTTGAAGTTGATATTTGAATATTTATCCCTTTTTGTTCAATTATTGAATTTTATTTTGAATATTTGCTTGTGTGGGGGTGTTATCCTATGATATTCGCTTGTTGAAAATCCATGTTAAAATTGGTTGACACATGAACAACAAACATATTTGGGTATTTATCTTCTATTTCTTCCAATTTTATTTTATTCTATTCCAGAAATTATGCAACAACTAATTTTTCAATCCAATATAAATGTAATTTGGGACAAATATTAAATTGGCCAAAGGTAATGTCTCTTTTCAAGGTTTAATTTGGGGTTTTTTTTTTTTCTTTTTTTTGGGCCAGGAAACTTCCATGTTTGCAATATTTTTCATATTTACTTGAGCTCTACATTATTACCTGCTACTAGTGACGATTTTCCTTCTTATTATGTTCCCATATGATTATCAATAATTCATCATTACTAGTGTGAACCCTGTGCATAATGCATAGGTGTGTTATTTCAACAATGTTTGGTTGATGTTTTTGGTTTTTTAAAAAAACTTTTCTTTTCAAACAATTGTCCTTGGCTCGGGTGCCGTTTTCGGGAGACGGGCTCATTGCCTCCGGGGCCCTGTCTGGTCCGGTCTAAAGTAGGATGGTAGGTACCTAGGATGATCCCGTGGCTTCAACCTAGGCTAGTAGGTACCTACTACCTACCCTACAATAATGACGCGATGAAATCACTATCCGTCCGGAGTCATTGTCACAGACATACTTGCTGAATTAATATATTAAATTTACATCAATGTTAAATTCAATTTTAATTAATATAAATATCATGCACATGAAAAAAACACACATTAATTTTCTTATTCATATTCATGTTAATAGGTAAGGAAAGAGGTGAAATAGTTACAAGGATAAAAAATAATTATAAAAAAATGCAATAGTTATAAAAATAAAAAATTATTATTAAGAAAAAAAATGAGATAGTTAGGCTTGGAAATGAAATAGTTAAATTTGAAAATGTCTTGGAAATTGTCTAGCAATGACCATATGAAGAATTATGCAAAATCAATAAGAGGCCTATGAAAGATTATAGAAAACCACCAATATACAAGTTTTTCTAAATTCTCATCCTTGAAATGTCACTATGTATATTTTAACTTAGCAAATTGGAATGCGTTTGAAGTTTGAACACCCAGCCAGTTCTCTCCCCTTTCCCAAACATACCATATCCCCCCTCCCCCCCAGGCTTCCCTCCTCTTTCCACCCCCCTCCCCAACCCCCATAACAATCAATGCCCTTCATGTGCCTACATTTACCTCCACGTTCCCAAAGGCTGTGACTACTTACACCAAAATTAAATGCAAAAGTCCTGGGCACTGGTGTCATCATTGTCCCAACAACAACATGACTCTTGAACAATCACAACAACCACACGCAATTGGGCTGGGGCTCACATAATTTCCTAAAACCCAAATTGTTAAAAAAATTTAGAAATTTTTTAAGAAAAAAAAGGAAAATTAGAATACTGGTTTTATTTGGTTGGAAATTCTAGTTTTGTAACCAATGGAAGTTTTTATAATATTTCATTGGGAATTATTTTTTAAAAAATAAAATAGGTAGGTACCTATGGTAGGTTCTATGGTGCTTACTACTAGGGTTCCTGTCCGAGACTAGGCGATATAACGACCTCCACCGTACTACCACTTACTGGTAGCGAAGCAGACCGCCTAACGCCGGTCGTAGGTGTAGTGGGGTAGTGGGTTGTCCGGTCAGTGATGACCGGCGGACACTAAAAGGGATGTAACGACCACGACCGGACTGCCACCTGCGGGTAGTGGAGCAGGGCGGCTACCGCCGGTCGCATGTGTGTGGTTTAGGGTTGTCCAGTGACGGATGACCGGCGGGAAGTAGGTGATATAACCACCTCGACCGTACTGCCACCTGCGGTACCGAAGGCGACTGGCTACCTCCGGTTTCAGGTGTCTGGTTTAGCGGGTTATCCGGTCAAGGATGACCGGCGGATTTCTTGGTTCCCAAGGGTGGCGAAGGAAGGCGATTAGGTTCGGGCAATTCTTCCGTTGCGATTGTGCCAATGTGAAGAAGGAGTTGGGTTGCTACAGCACGATTTGTTGTTGTTGTTGTTGTTATTCGTGCACAGGATTTGTGAGCTTGGTAGCGGTTTGCAGAAGTAGAGATTTGAGAAAGATTTCAGGATGGGGATTGCGGAGAAGACGGTGCGTGTGCAAGTGTTGGGGCGCAGCGGGAAGGAGGAGTTCATCAAAGGCGGAGTCGAAATCTCTCAGGATGTGAGCGTTTCCCCATCTCTCTCTCTCTCTCTCTCTCACTTGTTTGTTTCTCAACTCCAATCTGTGTGGTGGCAAAGGGAGTTTTGTGCGCAGGATGCTGCTTTATTGGATGTGCAGGGTTTCTGCGGTCTTGTGCCGAATGGTTTTTTGTGGGTGTTTTCTTGGGCATTCGTTGTTGTTCATCCAGTCCTCAGGATAGCACATGATCTCTCCTCTCAACAAATGAAGAAAAATTCTATTGTTGTATTTTGGGATGCACATAGTATCGGGGTCTTGAGTTTGTAAGGAGATAGTGATGGCTCTGCAACACAGCAACAGCAAGAGACAACAATCTCTGTTGTACAGATCGCTGAATTTCTCTCTTCCTATACATGACTTTTCCTCTTCCTCATGTGCTCTACTAACGCTGCACATCTAATGAAGCATACTGTTCCATAGTACCTTACATTATGATATTGTTCGGAATGGGCTGCAGGGGACTGTTGTTGATTTGAAGAAGGCTATTCAACGCCAAAGTAAGCTATTTCCCTGTTTCTCGATTATTATAGCCACATTGTATCATACAATAGTTCCAATCTTTGTTTTTCTTGTTGTGGTTCATGGTTTTGTGTAGATGACTTGCAATGAGCCTCTACAGACATCACCCCTAGCTTCTCTATCAGATAGCCTCTACAGATAGCTCACCATCATTTAGTTGTTTTATAACAGATGCCAAGTACTATCCTGAAAGACAACGGTTGACATTGCCCCTGGAGCCTGGGCAGAAGCGGCCGACTGTACTGGAAGGTGGCAAGAAGTTGAAGGACTATTTCAGCAACCAAACCCCACAAGTTGTGTTCAAGGACTTGGGGCCTCAAGTGGCATACAAGACGCTTTTCTTCTTTGAGTACTTGGGGCCACTGATCATCTACCCGATATTCTACTTCTATCCACAGATTTACAACTTCTTTGGTCTTCCAACTCGCCAAGTCACCCACCCTGTCCAAACCTATGCGCTGTATGCCTGGTGCTTTCATTATGCTAAGCGGGAGTTTGAAACATTCTTTATTCATCGCTTCAGCCATGCGACTTCTCCTCTTGCCAATGTGTACCGGAACTGCGCCTACTACTGGGTGTTTGGAGCATTGATAGCCTACTTTGCAAACCACCCTCTTTACACCCCAGTGAGCAAGGAGCAGATGTATATAGGGTTTGCTATTGCGGCTGTGAGTCAGATTTCTAACTTCTATTGTCACATCATTTTGAAAAACTTGAGATCACCAGATGGAAAGGGAGGTTACCAGATTCCATCAGGATTTCTCTTCAATTATGTCACATGTGCAAACTACACAACTGAAATATGGCAATGGATCGGATTCAACATTGCCACACAGACCTTGGCAGGCTACCTGTTCCTTGGAGCTGCTGGGTATATTATGAGTGTCTGGGCTCTCCAGAAGCACAAACGGTTGAGACAGGTATTTGCTGGATTACACCCTTCCTGCTTCTGCTTTGGTCTCTCCATACAGGTGTTTGGTCCCCAGTACAGAAGAAGGACATATCTCTCCAATAAATGCACAGGATTGAGGAGGTGTGGTATTATCTATGAAAATTATCTATGTATTGTGAGGAGTATTTCTTCTTACAAAGTTGATCAAGTCAGTGGTATTGAGTTTGTATTGTTGGTTGTCTTACAGACTTTTGATGGTAAGGAAGGACGGGCCAAGTACCCAAGGAGGTGGGTAATCATGCCCCCTCTTCTGTGAAGGATGAATTCTCCAACCCAACCAAAAATTGGGATCAGCTTTCGTCAAGCAGACTTTTGACATCCTGGCTAGTTCAGCATTCAGTGGAGTTGCCATACACTTGCTCTCTTGAGGTTGTTGGGAGGCAGATCAAGGAAAGAGTCATCACCACCTTTCATGCAACAATGTAGGGTTTGGGTGCCACAGGAATGATGGACCCTGCCACACTTTCTCTTGCTGTTGATTTTATATTTCAGTTGTGCAGTGAACAGAGGTCAATTCTAACCTGACTCAAAACACAATAGCATAATCTTGCTGCCATTGAAACTCAGTAGAATTGTGAGTCCCTGACATGCATATGGCTTCTGATTTTGTATCTTTTTTTCTTAGCAACCACAGTTTGATTTTCACTACCTCTACTACTGATAAACCCATGCAGATCTACTCTTACAAGTCTGACAGCTTGCATTTGACCCTTTTCACAGCTATCTAGAATCAACTCAGGAGAGGGTATTCGGAATACTGAATAAATTGATAGAATTGACTCAGGATGTGAAGGTGGGTATTAAATTTACTTTCTTTTTGTTGATTGCAGAACATGTGGAATTCTCTTGCTTCCTCTACCTCCCAAAAATTTCTTAATAGTTTTTATGTTCTTGTATCCATTCTATATTGGCTTCAATTATAACGACTATGAAATGTAATGTCTATTGTTGATTCATTGCAATTTTTAAAACATTGGGTCCCACCAATCTTTTGAAAATTGGTCCATATTCCTAATATGGTCACATCATGGTGAAGGTAGTTGTGATAAATAAAACAGTCATGTGAATGAACAACCATTTATCTATATTTTATGCTCCCAAAATCTTGCAGTATATTGAAACAGCTAAGACCATTCTGATGCAACATATCAGCATACCAATCACTTGTTTTTGATGTAAATAGTGTCTAATAGTTTGAGTCTATTACTCCTTTGCCTAAGATGTTGCAATTGCATCCAAAAGCAAGACCTTTTATAAATGAGGATGTTTTGATGGGATTAAAATGGTGACATCCATGATTGCATTTGTAGTAAAATCAACCATGTCATATTGGGTTTCAGTATTTTGCTTATTTAGGTCTAATATGACATCCACAATAAAGAGTAAAAATGAAATGGGATCTCAAAGAGCACATGACTGCATACCCATCAAATGTTTGGTAGCACCCCAAAAAGGGGTGCTTTAACTCAATGTTATGTAAAACCATACATGTTCCAAATGAAAAAACCAAGTTTTAACATTCCTACGGGTTCCCTATTGTTCCCAACAAGTCATTGAAAAAACTCTGTGACCAATGTCATCTCCCACCTCATCTCCTTGTTTGCTTTGCAGCTCACCATCTCCACAACGAGCTCTATGTGCCATCTCTAGTGTTGCAACAAACCTCCATTGTTGCAAAACCATCATTGCAGACATCATTACTTTTGTAATTGACCATGGATTTTTGCAATTCAATGTTTGGGTACAATGAAAAATTGGAGTGCTCACATGAGAATAAGTCTTAATCCTTGAATCTAGAATAGTAGAAGACATGAATGAGTAATTTAGGAAGTGAAGCAAAAGGAGCGAACTCATTGTGTAGACTTTGGAGATGCAGTTTTTTTTTCCAAAAATTACTTTTCTCAAAGAACAAAATTTTGTTAATGAAAATGAGGAATCTTTTGAACTATTCTGAAATATTCTAGTTTTTGAAAATGGAATCTTCAATACTAATTAATTATTTGCCAGACATGTGATGCAGCTACCCATGTAATATGGTATGATTCAATAAGCAATCCAATCATATGCAGCCAAGAGGACATTTGAGGTAATCACTTGTTTCAATAATTGATTATTAGAATTAAATAATCCGAAGATAATTAAACATTGAAACCCACTAAAGCATAATTGGTTCAATTTAGGTACCCTTAAGAAGCTGCAATCAAAATGACGTAACCCCCCTAAACTCAATTGTAAAACAGCCAGAAACCCAAGCAAATTGGGTTTTCCACTGCAAAAGAAATAGAACCAACCGCGAAATCGATGCTAGCTGTGGGGTTTGAACCCACGCGTGCCTGAGCACAGGCGATCTTAAGTCGCCCCCCTTAGACCACTCGGGCAAGCTAGCAACTTTATGTATCAATTTGAAATCAAGGTGTAATTAGTTCTGTTTCAAAATTCAGGATGCTAGAAATTAGGGTTAGACAAGAGCAGAGATTTGAGGTAATTTGGGGAATTAGGGTTAGGAGTTGAAAGAGCAGGAGAGAAATGGAAGAACGAAAGAATGCTAAAGAAAAGGGGATTTTGTTGTTGTGGATTGTGTGCGTGAGAGAGAGAGAGATAGAGAGAAAGAGATAATTCTTTACATCTTTCCATTGTTGCAATTTCTTTCTTTGTTCAGTGGCAGCATAGGATTCTCAAAATTCACACAGATCTTGCACTGTTTGTTTTGTCATTTGCTGAGGTTTCAGTCTTTAATAGCTACACTACAGACAAACCGCCCTTTCGGAAAAATCAAGTTATGAACTCTGATGTAAAGCTGGTGAGGAGATTGCTTGTTTGCTTGTTTCCAGTGTGTACCTACTACCTACCCCAAAAGCTTCAGGATCTAGATTGCGGCAAACAAAGTGTGAAGATGCTTGCATTGCAATGGTGTTTTGCACTAGATATTCGACAAGCTGAAGTAGTTGCAGGAATAATGGAGAGAGGTTTCAGCATTGGGTTTTCCCCAACTGGGTTTGTGTGATCTACCACAGCAGCAGCAGCAGCATGCACACAATCTGACATACAAGAAAAAAATTCCATCACATAATCTGCACTTAATCCAAGCTTCCAATGCAAACACAAGAAGACTGTTTGTTTCCATTGCTTACTGTCTTGCACGACACAGAGAGGGAGAAGACAAAAATCAAAAGACAAAAAGACACAAACACAACAACAAAACACAGGACACTAAGAAGAAGAGAATCAGAGGCCATTCCTGTTCTGAAGAAACGCATCTTCTTCTCCTATTACTACTGCTCCACCATTCTGCTATGGCGAACAGTAGTAGTGATAGGGCTCTTTGTTGCCCGCCGGCCGGCCATATCGACGGTGACGAAAGCGGAGATTATCCAAAAGCTCAAAAGGAAGATATGGTAGGATTGGGGGGGCGCGCGCATTGGGTGGCGCGAGAATCCGCAATCCAGAAATCGTCAAACGTGGCAGCCATCATGGCAGAGAGAGTTCTGTGGGTGAGGGGGAAGGGGGCAGGAGGAGGAGGAGAAGGAAGAAGGAGCCACAGATTCCGTGAAGGAATTGCAATCTTTTACAAACACAGACATTCAGTCGCACGGAGCATACGACAAGTGCAGTAGCGATGGCGTGCTTGGGAGCTTCCACAACCTCCTTGGTTGCCGGAGTTAGCAACAGCAGCATCAATGGCAAGAAGCTCGCTATCACATCTGCCCGCCCCGTCTCTGTTCGAGCCCCGTCGTCCAAGTTATTGCTCTTCTCTCTGTCTGCTTCTCTCTGTCTTTCTTTTCTTTGTTTTTTTCTCCTCCCGCCACATCTTCTTGTATGCTAGGGATGTGCTGTGCTCTTGAGAGCAGGTTGGTTGTTGGTGTCTGTTTCTGAAAATCCTGTCCCATTTCTCCTGCTGAATGCTGGTGAAAGTGCCGGCATTTGAAGTCCAGCGCAGCCACAGAGAGATCCGGAGGAGACATGAGAGAGAGAGAGAGAGACACACACACACACACACACGGAACTGAACATGGAAGGAGTGTGCTTGGTGTGTGTGGAGGGCAGTAGATTGGGAGCAGTGACAGCCAAGTATGGTGAGAAAAGTGTGTACTTCGACCTGGGAGACATCAGCAACACAACAGGCAAATGGGACCTCTACGGCAACGACGAACCCAACCGCTACAATGGACTTCAGGTAGACAGACACCTTGTTTGTAGTCCTCCTCTTGCAGTCCTAAAAGATTGTTGTAGATATTTCTCTGCAATCTCATAGATGTGTCCTCTTGAAACATCATCTCTGTCCATTGCATTTGCACGTCCATTGTGTCTTATGTATTCTAGTCATGAGCATCATTAGGATGATCAGGTGCAGTTGTGAGATTGATGAGGAAAATATGTGCAAAGAATTTCCATGCATGCTGCTCTCAGAGGTAGGTCCTTGCCTGATTGGGGTTTTGGGTGTTTCTTGTGCAATTTTGTGAAACAGAGCAAGTTCTTTGAGACTTTTGGCGGTGTCTTCAGCAAGAGAGGGTTGCTTTTGAAGTTCTTGGTGCTTGGTTGGGCCACATCAATTGGATACTTTGGATCTACTGCTGCAGGTGACTTGTTGCCCATCAAAAAGGGTCCTCAGGAGCCACCTGTAATTGGCCCAAGAGACAGGATCTAAAAGAGGGTCTCAAAGCCATGTACGATTCCCTACTGTAAACCTGATTGTGCTTGAAATATCATCCTCAACTTTCTTTTTGTATGGATTTTCTTATTGTCTGAGCTGCAGAGGTTTGCGGAAGCTTGCACATCTTTTCATGTTGCCAGAATGATACTGCATAGTTTGTGATTTTGCTTGAATCCTTTTTCAAACAATTTTTGCCTTCCTTGCTTGTATCTTTTGTGTTGATCTAAACCTGATTGTGTTTGAAATGTTTTATCTTTCTTGCATGGATTGTCTGAGCTGTGGAGGATGGTAAAAGCTTCCATGTGTTTTCATGTAGCCAGAATGATACTGCATAGTATGTGAATCCTTCATATCCTTGTTGCTTCAATCCTTCTTTATACAATTGTTGCCTTCCTGGTTGTATCTTTTGTTTCGATCTAAACCTTATCACACTTGAAAAGTTATCCCGTTTTTTTGTATGGATTGTCTGAGCTTGGTAAAGTTAGCATGGTTCATGTTGGCAGAAGCATACTGCATTTGTATGTGAGTTTGCTTTTGTCTTATTCATACAATTGTTGCATCCTGGTTGCATCTTTTGTTGGTGATCTAGACCTAACTGTGCCTGAAATGGTATCTTTTTTGTATGGGTTGGTTGTCTGAGCTGTGGAGGATGGTAAAGCCTGCATGATTCATATTGCCAGAATGATACTGCATTGTACATGAAATTTGCTTTAGTCCTTTGTACAATTGTTGCCTCCAGGTTGCATGTTTGGTTGTTGATATAAATTGCCAGAGAGATTTCTATTTTGAGGGTAGCCATGACTGGTGTTGTATATTATAACTCTTTTTGGAAGCAGGCAATGTGCTGCTAAGTGCTTCAAACAATCTTTTTCGATTTTGCATACTGAGGAGAGAGGTCAGAAGAGTGCAGTGATGGCCATTTAAGCACTGCCACACATCTTTGGGACCAAAAGAAGTGCATTCTTACATTGATGTTTGAAAAGTAGAAGAATTTTATACTGATATGCATAGTGCCTCTTTAATGGAACACAAAACCTATCGTGTAGAGTCCCGTAACACCATGCTAGCCATTTAGGACTTAAATTCTAATTGCCATGAAAATTTTATGATAAGCTAGCATTCACTGAACATTGAGCTATGGCCTATTTAACATTGGGTGCCACATAGGATGCCACCTAGATTTTCATTTAACACTGACTTAACATCAAGTGTGAATGCATCATAAAAGTATTATATTTAAAACATTTAAAAAAAATCCTTACAGTATATACAGCTCATAAGCTACCTTGGCATGATGGATTGCATCTGAAAAAGGAATTGATAAGACTTTGGTACAACAAATTTCCAGCAAGTTTTGGTTAGTATGATGAATCATTTGGCCACTAATGGCTCTTTGAAATTTCTTCTCCCAACAAAGGAAACACACAAATTTTAATATTTCAATGGATGGCAAAGACCTCATTAATGCATCAATCACACCTGGCAGGAACTCAATGGTAAATCAATCTTAAGGGAGGAATGTTTTTTCACCATTTCTGATCAGAAATGTTATGTAGCACAAAAAAATGATGTGGATGCCCATGTGGCACATCATGTTAAGTCAATATTAGGTTTATGGAGCATAGTGATAATATAGCATTAACTCTTAAGAAATCCTAGATTCAAGAATAACATTGCAATGTGAGGTAGCAATCCAAAAAATGTGCTTTAACGGTGTAAAGGGAAATGGTATTAGTGGCTTTGGTGTTATGTATAATAACAGTGAACTAACCTAAAGAACAAAAAAAGGTAATTGATATTTTCTTACCATTGATAATACTAGTAGGTAACATTAGAAAGTTCCATTCATACCTAGTGTTTAGGTTAAACTTAAAGTTGATACTCCACTTAATTTTCTCATGATGATTCACACATGATCGTCATGACAAGTTAGCACAAGGGCCTTTTTTTCTATTGCAAGATTCTAACTTGTGGTTGTGGCAAGTGTTGAAGTTTTGGGTGTTAATAGTGTTTTGTTTTTTTTTGTGTGTGCACAAGTTGCCATTGCTACACCTTCCCTTTGCTTTTGCTCATCATTTCTCTTTACAAGATGTCAAAACAAAAAACACTTTCTTCACTCTTTCTTTTATAGCTTTGCTTGTGGTTTCTTCTATAACATCAAAGAATAGGTACAAAATGTACATGTGCACTAGTAAAAAAAGATTAGTTAGTCAATTTGAACCTTCTAAAAAACCATGATTTGCTGTAATGTTGATTTGTAGCAAGCTATTGGCAATTTGGATATCAATGGTCTCATTTGTGGTCCATGAATTTTTAACTATAATAAACGACATCTTCAAGAAATTCATTTTCTATTCAATAAGAATTGAAATGCACAATGTGATGAAAGATTTCAAGCTATGGTGTGGGTTGGTGAATGTGCATAATGTAATTAATGAAACTAACATTTCAATCTTTAAACTTGTCACCTTTTATCTTGAAGATTACTACTAGCATCATAAGACATGAGATTACTCTTTTTTTAATCAAGCTATTGTAGATTGCAAAAAAAATATTGATGTTTATATAAATTTGTCAAGAAACAAATGATTTTAGAATCCTATTTAATGCAAATTTGGATTATATAAACATGCACAATACAATGGTTTATTCAATGTTAGTAAAGGTTTTGGAGATGGCATTCCTTCTTGCTTGTTGGGTGACAAAGGATAGATCCTTCAATCAATGGATCATGATATGTTTCAAAGAAGAAGGGCAACATACAATTTTTAAAGTTGTTATATAATAGGAAACATAAAAGAGGAAGATCCATAATGTAGAATGCCTTTGATATTTAAAAAAAAACTTTAGAAAATTATCGTAGAAATTAGGTTTGCATGTTGCCTTTATATTTGACATGTTTAATTGTTGATGTTTGTTGCACAACATTTGGTGCATGGGTGAGTGGCTCACTTTTGTAACATTGTTTTACTTTTTCCAATTCTCATTTTAGTTGCGAAAATTTATTTCATAGGTTGTCATAGTTGTAGCACCCATTTGATTAAGGGTTTCAATGTATTTAACAAAACATATAAATTGAAAATTGCCAATTCAAATTTGATTCTAGATTAACAACTTAATTACAAAAACATATGTCTAATTATTTTAAATTGATAAAAGTACACCCACTTATCACAATGAATTTTTGAAGTTTAAAAATATGGATTAGTTGGTTGATTATAATGGTACAAGATTGAAAATTTCGTATTGATTTTCATTTCAAATCCCATGTAGTGATTCATTATGTTGTGTAACATGAAATAATAAATGTTTATAATGTGAAATTCTTGCCTCAATCATAGTCGAATTTCAACTACAAAATTTTAAATGGTTAAAATTTAGCCATATTTTCATAAGTCCCTAGAGTTTTTCCCCTTAGTTTTTAATTTTTTATTTACAAGTTCATATTCTTCAAATTTTTATTTGGATTCCTATTAATACGGATTTTATTGCTTTTGATACATGGAATTTATAACCATTCAACCAATGGGTTACATTATCAATTTAACATTATAAAATATTATATTTCATATACAAAAATTCAGCATTTTTGTAATTTAAGTGAACCATTCATTCATGTATTCACTCACATCCTAGTGAGGTCCAAGGATTAAGCAAACATTGAATGATTGCTCCACAATATTGAATTGGAGGTTAGTTTAAAAGAAGATGAAGATATTCATATATTAGCTATTTTATCAATGATCATTTTAACAACAATAACTAATGTGGGAAATTAGACCTAGATTAAATGGCAAGGGAGGACAAGAGATAGTTTATAGAGAAAGTTGACTTTTGTAAGGTCTTGGCAAATAAAAGGACATGGTTTAGTAATCCTTTGCATTTTTTTTCCCTATTATCATTTTTCAATCCAAAATTCTAGGTATGTTCACATGAACTTGTTATACAATCCTTTAAAATTTTATTATACTACAAATCCATTTACGACTTTGTTTCACCTGGCATGAATTCTAGTCATCATCGGTTGTGGTTTGTAAATTTCATTTGCATCACCCATGGAATTTGTGCCATATGCAGTGGTTTGAAGATTGACCTTGTGTTAAGAAACTCAACAATCATTTAATACATTTTTTTGACCAAAATAGATATAAAATTATAACAATAAAATCCATCAAAAATTAATGTACATTGACTTTTTAAAATTAAAAGATAAAAATTCATGGTTTCTCATTATTGTGCATTAATTTTCAACTTTTAAATTATTTCAGTTACTCTTTTATCTATTTGTTTGAATGGCAAATAGGTTCAAAGTCTATTTTTTTTTGTAACGAAAGACTTGAGTAAAATATGCTGCAAGTAGATTTTAACATATATATTTTCTGCTTTCTATTATAATCACACCTCAAAAATATAATGATATTTATATCTTCAGAAGTAAAAAAAAATTTAAATTTAAATAAATCAAAAGTATTCTCATTTACAAATTTACCACTTAGCAAACAAGGTTACTTTTGGTAAACTTTAAAAATTAGTTTGCTCCTAAATTTTTGAAAGTAATTTCTTATAGTAATGATAAAGGTGTGGTTTCACCCATTGTTATGCAACGTGTTTGATTTTATATGCATGATACAATTTTAAATTATTGTCATTCACTTTTTGTGTTTACTTTGCCATGCTTTTGTCCTAGAAATTGATTTAAAATTGACCTTGAGTTTTAAGATTGTTTAAAATTTGAATGAAGTTGAATTTGAAGCAGAGCTTGCTTTTGAGGATTGTGAATATCAAGACGTAGGGCTTTGATCAATAGATTAAATTCTTGAGTGTACATTAAATAAATATAAATATTCTTTCTTATTTAAAAATATACTTAATTAAAAGTTGAACACAAGAGAATTGATGTGCTTACATTCTTCAAAATATTCTTCATAATTGAAAATTATTGTGCTAAAGACCTACATGCATGGTTAAACTGTAACACAACTAATGTTTTTTTTTTTTTTTGGTCCCACAATTTCTAACTTTGAAATAAAATAAAATTTCTAACTTGCTCGTGTGCTGACTTGACTTGGCCGTTGAATATGATGCTCACACTGGCCACACTACGGCTATACAAATTATCTGCTACAGCATCACTATTGTGAAATGTCTATACCCTAGTACCTTGGCCAATTTGACACTAATTATATTATTTTCAGAATTGTTGAAAATTTTTCAAAAACTTATTTCTTCCAAATCAAAAAAAATTGTGAAGGATATTAGTGAATATTTAAGAATATTTCATTTGTTGAAATGAAAATTTCAAAATTAATTAATTATTCGATGGATATGTGTTGAAATGATCAAGGTACTCGGATATATGATGTATCTTAAATCGTTTTTGATAAAATTATACCAGTTCTGCCCAGAGTGTAAAGAATTTTGGTGTAAGCTTGAGGAACCAATTTGTGGGTGATACTGTAGTACCTTGGCCATTTCAACACATGTCTGTTGAATAATTAATTAATTAATTAATTAATTATGAAACATTCATTTCAACAAATGGAATATTCTTAAATATCCTATTTTCCTTCACAATTTTTTTTGATTTGGAAGAAATAATTTTTGAAAATTTCAACATTTCTGAAAATAATAAAATTATTGTCGAATTGGCCAAGCTACTAAGGTAGCTGGAGACCTGGCGTTAGGCTTTTAGATTGCCTTTTCTTTCTTTTTTTCCTAATCAAATTCATTTGGCATTCAAATTACCTAAACAAGTTACACCCTTTCATCACATTTCATGCTTATTTACTTGAGCCTGCCTTAGAACACATGATGTTTAAACTTTATATCACTACTAGGATGCAGGGCCCACATATTTCCACTCATGGCTCTCAAGGGACAGAGGGGGGGGCTCCAGCCAATCACAAATTACCGAATCAAGCATGTGCGGACACCGATTATTTTATATAAGTAGACTAGTTGGTAAACCCATTTTGCAAGCAAAATGATCAGGGGAAAAGTTTTATCAGGAGGTAGAAAGAAAACAAACGAAAGAAAAAAGGAAAATCTCCCGGAAAAAGGAAAACCCTAAACCCGG
>Ga0116231_10001810_pt1 | contig 44455 bp, 27 predicted proteins | sample S1TSphgellanicum_2_FD_89695 | JGI IMG/M metagenome (GOLD analysis project Ga0116231, IMG submission 89695) | Host-associated microbial communities from peat moss isolated from Minnesota, USA - S1T2_Fd - Sphagnum magellanicum MG | ecosystem: Host-associated > Plants > Peat moss > Unclassified... | reverse complement strand
GGGACACCCTTGGGTGTTGGGACTTGCCACGGGCACTTGGACACACAAGACTCACCACGGCCCGGACTCGAGGGAAGCCACCACCTTTCCCCATATAGTATTCTCTGCGGTTGGTCGCGGAGGCTACATCCGAATGGCACATTTTGTTGGGACTCCCAAAATGGAGTCCCGAAAGTGTCTCGGCTGGACTCCCGGAACTTTGAACGGCCATAGCTCCTCGCCCCGAACTCAGATTGGGACGAGTCCTGAATCAATATTGTAGCTCTCGTCGAGAGCTTTCCAACGCCGTGTCGCACTCTTCAAGGCGACGTCGGGAAGAGGTCGATTCCCGACTTTTAGTGGTCGGGAGTCAAATTGCCAGTTTGACTCCCGGCCCTTCTTTTGCCCATAACTTGGGCTGCAGATGTCCGAATTGCCAATGCGAGGCTATTTTCGATATCTACGTTTCAAGACCTTTCCAATGACACCAAGAACGCCTCAATGCAAGGTGTTTTGGGCCTTACTGTCGAGCTCTGAACATTCGGGAGTCCCAGAAGACTCCCAACCTCCAACTTTTCCAAGTGTTGGGCTTCACCCACACACTTGGCCAAAGTGGGGTTGCGACAGACATATTCCCGCCGCAAGCATGCAAAAAGTTGATAGCTAATGAAAACAACAAAACAAAAACGAAACCCTAAAACCTTTGTGTTCACACTTGCTGGCATTTGGTCTTTTATCCCGCCTTGCACTGTCCATCTTTCTAAACCCCATTCAATGCCACTCCATCCTCAACCATCCACAGCTCTGGACCAATAAGCTTTACAATACGCACAAATAAACAAAACCTCCTACTCTCCCCCCCACATGCTTTCTTGAAGTTATTATGGCTATGGCTATATTGGAGAAACAAATAGTGATGGAATAGTACTTTCCGTTGTCATTATGTAGAAAGTTGACAGGAATTGAATCTAAAAATGAAAATGTAAAAATTTCTTGTGTTCACACTATGACCTTATCCAATTCACTTCCTTTCAGGTCACACATGCTTCTCAAGTATTTTTGAAAAAATAAAATAGCCCAGAAACTGCCCGTCTTTGCTAGACATTCTTTCATGAAACCCAGAAGTTCTTTGAGTTTCTTGAAATCGCTGGAACTGCCGGTTTTTTTATTCTGATTGATTTCCCAAATACTCAAAACCCTCCCTCTCGAGAAGATTACCTGATTTTGAAATTGGGGGAAGCCCTCTCCCAACTGGTGGTTATTAAGAATGTCAAATACCCAACAAAGTTCCAACACAGGTAAGAAATACTGCATAAAAGCTCTGCATAATTTGAAAGGGTAATTAAGAAGTACAAGGCAGCAACAGCAACTGTTAGTTTCATTCAAATCAAGTTGGTTCCCCTTCCCTTTCCTTTCCTGATAGGCTTCTTGCGAATGTGGGGGGGCCGGGGGGTGCGGGTGGGGGGGAGACTCAGGAACATAATTTGTTCCTTTGCCCTTTGTGACCTTGTTTGGGTCTTGCTCTTGTGCCTCGGACTTGGGTCTGATCTCTTGGCTTCCCTCTTTGCTGGGTGCTTTGTTTAATGGAGCTGCAGTCAGTTGGTTGAATTTGATGATTTTTTTGATTGGGAATTGCATGTTCTAAGTTCTCCCAAGTGGCTGCTACTGCTGTCACTTGCATTCCAGGAGTGGTCCAAGAATCCACTGGGAAAAAAACATGGTCAGCAACAAGCTCGCCGACCACCTTGGAATGTTGGTCACTACTACAGCCCCTACATTCATACTACTCCAAACTGCAGGTCAACAAACATCCTCCATTGCTTCACTGCTATTTGCAGTCAGGCCTAAATCATGTCTCTAACACTACCAAATAAACTAGTGTGAAGGAGGAGGGGTGCACACTCACTGTCCTCCTCGGCCTTATACCGGTGTTGTTGTTGGATGGGCACAAAGTTTTGAGTGTTAGAACCACAAGTTCCAGTTGCAGTTCAGAACAGAGATCTTAGATTGCTAAGAACCAAAATTGGGCTAACCAGAGGTTAATGAGCAGTTAATCACGGGTTTTGGTTCACGATATGTGGAACTGGATTGAAACGAAACCAGGTCTGATTTTGAGAACCGGAACTAAACCCAGAACTGCTCTATTTTAATTTTTAGAACTGGAACTGGGGTTTTTCATAAAAGTCAAGAACTGCCCAACACTGCTTATAATATATACTAGTGTAGTGTGTGCAGTTGGCCCAAGTGTGAACACGTTGAGGGCTCAACTGATTTTTCCTTACAAACCCAAGTTTTGCAATTTTTTTGAATTTCCAGCAACAAAATTCACTCAAAAATCAATATCTTTCACATCTTAGCTCTGAAAATTGTGAAATTATCTCTATTAGATCTGACTCATGGGGAGCTTTCCAACAACACCAAGAACACCCCCAAATTCCAATACAGTTTTCAGTTTCGATTTTATTTAGTTCTCATTGAGAAAATGGTTCCATAATCAACAGCTTCCAGACTGTAGCTCCAAACAGTCTCAAACCAAGTCGGTGCACCCCTACTCAGGGGGGCTTTCTGAAGATACCAAGATTGTAACATGAAGTGCTGTGGTTTGGGAGATCTTAATGTGACAAACAAAACAAACCAAACTACCTTGCTTCATAGATAGATATGCAAGGAGCCAGTTTGATTGGACCATCACAAAAAAATTATTGAAACATTTGGACAATATATGATCTGTCTGCAAAATATTTGCATCCCCAGCTCTCTTGCAGGGGGTATCAAGATCAAGCTTCCAGCAGAAAGGATACCTATAAAAGATGTGCACCTTTTGTTGGAAGGACAATCACCAACCGAAGTATGTACCAGTCTTGTACCAGTATATAGGGTGCAACCTGGGTGTATAGTACTGGTATGAGTACTGGTATAAAAGAAGAAACCAGTCTGGTATGAACTGAAGCAATACCAGTCTTATACTAGTAGTGGTCTGGTATGAAACCTGAGATGTACCAGGTCTATATCTGCCCCAAAACCAGGTTCATACTGAGATACACAAGGCAAAAATCAGCCTTGGACCTAATACCAGACCCAACTGGTAAGTTTTAAAAATGTGCCTAATACCAGTACCTCCCAGGTATGGAAAAAAAAAGGCCCCCTTGATAGTAGGACCAATTAGGTGTGTTCAAAAGTTGATACCAGTACAACATCGGTATGTGCCTATGTAATGGTTGGTGGTCATCCCCAATGATAGATACCCTATACCTCTTTCCCCTGCCCCCCAATCCCTTCCTCCAAACATGTCAATTCTGGACATGTTTGGAGTGGCCAAAACAAAGGGTAAAAACTGTACAATTCAGTAGACCTGTTGTACTTCCAGTGAGATTTGGTGAGAATCTGTTCAAGGAATGAGAACTATTGAGAAAGCTCTCATACTTTGGACTATTGTTGGGTTTCTGGGAATTAGGATACGTCCTTTCAGTACCTGGAACCAGTGTTTTTTGTATCAAATTTGTGAGGTGGGTGGCTTGGTGATCACTCACAAGATGACTTTGCCAAATTTGGCTACAGGGTCAGAGAGGAAAGTAGAAAAGTTTAGGAATTGTGATGTATTTTGATGACATGCTGGAACTTATTGTCTAATTATGGCGATTTCAAAAAAATAAAATCATCATAATGTGATCAAAGTCTTTGTATTTGTTGCAATGGTTTTTTTTTTTTCCTTTCTTTTTGTGTCAGGATGATGTGAAAATTTGCGAATATGTATATATATATTGCACTGACTTGGTACGGAGGTTACATTGACTGCAACCTACCTACAAAAATGTAACCTACATACCAAGTCCGGCCGAAAATAAATCAAAGAGAAAGCACTTAATCACTGCCCATATAGGTGTGTCTAATTTTTTTTTAAATGGTTGAAAATTGCCTAATTTCTCAAAATATTGAGTTTTTATTTCGTTAAGCATGAATCCTAAAACATTGCACATTAACACATTATGCATGAAACATTATATCACTTAAAAGAAATAATGACATGTGGGCACAACTTTTCAACCTTTAAACAAAAATAGAAGGAGAAATCTGCTCCTTAACAACACAATGGTTGAAACCTTCTCCTGATACCCCCTACAAATGATAATGAAGCTCAAGTTTACATACACATACTGAACTCCCCCATTTGCTGATTCTGCCTATCCTCAGTCTATGAGCCTAATTTTAAAAAAAAGAAAAATCCTAAATGCCTAGATTTGCTGAAATTCCAGCTCCACTTATCTAATAAACTTTTCCATTATCCAATAAATTATGGAATAATTTCATTATAGGGCAAGGTGCTCTAGTGTGGGCATATTTTTCAAAGGGCATAACCCTCGCACTAGAATTCCTCCTTAACATAACAGAAGAGGAGCACTATATTCTTAGGCCAATATTATGCTATAATCCCCTAGTAGCAAGAGCTTATGGCAAAACTCTCTTCCAAAGCACGAGTGGGAAATTCTGCCTCATAAAGTGACCTAAAATAACAAAGAAGAAAAACCGTGGAATTAAAAAAACAGGGATGGGAACCCATCCACAAGAAGTACAAGGCAAATAAAAGTTCAAAAACACAAGCCACAAAAAATAACAATCATGACAGCACTAATACATTGATAAAATAAAAGACCATAAACTAAAAAGGTGTTGTTTGCCAAAAATCAGCTAGGACACCACTAATAATTGAAGTCATTTAATGTGTTCATTTAATGAATTAGAAAGGTGTCATTTGCCACAAATTGTTTACCAACGAAGGTGCATTGGGTGTGATGTATGAAGGAATGGAATGTATCCCAAGTGCAATAGCACATTAAAGAATCACAATGGCCTGAGCACGTTGGAAGGTTATGGACACATGATGCTGATAATATATAATAAACATTGCAAGAACTAAAGAAGGTTTCTAATGATGGGCTATAGTGGCCTAAGCACAAGAAGTAAAAAGTGATTCAAAACAAAAATGATGACAACCAAAAATTTCTATGGCAAGGAAAATGAAGTTGTCTCCTGATACATGTTCTTTGTATGATTATGTTTTCTCTTGAGCAGCAATTGTCACTGCACATGTTGTTGTGGATGATGCACATTATATCACATTTGGGCAAGTTGGATTAGTTATGACAATGTTCATTAAGGTCAAAAAATTGTCACTAGTTATAAAAATATTGATTTGTTGTTGAATGTGGTAGAAGAAAAATTGGAGACCTCTTTGTGTGTGTCGCAACCCTACTTTGAGGAAAGTGTGAGGATGAAATTCACACTCCGAAAATTGGGACTTGGGAGTCCTCCGAGACTCCTGAAATTTTAGAGTTCAATTGCAAGGGCCAAAACACCTCGCATTGGGGTGTTTTTTATATCATTAGAAAGCTATTGAAGTGTGGATGTCCAAAATGGCTTTGCATGGACCATTTGGATATTTGTAGCACAAGTTATGGCCAAAAGAAGGGTTGGGAGTCAAACTAGCAGTTTGGTTCCCGACCACTAAAAGTTGGGAATCAATTCGATCCCGGTGTGTGCAGGTGGAGTGCGACACACCTTGGAAAGCTCTCAAGGAAAACTACAAGTTTGCTTTAGACCTCGTCCCAATCGGAGGTCGGAACGAGAAGTTATGAACGCTCAAAGTCCCGGGAGTCTAAACCGGGACAATTTCGAGACTCCACTTTGGGAGTCTTGGGAAAAAGTGCCATTCGGATGTAAGTGTGGCGGAAAGATGCAGAGAATACTATATGGGGGAAGGTGGTGGCTTCCCTCGAATCCGGGCCGTGATGAATAAAGTGAATCCAAAGTTGTTCATGGCTTGTCCTAGCACCAAGGGTGTTCCAAAATGTGAACTAACTAACTTGTTAGTTGGTTTGATGTAGGTTCGAGTAAGTGAATAGCTTGTCACTTCTTCCTAGTCCCATCCCGAAGCTTCAACACGCCCCTCTACCCCTTTTAGTGTTGAGAACTGGGAGCGTGCCCCGAGTCCCCCACAATTCCCCAACTTGAATAACTTAGCACCAATTCGGGGCTAATTAGGGACTTGGGAGCGTGTCAATGTGCGGGTGCACTCCACTTTGCAAAACAATAGTTATGAAAGTATCTCGAGAAATATCATGGGTTATAATGTGCTCATTTTTGCACATGCATCGCAACAAGTGAATACCCAAATCATCAATGGTATGTTCATATTGATAATGTGAAAAATGTGCAATTATAGAATGTGACAAACTAAGGTAGGTATTTGACATTGAAAAAAAATGAACTAAAAACAAAAAAATGCAATTGCCAACATGGCATGGAACACGAAGGGTTCTAGAGGTCCTCCTTTTTCAATTTTAGGTTCATTTTACATGCAAAAGGTGTTGATGGCATTGCAACAAACACAAGTGACCTTTATTTCAAGGCATGCTATTATTGTAGGTGAAGGTTCCTCTAATTTAAGTGTTCTTTCAAGTGATCCTCTTCTCTTTTTATCTGATATATTCTTTGCACCTGGGGGGTTTGAATACTTGACTTGTTCACGTTCCTTTTGCGGTCCCCCCCCCTTGGTGGTTTTTTTTTTTTGCCAAGACTTGGGTCCAACCATCTTGTACCTTTTTTCCCCCCTTTTTTGGATGTTTTGTTTTATCAATGTTTGAAAAGTTTTCATCATCAATGTGATAGGATGGGCTAATTGTGACTTGAAACAATGGAAAACATTTGTGGATGAACATGGATGGGAAATGAAAACTCTAATTCTAGATGGGTGATAGATGATGACAAAATATGAATGGTTATTTATCATCAAAAAGTATGAACTTCGAAAGTTTGTGTTTTTTTCTATGTTTGGGTGTTGTTTGTTTGTTTGCAGGTTAGTGTGTTTGTTGTTTGTTCTTTAATGGAACAACGAAAGTGTGTTGTTTCAATGATGGAGTGGGCTCCTTGCTGCATGATGGATGGTCTTGATGGGGAATGTGAATCATGTCTTTGGAGGGTGATTGGTGCTATGGTTTATGGAAAGAGGAGGAATGGTGTGGAAGGAAAGCTATAAGAAGGAAGATGCATATGGCACCGGGGACGGGGATAGAGAGAGCTAAGTCTTTCTTTTCAAATTAATGAAATTGCATGGTTTTAGTTTTAGTGTGTTGATAATGGTTTGCTAAAAAGTTGGGGAAGAATGCCCTTCTATTTGATTTCCATACCATTCTTGGAATACAATCTTTTGTTGTGCTATGAACTTCAAAAAGGGTGCAAAAAGTTTAGTGTTAGAAGTCCAAGACATGTCCAAGGGAAGTGATGAGAGAGTCTAAAGATTTCATGAGCATGCATGGTGGTAATCTTCATTTTGTTGCAAGGTCTTGTGAGTTCTGTGGGTAACTTTCAAGCAATCTACTTTGGATGAAAGTACTAGTGATGTCATTGGAGCTCTAGAGAAAATGAGGTTTTGAGGGCACTTGTGTGTTATGGAGATCAAATGTGCAAATGTTTAGTCCCATATTATTCTCTATATGACTTCCAAAGGGAAGGATCTGCTGAAAATGGGGAATATTTAGTCACTCTATTGTTGTTGTTACAAATAAGCTACCACATTCATGCCCAGTTGGCTCTTAAAAGGAGATCAAGAATGATATGATCCTTTGAGGTCCTCTATCTTTGTGTTGTAATTTGAAGTAGCAAAATTGATAGCTTAGCAACTTGGAGATGTACACTTGTTGCTTTGTTAATTAATTTGTTGTGTAACCATAAAGTCGGCAAACTTTGATCCTATCAGGGAACGTCTGAAACAAGTCACCCCTTCCTTTTTTTGTGACATAATAACCAAAGAGGAATGGCCCCCTTGTTGTCACACTAAGCCATACATACGAAATGGCAACACCACAAATCTGCACATTCCCAACACTAAGAAAATGTTCTTTTTTGTAGTCTAGCATCTCTATTGATGTAAAATTTATAATCTCGCTGTTGGAAACCACCCAAGAATCAAGATGTGTTATTTTTCTTTGTTTTCAGTTCATAAAGCAAAGGGCCTTCTAGCTCCCACTTTCTCTCATGCGAAAAGAACTGGCCAGAGAACTGGCACAACCCTGGAACTGGCCAACAGTTGTAGATACTAGTGTTTGGCAGGTTTTAGAGATGTCATCAACCCTCCACCGGTTCCCCACCCCCCCCAAACCCAAGCCAAAAAAACCAAACCTTAGAACCAGAGGTTATTAATAACAAAATCAAAGAACCAGGAAACACTAGTAAATAGATATCTGGGGAATACTGTACCTAAGACTGATGTTAGGCATTTCTTTGTCAAATATTTTTTTATTTAAGAAAATGAGATTAGGCGGTTTCAAATTGAATTTTCCAGAATTTCAACATATGAGGAACAACTATGCAAAGCACGCCTTTTGTTCCATACTTTCAATAAATTTTCATAAGTTGGGAGTTCAATTCTCAACAATTTCAACAAGTATGAATACAATTTTCCCTTCTTAGAACAAGAACTTTTGCAAATTATTTTGTGCTGAACATCAGTCGCATACAATAGTGTGACCATTTCTACAGTCACTAGGTGTAATAAGTCCATTCCAATACCTGACTCACAAATTATTTCATTCTTTTCATTTCATGAAGTGGCAACAATTTCTTGCAAAAATTCCCATCCACTTCTAACTTCTTTTCATTTTGAGTTATAAATGGCCATGTGGGACGGGCTCTAATCTTCTTGTTGGAGGTACAAAGCCAACAAGTGCCTGCCAAGGTGGTTGTTGACTTGTTAAAAATAACATTTTACTAGGTATATAAACATTTTGTACTGCTTGTTCAACATCTTCAATTTAAAGCAAAAAAGATTTGAGACACATGTTGTCGGACTAGCGAGGCAACTCATGAGAATGGATTTATGACCACAACAACTATGGCCAAAGTGAACCCAGCACCCATCAATGCACTATGCACGATGGATGGATGATATGTGAACGAGAAACACTTATTTGTTGAATTCCTGTATGCTGTAACGGTTAGCTTCATAATGGTTAGATATAAAACATCCACGCTTATTAATCTACCTAGTAATCACCAAGTTGCCTTCCTCTGTAAATAGCATATTCATTTACATTATCTACTTATGATACTTATTGATTTACCTAGGGAGATATCTAACTAGATGGTGTGAGCTGGATGTAGTAGGGTTTACAAGATAGGTTACCAAGGTGGAACCTTCACCACAAAGATTTGCAAGCTCTCTCAGGGGGATGAGAGCAAACCCCTTTATCTTTAATGAGGGGATTTGCACCATAATTTGCTTCACCAGTGATTTAGGTGAGTGGAGGAGAAAGTGAGACCATTGGAGATTGGAAATGAAAGTGAGACCATCACGAATTCGTTAGGGAGACAATGAATGATTTTCCCTTTGAAACTATCAAGGATTGAACCTCAAATCTCTCTTTACTATCCGATGCAAGACCTTAGTCTGTACTTATCAACTAATCCCAATCCTTTTTAGGCAGGGTGGGTGTCCTTGTAGAAAGATTGCTCCTGGTGTCATTCTAAGAGAGCACAGATGAATTCAATCTGACCAATGTAGTAGTTAATAGTGTCTCATCATGGTTTCTGGGATCTTATAGGGGGGTGGTCTTCATCAAAATATCCACAACATGCTCTCATTGAGTCATACTACTTGACTGCAGTTAGTACATCAATTCCTATGATTTCCATTCATCTAATGGGTGACAGTAATTTGGGGAAGCTTGCTGCAACTAGGTAACTAGATGTGGTACAATTTCCTTGAGCCTAATAGCCTATGGACTCTCAGGCTAAAATGCCAAGAACCTAAGTTTCATCTCTCTTGTGCCTGGGTGTGATCTTAGTTTTCACAAAAACAATATCTTAAGTACCAATGATGGTGACAATATCTGCGTGCTCTTACCCCTCTTCTAGCTCCTCATTGATGTTCCTACCATAATATTTTCTTTTGCTATTTACCATAGCTATGCTTCTCACTTTTAACAAATTGTAAATAGGATCATGAATGATGAGAGGTGTCTTGCTTGACATCAGCAATATTGCTTCTTCTCTGCCTAGGGTAGAACCGCCCATCACCAAACATGTACCTATCATTGAACATTTTTGAGTATCTTCCTAATCCCTTAGCCAAATTGAGTGATTTTTTGCTAGTTGGATGCGCAAACTGGAGGGCTACAAAAGTTCTTTGATCGTCCCAAGCAAAAGAGCAACACAGAAAACACAGGAAGAGGATGAGTGATAGGTTCAATTTTTTTGAAAAAATAGATCTAAACCCCTCTTTAGTTCCAACCTCATATCTTCCTCATTTTTGAGCAATTTGAAACCTGATGCGTGCACCAAATAAGGCTTTACAAAACTTCTGTGTATTTCAGAGGCAAAGACGTAACAATCAAAGATTTTAAGCTCAAAATCTTAATCTGTTTTTCACTCACTCATCCTCAAACATTGAACCCCCTTACACCAAACATCCCATATTTTGCCCATTTCTTTACTGAATTGAGAGATTTTTGCAACATTGGGAGTGTTAGCTGAAGGACTAAACATGTTCTTTGAGCTTCAGAATAAGAGGAACAATTTGTGAGAATTGAACCTCATTTGAGTTCTTAAGTGTTCACTCACTGACTTATCTATCGCACTTCATCCATGATTAGGAAACTTAAGTTCTTGGCATTGCCTGGGCTTGAGATCGTAGGGTGAATCATGCTGTACCCAGTTTTTTATTCCTTTCAATTCATCCATGAGACAATTTAGACAAAAGCCAAAATGTAGGCTATAAACAAAATATGAAAGAAAATAAAATTTAATCATTTAAAAATATATTTGCTACCTGTTGAACCCAAATGTAGAACCTGTCAATCTTTCCAAAAAATAAAATCAAAATTTGGCAATGAAAAGTCCACAAAAACACTCTTTTTTTGCATTTTGGGAAAAAAATCAGTACCTTGTGAAATTTGCCCGAAAAGGCGGGTGTAACCCACCCCTCAGTGTTTGGCCCCCACCCCACCACAATTGTGTGGTATAGCCCAAGTAGTGATCATCCATAATAAGATTTAGCCAAATTAATTTGGCTATAAATAAGATATATATGAAAGTAAAATAAATCAAAGAATCCTTCTCTATTGTTGGCTACTGTACTGAAACCTAATAAATGACTTTGGATTTCTTCCAAAAAAAATGGCAAGTATAAACTTCAAAAAAGCACCTAATATTTTTCGCATTTGTAATTTGAAATTGACCAAATGGCGAAATTTCACCAGAAGAACTAAAAAAAAAGGCGGCATTGAACGCCACCCACCTAGGAAGAGATAAGAGATGTCACCTGCACAGTTTGCTGAGCCTCAATAATTCACAGTGACAGAAAGGCAGCCAATTGGAAGCAGAATGGGAAAAATACAAAATCATGGCATTCCACAGGCATGAAACATGACATAATTAATTAATGAAATCTTCCTTCAGATCTTCAATCACTTACACACACATAATTGTTTTCCACAGCTTGACCAAAGCAGTCTCCCATCACTCATTACATTTTGAAGAGCTGCAAGAACTTAAAGTCTGATTCTTATGGAATTGGCATCTTCTTCATCAGTGAGTCCAAGCCAAACGTATCATAACTTATGAGTAAATGCACTCTGTCATAGCAGCTGCTAAGTTGGTAAGTGAAGTAAGTAGCTCTCTCTCTCTCTCTCTCTCTCTCTCACACACACACACACACACACACACACACACACACACAGATCAATAGTGAAGGAAAACAAGATTTTTTTTTTATAAAGGAGGAAAACAAGAAAAAAAGAAGGAGAAAAAAGGAGGGGAAAAAAAAACGCTCCTTATTTCAGTATTCCAGAATCTGTGCTGTGGACCCACCCCCAACAGCAAAAGGGGCAGCTCTCAGACAACAAGGAGCTGGAGAGCTTTGAAAACCAATCAAGTTTGTGAGTCTCACTTGTCTGTACACATTGCTGATAATGGTGGGTTCCAAAAGTACATAACAATTATTCTCTATTTGCTGCTTCTTGCTTGCTGTTGATGAATGAGGAAGCAAACCAGTTTCTTTCCTAGTAAAAAGGTGTGAATGCTTTGTCCCACCAGAAGCCCTCTGGATTTCTCATGTTTAGGGTGATAACAGCCTTGGAGCAGAGTGTTCCCAAAATAAGTGGCTGCCTAAGGTGCAGTGACATTTATTTATTTATTTATTTCTTGTGATACCCATTGGGTATCACAATGGGTATCTCAGGGAAAATGCTAAAAGAGGCAAGGCATTTCAAAAAGTGGCAAACTGCCAACTGGAGTGGTCATTTTGGTTTCTGAAATGCCTCATCATTTGTAGAGGATGGATTTCACTTGATAATGTGGCCTCTACAACTGCTGAAAAATTTCTGCCTGTGCTTTGCATACATCTGAATGCTCAATACAGTTACTTGTGACTAAAGTTTGCCATTAAATACTTTGTTAGGAGGGGGACTTGGAAAACCAAAAAAAAGATTGGCCTTGCTTGAGCAGATCTGCCAAGAGTTGTTGAACATTGAACCTAGAGAGTACATGGAGAAGTTGACTCCATTGGGTTACCAAAAAAACTAAATCATTGGAGCATGTTCCATAGTTATACTTGATTGTTGAAACCTTGAGATTTTCATCCTTCTATACTTTTGGCCCAATTCAACATGCTGCTCTATTGGAACTTAATATAGAATTTGGTGATTTAAAAAATGTAGAATTAGTGACCAAAAACTTAAAAAGCACATGCTTGGCCATTTTGAAAAAAATCACCATTTGACTAAAACTCAACAAAAAAACACATTCTGATTCTCAATATGAAAGTGTTGCTATTTTGCATTAACAAATTGTTTTGGGTAGGGCCTATGAAGATGTTGATGATCGGGTGGAGTGAATTGAAATGGTTGTTGATGTTCATGGTATCTATCAAGACAAGCTTCTAGATTGCAAAATTAAACTTAAGAAGGAAGGTATGTGATTAGTATAGGCATTTAAATCCAATGACCTTGAACTAGATTGAGCTGCACAATTAGTTGACACAAAAGTATGGACTATCGATCAAGAAGAACTTAAGGCCAAGGTAGATGTGATAAAACAAAAGCCTAAATGAAGGACTACAAGTTAATGATGGTGTATTGGAATTTTTTTTTTGAAAGGGCCGTATCTTTGATGCAAATAATAGAAGATGTTTCATGGTGAGGCTACATTTCAAAATTTAAAAGTTCCATGTTGTGTGGAACTTTGCACATATGGAGGAGATGTTGATATCAAAGTCAATTGAGTGGTTGATGAAATTGGGGAAACTTGCTTTGAGCCGTTTAAAGAGAAGTAGGATGAAATGATAGGAAATACAATTACAAAAAAACATGTGCAAGTTTTTGAAGCCATTATGATTAATCTATTCAACAAGGACTTTAAATAGAGAGTGGGTGCTACCATTAAATCTCCAAGCACTAGCAAAGGATTCTCTAGTTGCAAGTTAGAAAACATGGCACCATAAACTATAACAAAGTATCTAATCAGAAGCCAATTTGTGCAAAATGTGGTCAAGGCCAAAAAATTAAAAAATGTGCATTAAAATGTATTTTTTATGGTGGGTGATGGCATTTATAAAAAAGGTGTCAAAGGAAGGCAAAAGAACCATCATTTGAAGAACAAAATATATAAAATCATGAAGGACAATGAAATAATAGCCCCCAAGTAGTTGAATGAGTTGTGCAATCCCAATGTAAAACTATTTTTTGGTGTCTAAGTACCTAGAAGCAAAATGCTTATTGCAATTTTGACAAAGGAGAGAAAAGGAGTCAATGCTTTAGGTCGAAAAGGTAAGACCACACAATCATATAGTGAAGAACCATTGCTTAGTAAGGAAGTTACTATGAGATTTAAGATCCTAGCATTGTCCATAAAGGAAAGATCTCACACATGTCAATGGAGACCATTTTTGTAATTCTAGGTGAGTTGGAATATTTGGAGAGCCTTGTGAGGGTCTTTAGAACTTGAAAAAGAATGAAACAACTAGGGACATTGCAATCTCTAATCCAACAACATGTGGTGAAAAGGGTATCTATGAATAAGGTACCAAAATGAAAGACATTTTGATATCTCACCATATAAATGAATAATGAAACTGTGGAAGGATTTGTCATGACAATTAATATGATGTGCAAGTTTGGTTTGATGCACTTAATGACAAGTTCAAAAATGTACAAAAGTTTTTTAAGAATCATTACACAAGCAATTGGGGAGAATAGACAAGCCTATGAAGGTTGGCAACATATAGTCATTAATTTATTTATTTATTACAATTGACATAAACACATGTGATGTGTGTATTTAGTTTTGGTTTTAAAATCAAGGTTGGAGTAGTAATCAATGTAGAAAAATGCATCATACATGTGCAAAATGGACCATGAACTAATTTCTAGGACCTAGGTGTTACTTATAAATTCGGTTGACATGATACAAGTCACCAATATTTGAATTTGATTTATCCTATAGAGTGGCATTGGGTGCAAACATGTAAACATGACTCACGCACACCCTTTTGTGCTTTGGTTATTAAAAAGACGTTGGAGGGCTTTGTTCATTGTTCATATTTATGTTATTATTGCTTCTTTACAAATTAACCAAATTTCAATTAATATTTTAAAATACATTACAAATAAAAGTCAAAATAAGTGTAAGCTAAAATTTCAAATCTTCATGATAATTTTTAAATATTTTTTAATTCAAAATTTCGAATTTCTTCTCCATCCACAAAGATTTAATATTAAAAATTTGAAATTATGGTTATGTTTATGGAAAAAATGTTATTAGAACACAAAAAATGATGATACATAACAATGAATTGAGAAATGAAAAATTAATTTTAAAAACCTCAAAAATTGTGTGAATTAGTGTTATGAAAGGATTGTCAAGACTAGTTACAATGCAGAAAAATCTTTTTGGACATGCCAAAATCTTGAAACACTTCAAACTTTATAACAAGTTTTATCAATAAATATTAAATGATAGCACATGAAAATATTTCCATTTCACAATAAATTTCCACGTGATTTGTTTCCATTTGCACATTAAAACCAATTACAATAGTAGTGGGTCGTGTTTTTGTGATTGCACCCCATTAAACACTATTGGACCTTTGCCAAAGACATTTAATGGAAATAAGTACATGTGATGGTGGCTTTTGAACATTACTCCAAGTGGTCTGAAACCATGGCATTGAAAGATCATGAAGTGCCCAAAGTAACTAATTTTCTATAAAAAAAATAAATAATATGCAAGCTTGGGGTTCTAAGGTTTGCTTTGATTGACAATGGAGAAGAATTTGAGATGATAATTTCAAGAACTTTGTTTCACCTATGGTATTTTGCATCAATACAAAGTGTTATAGTAGTTGTGGTGCAATGACATGGTTGAAGGGTGAACAAGAGCATTTAACATGGATTGAAAATTACATTAAGCTCACTAGAGCACACACAAGATTGGGATCTATAGTTGGCGTGTGTCATGTTAAAGTATAGATGGGATATATAATCCAACAATGAATACTTGCCTTACATGATATTGATAGGTTGCTCAAACTAAAAGTCAATAATAGTTTGAATGGTTCATGGGCGAAAGCACATTAGGGTGGACCAAAAATGGCAATTGAAAGTCCATTTTTAGAGTCCAAATCTAGTGTACTTTCACATTAAAACATTTAAATCGTGTTAAGTTAACATTTTTTTCCATATCCAAGTTCATGTGCTTTTAATTTAAACTTTTTAAAAACATCTCTATAAATATGGCTCTTGGAAAAAATCAATTTGAAAATGGACTTTGTGAGTTCTGAGGTCTTCATTTTGATTTTTTTTTATAAATGGGAAAGCTTTTTCAGCTTGATTTTTTCATTTTAAGTGTTATGAACCTACAATGTAAGACCCCCAAAGTTTTGAACATGTCTTCTAAATCCATTAGAAGAAAAAAGTTCATAACCATTAAAAAATAAAATGTGACATTAGATGTTGTCAACATTGTAAAGTTCATTTTTCACTAAGTATTGAACTTTTTGGTGTATTTTTTCAAAGTTATAAAGATTAGAGTAGATGTTTCAAATTTTAAACTTATATTTTAAAAAATTCTTAAATGTGTTTGAGTTGTAAAAGCCAAGACTTGACACAACTAGAAAAATTGCCATTATGACTTCCATAAAAGTACATTGTTGGATAGTCCAAGCCTTGTCCCTCTTTTTGCTTTGGTACCTATTGGGTCCTTTTTAAATGCACAACAAATGGCATAAGAGGTTGGCATGACCTCCCAAATATTTGGATTGTATGTCCTTATAGGCTTTAAGTGATAACATTATGTGTAATTTTATTTTTCTATTTTTTGATATAAATAACTTGGCAAAAGTTTTAAAAGAAATTTAAAAAAAGTGAAATTTACACTAAAAAATCACATTTGTCCAAAAAGTTCCCAGTTTTTTTTCCAATAATAACAAAATGTGATGAAAGATTAACTAATTATGTGGCTTTCAACAACATTTATTAACATTGAAGGGACTAAAATACATTTGTGTCGTGTTGAAGTTAGCTCCAAGGTGAGCAATTAAGGCCCAATTCCCATTGAAAAATTACAAATATAAATAATTTGATTTCTTTTGGTTTGGAAATCTATGCAAATATTTTGGGGAGCCAAAGGGGGGGGGGGGATAGTCTTCTTTGAATTTACACACCATTCAATAAAAATATAGGGTCCCATATATTGGTTGTTTTGTATAATATATAGTTTAATTAATTTTATAATAAGACTGTTTATTTTTAAAACCAAAATAAAATTAACATAAGGTATGCATTAATTTTTTTTATTAAAAATTTATGTACAAAAAATTTAAGTATTAATTGTTGTTAAGTTCAATTACTAGGTTACTAATTGAATTAACACTAATAAATGAACTAGTAATCAAATGTGGAAAAATGTGAAATGAAGGATCTTTTCACATCATTAATAGTTGAATCATTTTTTTAAAAAACATTTTATATTAGTATTTTTTTTTGTCAACTTTGAATTATATAATCAGAAGATATGTTAAATACATGTGGTATGTTGAAAAAAATAATTTTATCATATGATTTTATATATTTTCATCATTCTTCACAACTTAACTATAAATGAACTTTAAAATTTAAATAAACATAGAGTATCAAAATTTGATGCAAACGAAAATTTATAATTAAATCTATATTGGTTTAAATATGTGTATATTAAAAAATATGTAATAATAGGTGGGAAAAAAGGTTCCTTCACATAATACCCCAAACATAATACCTTGTTTGATGTAGGTAATGTAAAATTTCAGCATTTAGTGTTTCCCTTAGATGCAAATATTATTGAAGAAACAAAATTAAACAATTTGCATGAGATACATCCAACCTTTGTTGAACACCTTGGGTTGAAAGATACTAAAAGGATGGGAAATGAAATGGTGATCTTGTAATACCAAAATGGGTTAATAATTGTTGAATTTGAAAATAAGATTCTTTACAACTTATGGGTAGAAAGATGGATGCATAGGGAAATAAATAATTGTCCTTTTGGGTCTTATGCTTAGATTATTTTTTACTAGGGGTTTAGAAGTTGAATTCATAAACGATTTAGCTAACTATTTTGAGTTAGGCCTGAGTAACTATCAATTACTTGGACTTGAATAGATCCTACGAAAGTAGATTTCAAACTATTTAGTGATTCATCCATAAAAATATGATAGTTTAAAAGATTAATATGTGGCATAATGCTATTGACTTGAAGTTGAGGATTCATGATGTTCATTAGATGTTGATGAATGGAAGGTGAAAGCTTTAAACTAAATTGCCCTTTCATGATTTTCATATTGTTAATTTGGTATTAAGCCTTGGAAGAATCTTTTTGTGTAATGAACTCATGTTGTAATTAACTCATTTTGATTATGGAATAATTCATAATAGTAAACATATTTGCTTTTGAGAAACAGTTGTCACAAAACGAGGTCTTTAAATATGTGTGATGAACTCCCTGTTTTTTGGTGGCATGGGTGATCCTAACCCCAAAACATATAAGTTTCATCCTTTGTGTTATGAATGTTTAATATGGTGTATCCATGAGTGTTTTGTGAAAATTCGATTTGTATAGTCTACTTATGTGCTAATAGGATATAATTGAAAACTAACCTTTATAAGTTTGGACCTTTTGTAGGCTACATTAGTTCATGAAAAGCACTGGTGCAAACATTAAGAAATGCAAAGTTCCCACCTTGAAGCAATTCATCTCAAATTCGGGATTTTAAAAAAGTGGTGAACTTTTGCTGGAAAATCACATTTAACACAAAAAACATTTTTTTACTCAATTTTTTTCCAAATTTTTCTCAAGTTTTTGTAATAAGGTAAACATGCCCCCCATCAGTCATCACATGATGACTAAACACCCTTCTTGTGTAGACCAACACTAATTAATGGTTGTAGTCTTTTGTGCAAGCATTTGAATGCAACCTTATGATCGAATATCTGGTCTTGAAAAAATATGTTTAGTTTTTTCATATAATCCAAATAAAATATTTTTTTTGTGTATAATTATGGGCATGGGAAAAAATAATAATAATAAAAAGGCACATTGTCATATATAGTCATGTCTGGTTATGGGAAACGATTAACACATTGTATGTGTAGTCATGTTTAATTATGGGAGAAGACCAACCCATTCTAATGCACATGCTTGGGTGGGTTTAATTGTTTTTCAGAGAACCAACATATTAAGCAAAATGCAAGTAAAAAATTGATTGTTTGGTTATGGACGTTTAGGTTCACATTCAAGGGCATGAAATTATTCATTAATAAACCTTAAACTTAACAAGAATACAATGCACAAGGATCAGAAAAGGACATCCTTTCTTTGAATACTTGAAGGTAATGTACATTTATTAGCCCCAAAAGAGAGTTCCGAATGATTCTTACTATGCATAAAAATTGAGCATTCCCTCCAAAAGAAAGGTGCAAATCAAAGTTTAAATTGCAACAAAACTTACATCAAATGAATACATCATTTTTTACTTTCAATTTGAGCTCCAAGTATGTCCTTTCTACAAGCTAAAGTAGAAGAATAGTTCCAACTCTACTTAAATTCCTAGGTCTTAATGTTATATTTTGAGGAATTCTAATCTGCTAGTGACAATAGAACATCTAGAGAACAATGGTTCAAGTTTGAGAGTTTACTTGCAAAACATAGGTCCCAACGAGAAAGTAGAGCAAGTAAAAGAACAAAACTAGGTTCAAAAGTAGAATTGTAAAGGGTGAAAATAAAGCATGTAAAGGAACAAAAATGAGGTTCAAAAGTAGATTTGCAAAAGGTGAAAGTAATGCATGTAGAAAAGCAAAAACTAGGCTCAAAAATATATTTGCAAAAAATGAAAGTAGAGCATGTAAAAGAGGGATCAACATCAAACATACAAGTTGAAATTGTAGATGAAATTTACAATTAAAGGTTATGAAAATATCTAAATTACTATTGGATCCAAAAATCCATAGGTCAAAATGTTGCATCAAGGAGCTTCAAGAGAGTTAGAAATCAACTAAATCATATCAATTATTCCTACACATTTCTCTTCACTGCATGCACAACAATAGAAGATGTTGATTTAGATTGTGATGATTTTACAGAACTATATTTTATTATAGTAATTTAAGAACATGTTATAGCAAAATTTCTAGATTTATTACACTTTTTGGATTCTTAGGTTGTTTACAAGGAAGAAAAAATACCCTTGGTGGGGCCAAAATGCCCTCCACTAAATTATTGAAGGTTGGGACCAAGAAGAAATAAGCAATCATGAACTTAATAGTCCCTTGTAGGAAATGGAATGACATGTTGGATTTGCAAGCAATAGACCCTATAGTTAACAAGGAAAATCTTCCCCTTGTTCTTGACCCATAAACCAAAAGATCAACACCACAATTGAATCAAGTGAATTCAAAAACCAAAAGAGGCTTGTGGAGATGAAGCATTAGAAGCAACAATGGATGCTATTGAGAGAGGGACACATTCCTTATGAGGACCAACAAGACATGGGACATCCCAATGAGCTCCTTTGTTAACCACCTAAATGGAAAAATCAAATCTAGGAAGATGGGGCTAAAAGGTGTGCTTATAGAAGAAGAGGATGCAATAATGATTACATTGACATTAACAATGCAAGAATGTGGATTTTCCATTAGCCTATAATAAGTGAAGATGAAAGTTGCAGAACTAACATAGACAAAGGTTACACCATTCCAAGATGGAGTATTAGGCAATAGTTAGTGATACTAGTTCAAACATCCAAAAGTTAACATATGGTAGGTAGAAGGATTGGAAGTTTGTAGAGCACAAAGGTTGACACTTAATTCATGTAACTATTTATATACTAACTTACAATCACTGTATAGCTAACACAATTATAGTTTTGATCATATATGGAATTATGATGAAACATGGATTCAAGCTGGCAGATAATCTGGAGTAAAAGTTTTAGCTAGGAGAGGATCTAATGTAGTTTATAACATCATCCAAAAATCTCAAGAATAGTTAATTGTAAATTATGTAAATAATGTTGCAAGGGGTGTTTTACTTGGTTTTTACATCTTTAAAAGTGAGAGAGTAAAGGATGACTACAATTAAACTTTGCAAATGAAGTATTTGTATGATAATGCAAAAAAAAGCATGGATGATTAATTTTTTGTTTAAAGAATTTTTATTTTTCTTTAACAAGTGAATTCCAAGTGGAATGTCCCTCATCAATTGACACTTGTTAATTTTAGATGGACATGGCCACCATTTTACCCATTCATGAAATAAAACATCAAGTGTTACAACCCTAGCCTTGGGGTTCGTGACCAAGACAAGGGCTTGCAAAGGTGCGGGCCAAGAATGAAGCCCGAGAATCACATTTCATGCTCCCTAGAGTGTAGGAGAGTGTGAGGGAACGAACCTTCACATTCCCAAGTGAGCTCCCACTTTGGGAGTTGGAGTCCTAATGGATTCTCGGATTTTTAGAGGACAATTTTAGGGGTCAAACTCATTGGATTGAATAATTTCTTATACCATTGAAAAGCTCTTGAGACGTAGATGTTTAAAATGGGCTCGCATGACCCATTTGGGGTATTTAAATCATAAGTTATTGCCAAACTGCCAATTTGACTTTTGACCACTGAAAGTTGGGAATCTCCCTGATTTACTAGTGTGCAGGTGGTGTGCCACATATCGTTAGAAAGCTCTCAATGAAGGTTACAAATTTTCTTTGGACCTCAACTTAATCAAAAGTCTTCACAAAAAGTTATGGGCCTCCAAAGTTGTAGAAAACCCAATTTTGAGAATTTCAGGATTCCCAATTTGGGAGTCTGGGGACAAAATGACATTTGGGTGCAGGCCCCCATGGCTAGGCACAGATAATACTATAAGGAGGAATGTGGTGGTTTCCCTTAAGTTGAGGCCGTGGTGAGTCTTATGAGTCCATGTTTGCCCATGGTTCGTTTGTGCACCAAAAATGCTCCAACTACGCACTAACCAACTTGATGTTTGGTGTGTGTAGGTTTGTGTGAATAATTGACCCGCTTGTCATTCATTCTAGTCCCCATTTCAGAACTCCAGCACATCTTTCTACCTTCGAAGTGTTGCGAGCCAAGGAGCGTACTCAACTCTTTATCCTTTCGTAATTTTTCACCTTGGGATTCGTAGTTGAGTGTATCAAGGGGCTTGGGGGTGCATCAAAAGAGAACATGGATGATTAATTTTTTGTTTAAGATTTTTTCATCTTTCTTTAACAAGTGACTTCCAAGTGGAGTGTCCCTCATCAATCGACATTTGTTAATTCTAGATGGACATGGCCACCATGTTACCCACTCATGAAATAAAAAATCAAGTTTGGGTTTAAAACTACATGTATATGGCTTTTGAACCCAAAATGGATAACAAGATTAGACCAATAGAGGTTTACACTATAACAAACATGAATAATGTAAGGAATGAAGAAGATTACACAATAGAGGAGGAAGTTGAAAATAATCCTCAATGGGGGAAGAATTTGTTGTTATAACTAAAAATTATTAGCATCCAAGATATGAAGATGTATCTATTTACATGTCACAAAATGACCAACACTACTATGAAATATGCCCCATAGCCCCATAATGATATTTACTAGTAGCCAACAAAGATTGATGTTGTAAACCAAAATAAGGGTAGTCTTGAAAATACTTAGAAATTGTTGTTGCAAGAAACTCAACTGTCTCCAAATGTGACCCAAGAATTCATGAGGGTGCATAACTTATTATTGTTGCTTCATTTACCTACAAGACACACCAAGGGAAAATAACCATTAATTGATTATTTTTAATCACATGTTGTAATAGTTCTGAATACCTAGACATCCTAAGGAAAAAACAATGGAAAAGGCAATTGCAAAAGGAAATCATAGTAGGCAAAAGAAAAGAGAAGGAAGACATGTGAACTAAATGAACAATAGAATTGGGTAGTGCAATTAAGCAATGGATGAAAAAAATAACAACCGAACAATAAATGAAATAAGGTAAAAATAGTTAAGAGAAAGGTAATAATAGTTGAAGGATAGTTGAACAATAATTGAGAAAAATGTAATAGCTAACAATAGATGAAAAAAATATATCAATAAAACAACATATGAAAAAAAAAGTAATAACAAATATAAAAAACCATGAGCAACATCTAAAAAATGGGAAAGGGTCAAGAGGAGGTTGATGAGAGAAGGAAGGTTGAAAATAATCAACAAGTCTAGGTCTAAAGGAAAAAGGGGGCATCAATTGTAGTATCTAAGATGGTTAAAAGGCAAAAAATAACAACAAAAGAACTCTTAGCTTTGAGAAAATTGAGAGGGGAAAGGGGGGGGGGTGGATTGCCATCATTAGCAACAAGATAGTTCAAAAGTTTGAGCTTAGAGACAACAAAAAAATTCAAAGATTTCAGCTTTAAGAGCTTTGAGAGAGTTGAGAAAGGAGAGAAAGGAGAGAAAGGGGGGAATCACCATCATAAGCAGTAAAAGAACTTATAATTATAGGTCCAAAAACAACAAGAGAACTTTGAGTTCTTAGCTCTATAAGCTCTAAGAGAGTTGAGAGAAAAAAAGGGGGGGTGGATTGCCATTGTTAACAACAAAAGAATTCAAAATTTTCAAAATTCAGAGACAACAAAAGAAATTAGAGCTTTTAATATTGAGAGCTTGAAGAGAGTTGAGAGAGGAAAGAGGGGTGGTGGATCACCATCACCAGCAACAAGAAAGTTCAAAATTTTGAGTTTAGAAACTAAAAGAATTTAGAACTCTAAGCTCTAAAAAAGTTGAGAGAAGAGAGAGGGAGGTGGATTGCCATTGCCAATAGCAAGAAAGTTCAAAATTCTGAGCTTAAAGATACAAAAGAGCTTAAAGCTCTAAGCTTTGAGGGAATTGAGAGAGGGAAAAAGGGGGGTGGATCACCATTGCTAATAGTAAGAAAGTTCAAAACTCCGAACTCAAAGTTTTAAGCTATGAAGGAGTTGATAGAGGAGGGGAGGGGGTGGGGGGTGGATTGCCATCGCCAATAGCAAGAGAACTAAAAGCTCTAAGCTTTGAAAGAACTAAAAGAGGACAGAAGGGGGGCGGATCGCCATTTTTAGCAATAGGAAAGTTCTGAGCTTTGAGCTTTGAGAAAGTTGATAGAAAAGAAAGGGGGCGTTTATTATCATTGCCAACAATAAGAAAGCTCAAAGCTCCAAGCTTTAAGATATTTGGAAGAAAAGAGGGGGGGGGGTGCTAATTACTATCACCAGAAATAGGAAAATTTAAGCTTTGAACTTTGAAATAATTGAGAGAGGAAGGAAAGTGCATCAATCACCATTGCTAATAGCAAGAAAACTTTGAGTTCAAAGTTTAGAGACAATTGAGAGAGGAGAGAGACTTGTTGCGATCGCTAGCAAATGAAAGAGATGAAAAAGATCAACAAGGGAGAGATGAGAGACAAGAGAGTTGACAAAGATTAGAAAGGGGATGTGATTGTCATTGCTAGCAGTTGCAAAAGCTTAGAGCATTTTGAGAAAGGGGCATGGATCGTATAAAGAGGGGGCATTAGTTTTTTACACTTGCAAACACAAACACAAAACCCAACACAAACCAAAGACAAACAATACCCTGAGAGCATCAAGCTCAAAGAAGTTCAAAACAAGCAACATGATTGGGAGTTGGATGCTTGGTGGGGGTGATGAACCCGCACCCAGAGATGTTTGGGAAAGGGGTGGTGGATTTGGTGAACAAGAATATGTTTACTCATAACCGTTGATCTCTAAGCCTTATTTTGCATGCGATTGGAGCCCTATGATCAAAAGTGAACACTTACTTTGAGGAAATGTTTCATCCCAATTTTCATCCAGTTGATAGCCAGGTAGATAGTGCTCATAAGTACCCAAGTTTGTGTTCAGTTTTAGGTGACTAAACAAGCCATCATGGGCTGCCATGTGTACAATCCATTTTAAAAATATTTTTTACCCCTCCCCCCTCCCTCCCCCACCCCCCAAAATTTGAAGGAGTATATCTTCCTCATTTTATACTGGTTTTGAGTGATTTAAACGACCATGGGTGCGATTTCTAGGGGGCTATGTTTTATCTTTAGAGTGTAGGTGGAAAGGAGCCAGATTGGGTGAGACAGAGGTACTGAGACACAAAGTGTTCAGTCACTGGCCTGTTTACCCTATAGAAAAAATGTGCCACAAAAAATAATAAAAGCTCACTGCCTGAAAGAAGAGGTTAGACCAAGAGGTGCAAGGGAGGAGCTCTGCCTGGTGTCAAATTTGAAACCAATCAACCCACTCAGAAGAAAGCTAGAGAGAATGTATATATGGTGAATAATAATAATAATAATAATAATAGGTAGCCAGTCTTTGACTGAAGAGATCCGCGTGTCTAGGGCACATTTCCTGAAAAAGAAGAAAGTGCAAAAAAACCAGTAACCTCAACATATACTGGCAAGTTTCAACCAGAGAACTATGTCATTAATTACATTTACCTAGGTGCAAGACTTAAGGTTTCTTACATATATGACCTGAGACAGCATCTTCCTTTGTTCACTAGTCTCCTAAAAGCTAGACCACAGCTAGTTAGCCTGGGCTTTCTAGCACAAGGCTGAACCCTCCAACTTCCCAGCCATGTACAAAATATGCCACTTTCACAACCAAAGGGTTGGGAAGCCAAAGAGTAATTTAATCACTGCCAAAACAAGGAACCAGCAGGGAGGGGTTTTAGAAGTTGAAAACCATTTATTTACCTAGAAGCAAATGGACAATGTTTACTAAAGAGCAATGTCTGCTTAATAGTGGACTCTCCAAGAGATTTACATAATTTCATAGAATATGAGGCATAGGGCTGCCCCCAGAGAGATCACCATGTGATTCATTTGGATTCAGCAAAATGATTATATCTTCAATTCAATAGAATTAGGTGGAATGGTTATGGAAGAGAGTCTCAAGTTTATGAGGAGCTCCTGCATTATGGACAGCTTGCTTGGAACAGGACATTGCAGCTCCAATGTACATAACTTACATCGACAGGAGGCAGAGGAGGGTTTGTTCTTACATGCACTCCTTAGGAGTGGGAGGGATCCTATATGTACATGTAGGTGTAAATTCCTTCCTGCTCTACAAGAGTAGGCTTAAGATCCTTCCTCTATTGTATGAGGTTCTATATAGAGGCATATAAGGTGCCCTCGAGATAGACTAAGAAATTTCTGGGGAGTGGTTTATGAGTATGGTCTAGGTTGTCAGGGTTGTTGGTTAATGTGCTCTATGTGGTCGGTTTAGGCTTCTACAGGCTGGTTGATCATGAAGTACTAAAGTAAGTTGACAGACAATAATTGTTTCTCAATGACACAAATGCCTGCTGCACTATGATCAGAGTTTCCACAAGCTCGACTTTTATGTAAGTTAATTACATGCGGAGTAACATGAGTGAAAGTTTTGGACCATATGCTTGTCATTCAGGCAGCGAGTTGAGTCAAATATGTACCAGGTATGACTTTCACCATCACTTCTAAAATCCCTTTTAAAAAAAAATTATTACTCCTGCATGACAAATTATTCACATACATTAATCTCTTTCTTTGTCCTTGAAAGAAGAGTGGAACTAGAAAGTACTAGATAATGAAGACTTGAGTACTTAGTCATGTGGTTCCCATCTCCCACCATGGAGGTCTCCTCTATCTTCCATCTACCCAAACTCAGTTTTGTACTTCCTATTGCCAAAGAGATATAATAATCCCCAATATAGAAGCCTAAATATGCTTCCCTCCCCCCCAAAATAGAAGCATGCTTTGTCATGCTTCCTTTTGGCCCCCCATTTTACAACTTATGTAAGTTGAACCATGGCCAAACAATATGAGATTGAACATGAGCTGCTCCTATTGGGTGTCTTAAGGAGCATTTTGGGAACCTGATGGGAACAACTTGGAACTTGATGGGAACATAGTGAGATTACATTGGGATCAGATCAAAAATAATAAATCTTCCCTTTCTAATTGGCTGCATGAAATTTCTATTTCCAAAATTATTTGTCACCATTTTCAACTTGCACTAATACCCATCATTATAAACTGGGGTACTTATTGGGAGGGACTATTCCATTTTATTCATCTGGTTTTATTTTTGTTCCTGCACAATTTTTATTTATTGGTATTCTCAATTGCATTTTAAGAAATATAGATTGTTATCAGCGTTTTTTGGGGGTTAAGTTCTCTTCAGGATGATTGCCAATCCCCCCTAACTCACAAAATTGGAAAAAAAAACCCTAATTGTTATGTACTTTAATACCTTGGCAGCTTTGACAATAATTATATTAATTTAATTTAGAAATGTTGAAATTTTCAGATTCATTTTTTTCTCAATTAAAAAATAATTGTGAAGGATAGTAGTAAATCTTCCAAAATATTGTATTTGTCAAAGTGAAAATTTCAAAAATCAGTAATCAATTAAATCAGACATGTGTTGAAGCTGCAAAGGTACTACTGTATTAAAGTAATGCGGTACTATGATGTGCAGTTATGTTCAGAACTACATATAACTAATGTATATATCACAACATGGACCTGCTGTATTTTAGACTTTTGTTTTGTATGAACCTATCACTAGGTTGTTGAGAGGAACAAATTGCCAGGAATTTCAGTCAGATTTGTGATAGTGGATTATCACTTGATAGAGAGGTTCTCCAATACCATTTCTTTTGGTAAGTGCAAATTTTAAATTAGAATTTTATTTTTTTTGGAGTTTTTCAATTGGTAGAAATGAGAGAAGAAAAAAAGTAGTAAAAATAACCAGATTTCTGTACTTGGTTTTCTAGTGTGTAGTCAAAATACATATATGTGATTAAAGATTTGTACTTCATATTTGGTTTATAGCCAGATTTGGCTAAATCTTCCTAGACACGATCGCCACTTTTTCTACATATTCGTATGGATAATAGCTACTTTGGCTAGAAACAAAAATATCTTTAAAAAAATACTGGGACTCTACTGGGTCCTGGCTGACATCTGTAGACATACCTATATGAGCTTTGGTATGAAAAATGGCTGTAACTGAGATCCTTGATACTGGGGCCAGTGTGGTATTGAAAAAAGGACATATCAGTACAATACTGGTAAGTAGTATGTACCTAGTACTTACCTACCTAGCTTATAATGGATGGGCTTTCCATTCAAACTTCAATGTCCTTAGGTTAGTATAGGAGAGGGGAGGGGGAGCTACCTATTGACAATCATAAATTTACTTGCTTTTAATTACTATGCTTACAACTTGTGTCCTCCAATATTTCTCACATCTTTAGTGAGCAAACAATTGCAATAATGACAATAGTAAAATTATATTGGATTGTGATTCCCTTACAATGACTCTAGAGGAAAAACTTGAATCACGGTTCACTTTGTAGGTAGTTGATGGAACCAATCCTTGTAGTTTAACCCCTAATTGACATTTGACCAAAACTGTCCCACGTGGGGAGAGGGTGTTTTGCTATTTAAAAAATTGGACTTGGTGACATTGTAAGGGACTTCAAGTTGAGAAAGGGGTTGATGGAACAAAATTGGGATTTGCTTGAGAAATGGAAAAATCTCATTATTGGGTTTGCAAAAACTGGTGTTGTTTTGGGGAGATTTAAAAGCTTTCAGTTTTTTTCGTTTTTTTGGAGAATTTAACCTCCTTTAACTTCATTATCATTCCTCACAGTGTTTCTTTTACTAACAATTTTTTGCCAAATTTCAATCTGAAAATTATACCTATACGAAGAATTCATGTAACAAATGGCTTTAAATTAGCCAGATTTTGGGAGAAAAAGGATTTTCAAATTGTCAGATTTTTATGACAAGTTCCAGTGGGTAGCCAAGAATACAGAAGGATTCTGTTTTTCTTTTCCTACTTTCATATCTGGTATGTAGCAAACTAAATTAGCTAAATTAGTTTTTGGATGATCACACTTTTTTTACGTGACAAAATCTTTAAATGAAACCCTTGTTCTCCATTGAGTCCAAAATTTGCAAGGTGAGTAGAATGTAGTCATATGAGTGTGGTGAAAAAAAGTGGGCATTTGGTCTTGAGATGAGGGGAAAATGAGCGATTGGTCCAAGATGCACATACAATGAGCCTCTACACAAAAGTAAAGCAAAGAAATGCAAGTTTTTTTGCTACTTGGGGCACATTATATGGCCCCAGCTCCCTCACAAGTTTCACTTGTAGGTCGGCTGGATAACAGAACTTGAGACAATGGAATTGCTAGACCATCTTCTAACGCTGTCAAAGCTCAAAAAAAAAGGCTACAACTGAGCTTCAGAGACACCAATCTCTGGTTGGGCAGGGAGAAAAGGAATGAGGTGTCCCCTTCTTGTGTGAGATGCCAATTTTTTATTATTAGGAACAAATGGACAGAACCCATTGCAGAAAGGAGCCAGTACACAGAGAAGAGGAGCCGTGGACATGCCAAATTTTGACTCCAAAGCCCCAAGATGGAGTACTGGCAAGTGGAGTTCCTCTGGGAGGTTTAAGCATTAAGTTTCTTATTTTTGCAGTGTGAATAGTTGCCAACATAAGCTGTGTTCAAATGTTAAGACTTCAGACTAGTCCAAAGAGCTGCTCGATTTTCTTACACATAGTAATAATCCATTTGCAAGCACACTAACTACGGTTCGAACTGGAGACAAATTCCCTGACATAGATTAAAACTTTTCATTGTCTTTGTTGTGCCTGTAAAAATGTGTAAAAACCTTGGATAAGTGAAAGAACCTACGGGGCATTTCAAAAAATGGAATGCTCCCACCAATGAGAGTTTTGTTTTTCAAAGTGACTCTCGGTTGGTTTTTTCCCACCATACCTGATGAGTTCCCATCAGATACCAGTTGCATATTACATTGTGTAACGCCCTAAGCATTATCAGAATCAGGCCTGCCTCAGCTCTGCCTTGTGCAGGCCCTTATTCCATTAATGCCCATGCCCTTGGGCATTACTCAATGCCTCCTTTGGAGATGACACTGCACATTGAAAAAGAGATTACAATACCTCAATGCAAGTGTAAATGGAAGACACTCATGAAATGAAGGCAACTTTAGGTAATGTTAAAGTTGTGAAGCTTAGAATGCTTAATCTCAAAACCAAAAAAATTGTCACTCATCAGCCCTCAAACTAGTCAGTCACATGCATTCAGTTGCAGTTCAAAATTTCACAAGGAAAATAATAACACATCTAATGATAACAACACTCGAGGAAAATCTTGCAAAGCAGATCTTTTGATTACATAGTAGACCCCACCAAATGTTGAACTGATCCAAACCCAAGCTGACCCCACCCCTCTCATTTGGTCCAGTTCTATTGGTTCCATTTTCCAGGTTTGTTGTTTCACCATTTCCTTGCAAATCAAACAAGTCCAACACTAACCCCCAAAGACATTGAATGCAAATGGCCAACTCCACAAAAAGAAGCTCTGACCTAGCAAGGAAAGGAAGAAGAGTTGGACTCTGGAGGTCCTAGCTGATCTTTATTTCAAAAAATAATCCCTCGTCAATGCCAAAAGCTGGAAAAATAAAATAAAAATTTACCTCCATCCCTTTGTGTTAAATTGTATTTGTGCTGTGTTGGTTGTTATCTGCTGCTGTCATTGCTCCTCTCCACAAAGATGGTAGGGCGTTGTTTAGCCTCTTGCCTCTTCTGCTGGTACCTCTGGGTGGCCCTACAAACAGTCAAAAACTTGCCCACATTGGGAAAAAGGGCAGGGAACTAGCAAGTTAGAGCAATAAGGTGGATCCAACTACCTAGAGGCAGAGAAACAAGGAGGAAGTTGGAAATTGGGAGAGAGAGGGAAAAATAAAATAAAATGAGGATTGCAGGATGCGGCAAGATAGCTCAATGGGAAAGTCCTAAAAGAGTACACTTATGGGGAGAGCACACAGCATTGTGGTGGGGTAGCTGTGTGCAGATACCCAGTTGCTAATAGGAGGAGATCAGTTGAGCAGATCACACTCTGGCTCATCTTAGTAGTGCCGGCCATGCATACCAATTTGCTGCATCACTAAGCTCGCCGGGTATCAGAAAACATGAGAAGTTGTACAAAAGAATTATAACTCCATGGTGAGTGCAGGGCAGTGGTTTTTTTGATAATTTTGTGTTAAAGCCAAAGTGGCGATGATTCACAGGAATGTTTAGCCAAACTTTGGCTACAAGCTAGATATGAAAGTAATTAAAAATATATCCTTGTACTTGAACCATGTGTAAGAATCTGGCAATTTTTCTTAAATTTTGGTCGACTTCTGGCAATTGAAAATCTCAAAAGCACATGATTTTAGCACATTTCCTTCTTAATAATATAGCATTCTGGCTATGTAAAAAGGCTGGTGTAGGGGTGCTTATTAGCTAGCTAGCTCGAATAAACCAAGCTGCAGCAGCCTAGCCTAGCCTAGCCTGATGGGGCTCATGCATGCAGGGAGCGGCTCGGCAAAGAAGAAGAAGCGAGTGGTCCCCGTTAGCTGGGTAGCTCTAGCTAAGTAATAAGGTAGATAGCAAAAGACAGAAGAGCAGCTAGCAGCAAGGGCGGGCAGCTAGCTAGGCAGCAGCATTAAGCAGCTGCTCACACTAGGTTAGTCACTTCGACTGTGCATTATTGCAGAATCAAGTCGCAGCAGCTAGTAGCTAGTGTGTGACTGTGGATGGAAGCAGATAACAGGAGGGCTCGTGACTGGGGTAATTGGTAAAATGGTACGAGGAATCAGTCGTGTCTTAAATGTTCCCAGGCTTGCACATTAATATTATGTTCTGCTCCACCGGCGCCTCATGACGTGTCATTTGTTGTAGCCTAGGGGAGTTTCCTGTCCGAGTGGGCTCTCCACAGCCCAGCTCCCTCAGGTGTTCCCGAACCTCACGAGATCAACCCCGCTCTCACAGGAACCTCAAGTCGAAGGGGTTGAGCCTGAGGGTGTTCCCAGACCTCAGGAGAGCCCAAACCTTGCAGGAATCTGAAGCCCTCAGGTGTTCCCGAACCTCAGGAGAGCCCTCTTGTGCGGGAACCTCAAGCCCTCAGATGTTGTGGAACCTCAGGAAAGCCATCTTGTACAAGAACTTCCACCACGTAGACGACTCTCTTTTTTTGGGAACAGCGGGCCGAACATATAAAAAATAGGAAGATCTCCTCTCTGGCATAACGCCCTAGTGTTCTTCCAACTGGGGGAAGATCCCTCAAAGTACACACAGAAATAAAAAGACAGTCCTTTACTTTGTTCTTCACTGTTGTTGTTGTTGTTACTGGAGTCTGGACCAGTCTAGGTGGTACTTGTTACCGTAAGTGTATTGCTTTTTGTGTTGTATAGTATAAGTGGTACTTTGTACCACCACCGCTGCCCTAGCTACTAGCACCTAGCTCGCTAGCTAGTCATGAGACACATCGATCCATGATCCTAGTAGAGTACTAGCTAGCTACAGAGCAGGTTTTTGCATCAACGTCAAGAGCCAACTAAGCTTTACGACAGCTTAGGTCTACTTGCTGTTTTTCTAGAAACAACGATCGTCTACTGTTGCTGGCTTTGCGAATAGGACGATGATGGCGTTACTACTACTTTGAAAGTAGTGCCTGCAGTGGTGGACTGAACTAGTTTGCTGCAGCTAGCTAGTGTTTTCATGCTGACAGAAACAACCAGCTTCTGCAGCCCGGGTGCGCGCGTCGCCGCTTTCGGTCTTGACTTACGTGAAGTTTAGCTCGATCGTATGTCTCAGCGCCTTCTTCTTGCAGCAAACGGATCTTTATTTTATTTTGGTTTGGTGGCGGATTTTTGCTAGATTTGCTGTTGCTGGGTTGTTTACCTTTTTTCCGGCTTGATCTTATGAACTTGGCGAGCGAGCTTCTTCATCACGACGGGTGGGGTGGGGGATCGGGGATGATGCTCTCATGGTTTGTGTTTTTGTGGCAATGTGGGTCTCTTAATGCTTGCTGGGTGGGTGGTGAGCTGCACGAGCTGCACAGCTAGTGTTGTTGCCTCATTATCGATCTGGACAACCAGCTGCAGCTGCAGTACTTCTGAACCAGCTTAGTCTTGTAGCCTGCAGCTCTGAATCCAGTTTTCGCAAGTGTACGTTCCAGTGAGCTGCCTGCTTCTGAGCTTGGTGGGTCCTGGGATCAGCTCTCGATCTTTTTTACAACTCATCATCCGGAACCTGCAGTAGAATATTTAGGACTAGTGGATCAGGACCTGGGCAGGAGTAGTAGAAGTTGGTAGCTGGTTCGGGAGATCAGCTGCCCCGGTAAACTGCAGCAGCAGCAGCTGGGTTAATAAGACTGATGGGGTTGTATGCTGCGGCTCATGACTGGTCGCGGGTTGCAGGAAGCGCATCTGCATCACTCCTGAGTGGACGGGGGGCCGCCGCCGAAGACATGAACGAGATGGCCGGGAGTACGCAGTTATACCAGCTGCAGCACAGCTCTCTCGTGAGTGGGAACCGCGCTCCGTTCACGTCTGGTCAGTGGGAGGAATTTGCGCACCAAGATCTCATCTTCAAGTACATGATGGCCGGCTTGAATGTTCCGCAGGAGCTGTTGAATCCCATCTGCAGCAGGAGTACTGGGCCCGCCGGCCTAATGAACAGCATGACCTCCTCCTGTCACAACGCTGCAAACCGTGAGCTTTCCAACCGCTCCTCTAGTGTACTGATCTCGTTGAACGTTCTTGCGTGCTGCAATGCAGCAGGTCATGATCCGCGACATTAGTAATGTGGTATTGAATTTACGGATGTTGTTTATGATTTACTGCATTCCTGATCCGCCGATTCAGAAGCTTAAACCTCCTCTCTAATCTCTCTCTGTCTCTTGTTATCTTCTTCCGTGGCTTGATCAGTGAGGTGGGGACCGGCCATACACCGATCCGGAGTGCAGAGTAATACAGACCTCGAGCCAGGGCGTTGCCGGAGAACGGATGGGAAGAAATGGAGATGCGGACGCGATGTGGTTCCTGACCAGAAGTATTGCGAGAAGCATGTGCACAGGGGTCGTCAACGGCCACGCAGAAACGCGGTCGAGCTGGGGCCGCACGCAGCAGCTGCAGCTACGGGCAGCTCTCCGTCCGCGACATCGTCTTCATCGGGAGCTGCAGCAACAGCCGCTCATGTTTCAGCTGGAACCACAAATGTGGGACCTATTCGCACCAGCTCGACGACGTCCGGAGGCGGCACATCTGGCTCCTCCTGCTTCTCCCTCAGCAGCTGCTTGCAGCAGCAGCAGCACCGCCCTTCTTCAAACTTGTCCGTGAAGAGCTGCTTCTCCAGCTCACATTCAAGCCCTAGTCCTGGATCCGGAGGAGGATCCTCGCCTGCTGCCTCTTCTCAGTTCGGCCAGCTCCCAAGTCTTACTTCCAGTCCCTCTGCTGCTGCGGCAGCTTCAACCTTCGCCAGTAAAGACTACAGCAGGTACACTGCGTTTTCTCACACCCGCTTTCTGTGATCACAGCAGCTGTCCATTATGTTTTTTCAACTAGCTGTGCTCACAGTCATCTCACAGCTCTACCCGTATAGCGTTGACCAATTGCAGAGGCGGTGAGTCCAACTGTGACTCATCATACAGTGAGTGACATATGTGTTTTTCTTGATGAGAACATGTGTTCTCTGTAGAGTTCCTAACATGATTAATTACATATTTCCAACACACTTTTTTGCAAGCTCTCCTCTGATGGAAAGTGACTGTCCCTGTAACAAGAAAAACAAGGCCTTATGTCAGTGGCTCTCCATTAGGTGGCTGCTGTGATCACAGCAGTGTAGTGGAAAGAGAACCTTGCCATAACCATAACGCTGCACAATGTTGTTATACTAATGTGGTATGTATTTACTGCAGGTATTTAGCAGCTAGTTCTGTGATGAAGTCAGATCAGCAACAGGGCATTGGATCTGAGCAGCAGCAGCATTCGATACTACGATCCGAAACATTGGGAAGTACAGCCCGAGGACAAGGCCATGAGACGTCACAGATGCTGAGCAACTTGTCAAGGCTACAATCAGTGAACCAATCATGGCATTCTCTACTGTCATCCAAAGTTCCAGCTACTCATCATGAATCTAAGGTCAATAGCAACAGCTGCAGCTCTGGGCTTTTGCATTTTGGCCACTCGACCAGCTCTCCACAATTGACTAGGGGTCAGCTTTTGGGCCAAGATTTTGGATTGCTACCAGATCAAACAGGTGGCCAGGTGGATCATGTAACTCAAAGTATGTCTGCAGCCCGACAGCAGGCACAGGCATATCATGCAGCGAGCAATGCCAGCTATGGGGGTGCAGAATCTGTCAGTGTCCAGGCCAGGAGGGAATCAGAAGGACAGCCATTACGACATTTCTTTGATGATTGGCCTCGTTCGCGGGACCGAAGTGCAATGACATCATGGGGATCAGGATCAGTTGATGAGCCAGATCAGGAGCACAGCAACTCTGACATGAACCTCAGCACTCATGTTGCAACTCCCAGCATTAACAACACACAGCTCTCTATCTCAATTCCTATCACTGCTGCTGCATCCTCAGCACACGAGCATCCTGGCAGCCCCACTGCAGGCACATTCTCTATCTCTCATGCTTCCTGGTCGATGTACTAGGTCCAAGGGAATACAAGAGACCTGGTGGTGTAGTATCTCACACAAGCAACTGCAAACTTAGGCAGATTCTGATTCAATGTGGCAATAAGAATTTAACACAATTAGACCCATCATCATCAGAAGAAACTTGGTTCAAGAGATTCATGTTGAGGTTGAAATTTGTGGGATTTGCATGACCATATAATTGTTGTTGATGCAGTAGTAGTAGTAGACACAGTAGTGCCATATTGCAGTGCAAGTGTTGAAATGGTTTTGAGTCTTAAGAGGGGATTTTTTTGTGGGCCTTTGGGAAAATGCAGATTTCTGGAGAGATCATGCGATTCGCTATGGTGTCGCTAATTGACCACCCAATCTATTTATTTATTACGCTTCCTGTTGGGCTTGCAGGATGCAGGTGATGAATTTGCCAGGTTTGAGACGACTTGGGCTGGAATTGGGGTAAGCTCAGCTGTATTCCTGTGTCAATGTGCGGTATGTGCCAATTGCAAGCTTTTAGCAAAAACTTCCCCCTTTTCCATTGCAGATAGGGTTTGAACCATGTTGAGGGCCTGGCAGCTGCATGTGACTCTATATCAAATCTGAGTCTAGCAGATCATGAAAAAAGTTCTTCTGCTGGCAACACTGATCCAATTTTTGAGCAACCTATTCAAGCACAAAACTCATCTTTATGCCCATCAACTGAGCTGGTGCCATTCTGGAAACATGTCAAAGAGATGATGAGCAGCCATTTCCTGAGCCACACATATCAAGCTGACCGACCAACCACAAGGACATATCCTTCCTACCTGCAGGGGACTGAGTAAGCTGGCAGCAGACATTTTGTAAACTAGGACTTCTAAGTAGGTAATTATGCTCTTGGAGGTTGTGTCTACAGGTTACTTAACTCATGACAAACAATCTGATTAGAACTTTGTTCTTTCTTTTATTTGTACAGACCACCTCATGACATTGCAAGTGATTTTTATGCTTGCACAAATTCTGACCTATTGCTAACTACTTCAAATTTTAACTGAATGCCATTCCAGAGTCTGTGAGGGAGGATTCCTGACAGCTGGTAAGTACACTCGACCATTTGGAGGAACTTGGGTTTGTCTTCTTTTGTATGGCTGCCAACTCTGTTTTTATGTGAGTGCAATTGGTCTGAAATGATAACTAACTGATTCAGACCAGTGCCCTAAACCCTAAACCCTAAGCTAGGCTCAAATAACCAACCCTTGGAAACAGACCATTTGAGAAGTCACCCACACAAGCTGTTCTATCCTTTTAACAATAAAAGCATCTGCACAACACTGCCTTCAAATAAGCTACCCTAGAGATCAACTATTCAAGTCACAATCTTGTTTGCTATGTACAGATTCATGGTCATGTTTGGAGAAATCATTTTTCTTCTAACTTTTGAGCCCTTTGTAGATGGATTTTGTGCACCCACCTGATCAGAACTTCTGGTGCTGGCTAATATGGTTTATAGTCCAAAGCCCCAAGACCAAAGTCCAAAACCAGGGGACAAGCAAGGTTGCTCCCCACAAACTGCAACTGGGAGGGTGGCTTTGTATGTGCACTTCACAAAGTTTGAGTCATTTGGGGGCCTACAGGTTGTGAATGAGCATGTCAAATATCACCTTTACTTTTGCCATTGCATGCAAAGGGATTAATCACAGCTCGGTTTCACAGCAGCTTTAGAATGTGAGTGAGTAATTCTTATATATCCAAACTGGCCACAGATGAACTACAGAAACAACAGAATTGTTCATTTACAGATCCACTGTCCTCATCTTGGTTTCACACACCCACCTTTGACACACAAGTTCTAAAGTAGGCCAATTGTTTTAAGCCTTGAGAGCATCTCCAGTGGTTCTCTGCAAAAATATTTCTCACATCCAAGTTTACTTGTTTCCAACCCCCTCATAAAACCTAAACTGGGACTGCAAATAGGTGGCAGACTACTGACAGGAACCCACCTGGACCAATCAAACTCCCTAGACAATCAACAGTATGTGTTTTGTGTTTTGCTTCGCCATTTACTAGGCTCAGCAAAGTCTAGAAAAATGCTAGGCCAAAACCATTTTGTTGAGCCAAACTGGCATGTTTTGTCTTTTCTTCATCCAATTTTAATTTGCAGGGTCTTATACTGAGAACTGATGTAGTTGCTCTGACATGTAAGTCCTTCCCCACATGTTTTACATATGTCAAAAGTGACGATCGACCAAATAATGTACCCCTAAAGAATCAAATCAAATTCCCAAGTATGGCAGTGACATTTTTTTTGGGGTCTTCATCTACCACCCAATTTCACCCAAGGACTTTAAAAGAAAGAGTTTTAGTGGCAATGATTCCCATATATTTTTGTACAACAAAGCAGAAAAACTCTCACAACTTTTTTTTGGGGTGTTTTCCCACTTTAAAGTTTCAGGTCATAGAAAGACTTATAGGAAAGCAAGCTTTCAAAGGCTGCAGTTTTCCACTGGAAAAAGCTGTACCTTTAGAGAGATAGGTGTTTGTAGTAGTTGCATGAGTTGCGGGCAGTGACAATCATCACCCCTATGTGGAGTCCAAACTGTGTCCTTTCTTTCCTTCTAAGCTGTTACTCAAATGGAAGATCTGTGCTTGCAATGCACATGGTTTAGCTTAGTGTCTCTGGTGATCATGAACCAACAAAAATTATTCTTTCTGAATTATGATGCAGAACAAATCATACAAATGTGCATGGTGCAACATTTAAACAAATGTTGAAACTGTGACCACAAGCATATGAGCCAAAAGGTGAGATCTCTTGAGCAGCAAATTTGCATGTAAACCATAACAAGTGAATCTATCTCTTTGAATGTGGGCACAAGTTTGGTCACTCTTTGAAGGCATCCTGTATCTACTACTACATGAGGCTGGAGATGAATCAATGTTCAATAGCCCACAAAGTGGTGGTGTGCTTCCCAGAATTGAGACTTCACATTGTGCTAGGTTCATCCTGCAATCACTACCTACATTAGGCAGATTAGTATGACTATGTAATGTGTTGTTTGTCTAAACTACTACCGCAGCATTCAGCAGCAAACAAAATGCATGTCAAATTTTCTTCATTTTGTTCTCTTCAACCTCATATTTTGACAAGGAGAAGGTGGTGGGTGTTGTGCGATACTAGATCAGAAACCAACACTGGCAAAACTAACAAAGTCTCACACATAAAAATGTGCACATAAATATGAGATTCCAGAGATGCTCCTTTGGGATAAACCCACCCAAAACATGTAAAATCTAAAATCTCTAAACTGGGTACCGACAACAATTAAGTACCGAGTACTAATATTCTTTAGAAAGTACATGACATCACATGAGGTAATACTTGGACAGTCTCTTTGGAGACATCTGATCTTTTTTATTTTTTAAAACTTGGACAGAGCACATAAATACCCTCTGTTTTGTTCACTTGTCTCACACACCCATCTCAAAGCATTGTCCATTTTGCATTTATACAAACATTCTACCTCAAATGGCTGTGATGTTGTTCACCTAGTTCAAAGAGGCTGCAGCTCTAGGACTCACACTTTGTAATCCCCTGGTTGTAACATGGAATAGCTCAAAATCTTGTGCAAGATGCAATTTCCTTTAGATCTTCCAGTGTGACCTAAAGGCATGTCCTGCAAAAGGCAGGAGATCTTTAGGGTTTTACTTTTGGTGCCTTTCTGCATGGGGATGTGATTGTCATCTTTTGGTTGTTTGTTCTTGAAGATTAACAACGATGGCAACTAGCCCATGTTTGAGGGTTTGGATTTGGGACTTGGATTCTTGGGTGGATCATGAAGAAAGGGAAATTGTGGTGCACTGGGTTGGAAAGGATTTTCATCATTAGGAGAACAAGGCTTTGACATTTTGGGCTTTTCTATTGTTGGAGAATTGGTGTCTGTTTTAGAATGTAGTTATGTTGTTATTGTGATGGTGTGGTGTTGGTCACTAGAAACCATGTTTCAAGGATCATATGAACAAAAAGTACTCAACAGTTGGTGTGGATTGTCTTTGGAGGTCACACAACACTATTGCTAGTGGCAGTTTAACACACCCCCCCAATTTTGGTTACACTAGTGCCATTTTACCCCAAAATATGAAAATTCTTGATTTGCTCAAATTGAAGTGACATAGTTCCTTTCTGTTGTTCAACTATTTACCTACATGCAAAGCCATATTTTTTAAAAATAGTTTGGTGAATGGCAAATTCACGATTCACCCTCAGCATCCATCCCTCTCAGGTCTAATCCATCAATAGATATCCCAAATTTCTTAAACTCCAAACTAGTCAACAGTTCTGTGATGAATGGGAACAAGGAACAAACAAGTATCATAATAGTTAACCATTGTGTGAATGCCCCTATCCTTAAGGACAAGGGAATTTTTTCCCCCTAGTCCCCAAGAATCACTAATGTAACAAAAGATCTAAAAAGATTGACCCATTTTCAATTCCCAACTCTCATTGTAGGAAAATAATATAAATGACAAGGTCTTTGTTTTAGAAGACCTTAGCAAGCACCGAACTACCCTTTATTGGCAATAACATTGCCTTCACCAAAACATTGCATTTAAATAAACATTCAATTTGTGTATCACTAATAGTTGTTACCCACATGCCACCCTAAACCCTAAACCCACTACAACTTCGAATAATACAAATTTCAAATCCTACCATGTCATGGTACACTTTGTTCATCACAACCAAGAAAGTGGAATGTCAATCTAGATATTGATTTACCATATAATGGAATCTATAGACAAGATCTTTATGACAAGGAATTGCATGTATCAATTAGAGCTTAAGGTGAAAAGAAAAAATCCTATGAAATTTGGGACATAAAGTGTTACAATCTAATTTGAGATTACAAACTCATTAAATAATCACCTAGTTTTGCAATTTACAACACTTGAAATCCCTTGATTTGTGCAAAAAAATGTCACTATTCAAAAAAGTCAATAAGTTTTTAGTTTCTACTTGGTATGTATTCTCATGTTTATTAGTAACAATAATTTGAAAAGTAATTCATTCCTAACAAAAGTGGAGTGTAAATCACTACTTAACTCATTATGGGCCAACAAAGTGAAATAAGTTCACCCCAATTTCACATTGGCTAATTTTTTTTCACTATGGGGTCAATATGTAATTATCATATTTTATTACTAGTTGAAATAATTCGTTATATTAGATAAGTTTATTTTAATGTTTTTACTTAAACTCTAGTGACAATGTTTCATCTAAACTTGTTTAGGTGGGATGGGTTATAGTCATAGGTCGTACAAAAGACAATTCAAACCATAAATTTATTAAAGGTTGATTCCAAACTGAAACTTTTTAAAAAAAAAACATTTTACAAGTAGTAATGTTTCAAAATGTTCTTATGGATCTTAAGGTATCGAAAAATAAACAAATGTCTTTATTTTTTTCAATGTTTTTTGGAATCTTTGTGTCCTTTTATTTATTTATTTATTGTGTCTTTCCAATTTCATACACATGTTTACATGTAATTTCAGACAAATGTAAATATGTGTTATTTCATTTGAATATGTTGACATTATTTCAAGATATTAACATTTTCTTTTTGTTTTGGGAGATTAAACTAGTTTCCAATAAAAACTTTTCCCTTAAATATCTAATTCAAGGATTTAATCCCCACTTGCTTAGCTGATTTAATGTTTATCCACCTTAATTGCTTCTAAAATTTCAATGAATTAAAAACAGGGGTGGTTGACTGAATTTCCCCTTGGATGATAATTGGGTAAATTATTATTTTTTGTACAATTTGAATCCTATATGTATCTGAAAATAACAAAGTTTTCAAATGTAAACCCCCCTTTTTTTTTGGGGGTCATTTCATCGTTACTGGTGATGAGTACCAATGTGGAGCCCAAGTAGGTTATAGGTAGATAAGGATAAGTAAATAGGTAGGTAGCCTTAGGTAGGTTATATAACCCTTATGCATGCTTATATTGTTGTTTTAAAATAAACCACATGCAGCTTAGGTAGCCTTAGGTTGTTTACATAACTTATAATAACATGTGTAATTTTTATGTAGGCTTTAAGTAGCCCCTACATAGGTTTTTACATATTCTAAATAAGGCCTATGTAGGCATTAGGTAACCCACAATATAACCCTTACGGTAATTCACCATAGCCCTTAGCTAGGTTACATATCCTTGAAGTACGTTACTTATCCCTTAGTTCACCAAAAAGAAATCTTGTCCTTTTTCACTTGCACATATTGTGATTGTTCGATTTGATTACATTAAAAATGGTGATCATAATAGTGGCATCAATGATTTTTATTTTATTTTTTGTATTTTAAAAAAATTTGTGGTGCTATTCAAAACCATTCACAAGAATATTTAACCATGTTTTGGCTAGAGACCATATGAGTTGTTAAAATTAATCCTTTTATATTTTAGTTATAAGTCCTAAAATTCATTATAAAATTTTAACCTATAAAATAATTTGGCAAATTTTTGTTTTTTAAATTAAAAAAACCTTTGTTGATGTTGAGGGCCCTTTTTTATGTTCGCAAAATGGTGGAAGTTGACCACAAAAAAACACTTGGTTACATCATCAATACTTTTTTTCAATTTTTCAATTTTTTTGGATAAGATTTATGATAATCTCAAAGATTGCTTAAAATTTTTAAAATAAATTTGATGTTGAAAATGTTTTATGGGTTAATGTTAGAATTATTAGAATTATTTTAAAAGTTTTATTTAGTGATAGTAGCCTTTTTCTTTCTTTCAAATTTGTGATCTCAAAATTTTGGCAAAATTATTATTTTTTGCATTTTTCTTTGAATTGCACTATTTTTTGAAAAACAAAACCCAAAAAGAATCACCAAGTTATGAAAATTTTCCGCCACATGTGTTTTATAAAAAATGTTGGTTAGGGGGAGTTTTAATCCAACTATTTAATGCCAAAATTCACCAAATTCTGTGTTTTTACTTCTACATAAGAAATGAAAATAAAATATATTCTTACATGATTAGAAAAAATAATATTAAAAATATCTTGTGACAATTTTTCAAATTTGCATAATTAATTATTTGTATTAACATATGATTAATGTTGTTAAACAAATGTGGTCTTAAGAATTAAATGGCTATATTGACTATTTAATTAATGTTTCATCTTGTGGCATTTTTTTTGCCAATTTAAGAGGGCAACAAATCAACAATGAAATTTCTTTTGAAAAAATAAAATTTCATCAAATTTAAGAAATATGTATCATCAAATGTTTACAATAGGTTATAGTAGGTAGCCATAATATTAAAAGATTTAAACAAGTTTCTAACTCCATAACTTGTCTATAGCCAAATGTGATTAAATCTCCTTATGGATGATTGACATTTGAACAACATGACAAAAATGAAAAATAAAATTATGCTTAAACATATTGGTAAAAATAAAAGCTTGCAATTCCACAAAAAATGGACATATATTTTACATAACAAAAATATGTGTTAAACAAAAAGAGATTTGTGGATTTTAAGTTTTTTAAAAAATCCTTTAAAAATTATAATTATTTTTCTAAATACATTGTTGAATAAAATTCAAGATCATGTTTTCATTTGTATTATCTAAATAAGTTTTTAAAAAGAAAAAAATGTGTTAAAATTCTAATTTCCTAAACAATTTCATGCCAAACACTGTAAAATTAAACCATTTCTTTTACATTATTAAAGTTTTAATGTGATTTGGTGGTGAAGACCTTAACACATCTCCATGAGGTCTTGGTTTCAAACCTTGTTGGATTGTGTCACTAGTAAAAATTAACCAAAACGTAACCATTCCATTTATGACTACATGCAACTTGTAGTTGTTTATGATTAGATTTGGGAATATTTGTAATTACAAGACCAACTTTCAACTATTTTGGTCATCTACACAACTATGATGCAACTATTAGAAATTTCATCCTATTGATTACATCAATTTTACATTTATTTTCATCCATTAACAAGTTGATATGTCCCACTAGTTGCAATAATCACCAAATTAGTTGCATCCTAAAGGTATTCTACAATGACATAAGAGTATATTTTAATGTATGTACTAAAATTATATATATATATATAATATGCATACATATGTATACTTTTCATATAATCAATCTCAAAATTAATATTTGAACTTTGAATTTTTTAATTCAAATCTGAAATTTGATAATTCAATCATGAAAACTGTTATTTTAAATTTTTTAAATATATTTGAATTTGAAACTTGATATTTGAATCTGAAAATTGTTATTTCAATTTTTTAAAACATTATTTAAATTTGAAAATTTTGATTTGAATATGATATTTTCAATTTCAATTCAAAAAGACTTATTTGATCTAAAAATTGATTTTGAATTCTAAATTAATATTTTGAATCCAAAAATTAGTATTTCAATTCAGAAAATTATTAATTGATCATAAAAATGGACATTTTAATTTTGAATATTTTTATGTGAATATGAAAATTTATTTTTCAGCTCCAAAAAAATTTCATTTTAATTTTAAATAATCATTTGATTCAAACCTAAAATTTAAATTCCAAATTATTATTTTGGATTCTCAAAATTAATACTTCAAATCTGAAAATTAGTAATTGAGTTTAAAAATTGACATTTCAATTTTGAATATTGTTATTTGAATATGAAAACTAACATTTCATTTCTAAAAATTGTTATTTAAATTCCAAAAACTTATTTGATCTAAAAACTGATATTTGAATTCTAAAAATTATTTTCGAATCTAAAAATTATTATTTCAATTTTAAAAACTTTATTGAGTCTAAAAATCGGCAACTTGATTTGGGTGGTTATTTAGTTTGGTAGGTTAGAACTGTTAGCTCTGATTCTAACAGCAAGCTAGTAGTGTTTTTGGAGCTCTGTAAAAGTGCGAAAGGGGAGAGAGAGAACAGCTTGAACAGAAGAGGAGGAGGAAGAGGAGGAAGAGAAGTGTGGCATTTTTTCTTCGTTCGTTCCTTAGTTCGCTGGTTTTGTGCAAAATCACGACAAGGTGTGCTGAAAGAGGTCGGGCCCGCCATCGCCGCTGTGCTCCTGCAACGCCAGCTCACTGCAGCAGGAGCGGGAGGAACAGAGCAACCCCCACCCCGCGTTCATTCACCTGGTACCCCTCCCCTGCCCTCTCTTTCGTCGGGCTACATTATAGGTAACCTGCGTGCTTAGTAGGCCTACCATTCAAGTCCGCCATTTTAAATCCAAATTATATATATATTGAAATAGGTTTTTAAATAATAATCAAAAAACGAAAATTCATTTCCAAAAAATGAAAAAGTTGTTGTTTTTTTTTTTTTTTTTTGAAATAGGTTTTGAAGATGGGGATTTTTTTAT
>Ga0116231_10001809_pt1 | contig 44473 bp, 29 predicted proteins | sample S1TSphgellanicum_2_FD_89695 | JGI IMG/M metagenome (GOLD analysis project Ga0116231, IMG submission 89695) | Host-associated microbial communities from peat moss isolated from Minnesota, USA - S1T2_Fd - Sphagnum magellanicum MG | ecosystem: Host-associated > Plants > Peat moss > Unclassified... | reverse complement strand
AAGAACAACCAAAAAATGATTTATTAGAAAGAAATTTTTTTTAAAATTTCAATTTTTTTTTGGAAACCCCTGTGTTTACCCGCGCCTTAATTTTTTTTTTTTTTCCCCCCCCCCCCCCGCCCCCCCTCTCCCTTGGGTAAGTGGGTATATATACCGGTTGATAATTGGCAGGTGCCTGTAGCAGATTCTAATAACCTTGATCCCGACATGTGGACAGGATATTCCTAAAGTAGCGTGCACACTCTCCAAACTAGCATAGTTGGTTCAGGGACAGATCTGTTGAAGAACACAAGTGAATACTGATAATACTGCTGCTGACAGAACCCATGTCTGCAGAAGACTCCAAGCTTAATAAGGTGCTTCCGCTTGTCAAGTGAGGAGGAGGAGGGCCCATGCATGTAGCTCGAGAAAAGCAAGCAGTCCAACAATAATGTATTGATTGGGTAGACGGAGGGAGATGGGGAGTGCATAACTTGCTTTGGAAATGTTCTCCTACCAGATTGATTTTGGTGCTTCTTTAAAATCTGTAATTTGGCACCCAACTGATCATTTAGGCCGACTGAAAGGAAAACACCTAAACTGTTATGAATCATCATGTACACAACTATGACTTTAATTTGGAAAGGTCTTCTCAAGAATGTGATGAATATTCTTCACAAAACCCTTGGCCCTCTATGTTGTAATGGGTTATGAACAGGGTATTTCCAATGTTGGCCAAGTTCTTGTTTGTAAGAACTGAACGAGAAAACCAGACATGGAATCGGGTTCCTGGTCCTGTTCCCATGTGCAACAACTGGAACTAGAACTGAAATACATTTATGAGAAAAAAATGGTAACTAGAGTGAGTTTAGTCAACAATTAACTGCCAATTCTGGTCCAGGTTAGTACAATCCGAACTGGAACAGGGTCTAATTTTCAGAGTTGAACCGGAACTGAAACCAGATTTATGTATAAAAGTAAAGAACCACCCAACATTGGAAATTCCCATACAACTATTGTTACAGTATCTTCACCGATAGCAGTAAAATGGCCTGTTTTGGATGAAATGTAGAAGTTGTGTAATGTGAAAGTGAGTTTGGGCCTGTAAATAAATATAGTATACGGTGCCCTCCAACGCACTAGCCTAGGTGGTGACATTTAAATGGTCTCTCAGTTTATTTTGTCAACTTTTCATGTTTATTGGTGGTGACAAGGGAATAATTGACATTGTTTGTTGGGTGTGCTAACCAACAATGAGGCCCAAATAAGGGGTGTGGGTGAAGATGCTCTAATAACAATGAGAGGCGGTTGCCTTGAGTTGTTTCTCAAACTACCTCAAATGATTTGTTGTCAAGTTCGGGATTACAAGCATCAACTATGAAGGTTGCATATGCCATTCAGTCATGTACCATGTAAGTAATCCTCCTCAGGCTAAGCCAAGTGGCAAAGAGCTATGAGACTAACGGGTAGGGTTCAAGCTGAGTGGCAGGAGTTTTGAGCTTGTTTAATCAAACACTACCACTTGACAATTTCTATGGAACTGAGACTGCAAATCCCAATGGTAATCTTCATATCATACAGATGAATTCCCCAAATAATTTATGTATATGTGGAGTTTGCCATTCCCTTGAACCAAGGTGATTATGGAAAATTGCCATAATGGAAGAATTTAGGAACTCAAACATATTTTCTCAACTAGTAAAGAAAAACATGTAGTTCTTGTCAAAGGTTGCCCCATTGTCACACACTATACATTGCTGTCAACTAGGAGTCTGTGTGTCCATTATGCAAAAAAACACAAAAAGGTTTTTCATCATGATACTAATGTATGTGGGACATTATGGCACCGTTTGATCATTAAATTTTCTGCCAATACCACAATGAACTCCAAGTGATTGAAAGTTCTTGTAAAACCATGTAAGAGTTGATGAAGCTACAAGTGGGTTTTGTAGAAATCTACACCATTTGAAGTTTGAAGTGGATAATCCTATCTTTGTACCTTGCAATAATACAAAACTTTAATCCTAGGATAAAGAAAGGGGCTTGTTGTTATGGACAACAAGTCTACATCAATGTAATTGTCCCTCGTCAACATGCATGCCATGTGTGTATCACAATGTATATGATACCCAAGTTTTTTGTTCCTTGGCCAAATTCTGCAACTTTCCTCTTGAATTCAGTTGCCATTTCTTCTCCACATGCATCATCCCAATATCAGAAGTGTCAAGCTTGTGATACAAATCCTGAAAACACACTAGCATGATTTCAATTTCCTAATATAATGACAATCTTTAATTATCCAATTGTACAATCATAATCTGCACTACTTAATTTGGTAAGCCATTTGGTTGGTTCGAAAAAAGCAGAAGGCAAAATTTATCATGAACCAAACCTAAGTAGATCATGAGGGGTAGGAATGTGAGGGATATTATGCCTACTCCTGGATAGAGGGAGGAAAATTATGCCTGCTTATAGGTGTAAGAACCCTCCCACTATTGAGGAGTAGGCATAATATCCCTCCCATTTTCTAGGAGGGAAATTGATAGACATAAGGTGCCCTTCAAATATACTACAGATTTTCTCCAATTGCTTTACAAATAAGGGGTGATTAAGGCAATGAAAGAATGTGATTGAATTTCTCCAACGGTTGAATCCAACCTCTTGGAGCCAATTTCCATACAAACAACTCAAAACGATTTTGTTTCTTTAACTCATAACATACCAGCAATTAACTCAAAATGTAGTAATGGAAATCACCTGAGGTGTCATCAATGGCATGTCTCAACATAGATCATTGGGTAGGCATAGAATGACGTTTCTTTGAGCTCTGATTGCTGGTGGGCCTCTCAAGTTCTCTTGTTTGTTTGTTAGTGAAAGGACATAAGTTCATTATGTTCTGAATACAGTTCCAACAACTAAAGTATTGCTGAGACTGACTGCCTCTAAAGGACAAAAAATTCAGAAATCCAAAAGTTGCTTTGTTTGCTTGCTCTTCCCTTTGTATACTGGATGTTATGGGTATGTTGTATGATCGGTATGAATTAGTTGGGGTGTTAGTGAAGACATTTTTTTTCTTTGGGTAATGGGCATATTGTGATTGGTCCAACCCAAAAAAAACCCACAGTTGGTGCTCTCCTAAAATGGAACCTGTACACATGGCCTAGCCATGGAAATGTGATGAGCAAACTTATGCTGCTCTCACAATAGACATCATGTAGTCTTCTCTTTTCGGTTAGCTACGATATATAGTTTACAATAGGACTTTGGCTAAAACATATGGGAAAAAGTGAGCTGCTATTGAGAACTTATTGGGAACCTCAAGAACAAATTGAAAACATAATACATAATCATTGGGCACTTGGTGAGAATCAAAGGAATCATTTGGTAAACATTTGGGACCACCAAATTCCCAAAGAAAATCCCATTCCTCTCTCTCCACTCTCCACCCACCCATCCATCCATCCATCCACCAAAAGGAAAAAGATTGGCCTCTTAGGTGCATGTTGTCTCACCTCATTGGTTGGGAAGGATTTTTATTCTTAATTGTGCTGGCCAACATGTGTGGCCTAGGCTTATAATATATCAGGGGGATGATGAATTGTGGAGACATAGTTACATATAAAAACCACTTTTGAAGCCTAGGACCTGTTGCAGAGAACCCTCCTGAAGCTTTGGACTGCAGATTCTTTCCTTTGAGAATGTCCCAGAGTGTGAATAATATTATGTTGTGATGGGCCAATCAAAGAGGATGTCCTTTGTCCATTTTCGCACTCTTGTAACCTATATAGGTAGGCCAAATGGTGGAAAAGGTATAGATCTATTTTGTTTTGAGAGCATCCCAAGTGTGAATAATTTTTTCGGTGATGGGCGAATCAAAGATATTGCCATGTATATGTGGTCAAATCTGAACTAAATTTGATCCCAAATATTCTCAACATTCGGCAAGCTGAAAGAAATCGAATCACATTGTGTGGGCTACAAATCCTCTTGTTCAATCAGTTGGGAATAGCCAAAACTTTTGTGAACCTGACACTTCTTGTTAGGAGGTATTTAGCGTCTTCCCTTTGGAGTTGTTCCTAGGAGGTTTTTAAAAAATTTCCCTTTGGAGTTGTTCACAGAACTTTAGTAGCTTGGATTCGGACAAGCAATTATCAACTTGGCCTCAAATGCACGAGGCATCATGTCACTAACTTATCTATTTGTTCTTGCTAATTTCTAACCTCTTGGAAAAGAAAATTGCAGAACTTATTTGTTTTGTTTTTGCTAACCTCTCCAAAGAATCGAGAGATGAAAAATTGTTGACTTGTCGTATTTCCCCCCCACTCTACTACCAAAAGGATGATTTGGGTTTTAAGAAAGAGACAAAAAAAACGAGGGGTGTGTCACACTCTGGCCTTGCCATTTACATTGAAAAGTATCTTAATGCAAAAGAAGAATTATGAAAATTCAAGTATATTGTCACAATGCAGAAATATAATCTTTTTTTAAAAAAAATCCTCTAAAAGAAAACCAAATCCTTCAAGATATCATAACCCTATAACTAATATCAAGTTTCAACAAAAGCCAAAATATCATCTTTTCAAAAATCCTCATATAAAAATAAACCTACTACCTAAGGGCCAAAATCCCGTAAGCTACTACTATAATACTCTTATAATGAATGTAAACACAATATCCTTGCCTTGGTAGGCAAGGCCAACAAAAGCACAGAGTGGGTCTGATTGTGGAATCCCTCACATGTCTTGTGTGTGCATAGATATGAGGAAGTTCTGATTTTATTCACTGGAAGTGAGGACAATGGGGACAGACCATGTCTGTTGCTCAAGGAACCACAACCACAAATTCCACTGACTGCAAGTTGCAATATATGGAGGCAGTGAAATCAAGTGTTGGGGACACACACACACACACACACACATGAGCAACACCCCAAACACATGAACCAAGCCAATTTGATTCCTAAAGCAGAGAACAGCCCAATTTGGTTATTTTTTTTGGAGGTGAGCTGATTTGAATGAAACCAGGGTTCACCTGAAAAGTTGCAAAGTTCCTTAGAATTGTAAAATCTGGGCAGATTGTAGGCAGCTTTTCCAGTCCTTTTTCAGTCTTTTTTGCAGTTACCTGAAAATGAATGAATGCCAGTGAATGATGCCCCCCACACCCCCCTGAACCTACACCCCATAATGGTGGGTGGATTGCCTATTTTGAGTGAGGGTTTTTAGTGGTTAAATTTTAGCCTGAAAAGTGTAGAAAGTGAAAACTCACACCCATGCCAACACTCAAACAAAATAAAATATTTTGGAGGGGGGCCAAGCGTAAGTACATCACCCCAGTTTTTTTTCCAATTTTGTGATGTAGCCACATTGGCAAAGTTCACAAGAGGAATTAACCAAATTTGGCTACAAGTCAGACTCGAGGAAAGTAGAATTAAAATAAAGAATCTTGCTATATATTTCAACTACCAACTCCAGAGTCCAATTATTGTCTAAATATTGCCATTTCAGGGTTTTTTTTTCTTCCAAAGAAATTTAGTTCCTTTGGCTAATTCATTTGTTCAAAAACAAAGTTCCTTTGTATGAGTAGCACTGGAATATTTTTTGGGTGGGTCCCTAAGTAGCAAAATTTTGCAGAACCAAAAAAAACGCTGAAGTCTGTGATATTGTTGTCAAGAACCTCCCCCCCAAAAAAAGAGGGAGGCGGTGGGGGAGTCTGACAGAAATTATGATTTTGTCAGGCGTTTTGTGTCCGGCGTTTTGTTTCTTCTAGTTGTTGTGGAGGCAGCATCCACTAGTGGTTGCCTTGAAACGGTAGCTGAAGAATCAAAGACACACACAATAAAGAGGCGCACAGAGGGTGAAGTGTAAACTCCAGCATTGGTTGCTCGTCACTAGGCTACTGCCCACTGCCTCTACGTGCCTGCCTGTCTTCATAACTGAGACTCCGCGTTTTGCGTGCAGCAACTGCGCCAGCTGCAAGAAAGAATCTCCAGCCGTGTGCCAGCCAGTGCAACAACACCCACAGCAGAAGAAGAAGAAGAAGAATTATGGCTACTTCCACCACCTCTCAGTACCATTTTGCGCTAGTACGGCAACTCTTGCTGCTTGCATTTGCAGCTGCATTGCTTAACGCGGGATCAGTTCAATGCGGAGGTTACACAGGAACTAGCTGGGGATCCGCACATGCAACTTTCTATGGTGGCGCTGATGCATCCGGAACTCAAGGTACAAAGATCTAAAACAACCCACCATGTAGATCAAGTCCTCCGAACTTTCTCATCGACCTTCTTCTTCTTCTTCTTTCTCAGCTGCTGAACTTCTTCACCATTTTGATTGAAATTCTGGAACCAGCCCATGCAGAGTGGGGGTTTTTTATTTTTCCAAAGGCCGGCTGAGCATGAGCTGGAGGTTCTGACTTTACAGTATGTGCGTATATGTGTGTGTGCGCATGGGTCTGGATTTGCAGGTGGAGCTTGTGGGTATGGCAACACCTACAGCACAGGCTACGGAGTGGACACCGCGGCGCTCAGTTCGGCTCTCTTCAACAGTGGTCTCAGCTGTGGAGCTTGCTATCAGCTCATTTGCGTAAATTCCCCGTGGTGCCTAGGAGGAAATCCTGGAGGGATTACAGTTACAGGTACTACTTAGTCTCAGTAATGTATACTTCGATGGAACAATAGATCTGCCAAATCTGATCAATCTCTTGAGCAAACTTTTTATATTCAAGCCTACATTGGACTCTTCATCTGAGCACTGAACTAATTTTGTGTACGACTTTTTGTTTTGTTTTTGCAGCCACAAACTTCTGTCCCGACGGTTCTAATGGGGGCTGGTGTAACCCTCCCCTGGCGCACTTCGACCTTGCGGAGCCCATGTTTTTGCGACTCGCACAGGAGCAGGGAGGAGTCGTACCTGTGAGCTACAGAAGGTCCGTTCCACTAGAAACTTTGCATTTTTCATCAATATTAATATAATGCAGCTCCACCCATGCTAATTACGTGCTCCTGTAACAGTATTTCTCACACCCAAGATGAGTTCTTTACTTGTTCCCAACCTCACCCATAAAACTGAAACTGGGATTGCAAAAGGTGGGAGATTACTAGTAGCAACTCACCTAGACCAATCAGACCATCTAGCCAATCAACATCAGATGAACGTTAAGCTTTGTTGTTGTGCCTTTTGCCAACCTGAGCATGCTGTGCAAAAATGCTGGGCCAAACTGGCATGTTTTGACTTTTCTTCATTCAAAATTTGCTATAGAGTGCACCAGTGGAGTTGCTGCTCCAAGTTCTCAGTGGGGTTTTTTTTTTCCTTGGATGGATTTGCAGAGTAGCCTGCATAAAATCTGGGGGAATACGCTTCACCATCAACGGAAACCCCTTCTTCATGCTGGTTCTCATCACCAACGTAGGAGGCGCAGGAGACATCCAGCAAGTGTCCGTCAAAGGAGCTTACACGGGAAGCTGGTACCCATTGAGCAGGAACTGGGGTCAAAACTGGCAGTACAGCGGCAATAGCCTGCAGTCACAGCCACTTTCGTTCAGCGTCACCACTAGCGACGGCGAGACCGTGATTTCCAACGATGTAGCACCAGCGTACTGGCAACTGGGATCTACATACGAGGGAGCCCAATTCCCTGAATGAGGAATATCACCCCCTTACAAATGCCGCCCCGTTATGGAGTATATGTAACAATTCTCAAACCAGCAGCAATTAAGTGATGACAGTAACATAACTACTTTCGCATCGATTTGGCACTTGTTCTGCAATGGAGTGGAGCCCAGTGCAGCCACATTGAATTCGTTGCTCCTGTTTAGTGGTTCTGCTGCTATTCCGGAAGCAGCAGTAGCAGCAGCAGCTTACAAGTAGCATCACCCATTGCATGAGAAGGGAGCATGCATGTATTATAGAAATTATGTTGTTCTAGAGTATCATTATACCGTCGTGAGCTCGATCCATGTGAGAGAATCATGTTACGGTTTCCTCGACTAGTAGTAGTAGTAGCTAGGGAACCACTCATGTAGTTAGTTACAGTGTATTTTCAACGGTTCTCGGCGTCATCTGAGATTTATACACGGAGCTGCGAAACTCTTCCTCAATAAGGCGGCTTTCAAAGAGGGTCACAAGTCAGAAGCTGAAAGGGTAGGGTACTTTCAGTGCTTTTTAGTTGTGCTATGGATGGATTGAACAATACCCATAAATGTGATTTTTTGTAAGGAGACCAGAGGTGCGACATTGCGCCCGCTCTTCATCAATCTAACTGCATAATATTCATGTTGAGCACATACATTTGTGTGAACATTTCTAATAGGTGTAAGATCCCTCCGGCTCCTAAGTAGTAGGCTTAAGATCACGTCCTAATTCTACCAGTTCCTCCTCCTGCCTTGTGCGTCAGGATATATATAGGTACCTATGTTTAGGCTTATGATAAGGTTTGCCTATGGCATGTGGCCAGAGTGACATCCTCCAAAATGACATACCCATGTGGAATAAGACTGTACTCCACATGACATGAGGTGTGTAAACTTTTGATTGTGGTCCAGAAATCTGTGAATGAGCGTCCATGGAATGCCAATGTGCAACTTGAAGCATGGTGAAAAGTATGAAAATGAGTTACATGATGACACAATACAGCTTGTGAAAATAGTAGTAATTTGAGATCACAAGGTTGGTGATAAAATGGCCTTGCTATGAGAGCCATGGATGGTGAAAGGTCTCAAAGATGAAGGGGCCAAGATCATTGTGATCTAAATTATGTTTTCATATCATAACCACATGAGGTCCTTTTGTGGCTATTGTATTAAAACTTTTGGGTGGTAAAGACATCACAGGCAGAAGTAACAATGGAGCTTGAATAGGATCTAAAGATCTGACATGAAGAGCTTTTGAACACAACTCCTAGGACTATATGTATCACGGAAGGCATGCTCTCAAGGGCCTAGGACCTATCCTAATTATAGGGTCATAGCCCTAAGGGTAGTAGCCTGAGGCTGTAGGCCCCAACATTAGGGAGAGGACTATGGGAGTAGGCCTTCCCCTGTCATTGAGGTCAATAACTTTGCTTGCTAATCTCCTCCATGCTCATCACATTGGAAGGCCTTACTATCTCTTTTGTTTGCTCCAACTTGATTACCATCATCCAAGTTCCATCACAATCCATGAAGCTCTTGTTCTTGTCCTAAGTTATTGCATTTTTCATCCTACTCTTATTCATCCATTGTTTGTCCAAGTTTGCCCTCCTCAACCATCATGTGCCATTAAATTCACATCAATTGGAGCACAACAACCAACATGATGCAGCTGCCACAAACTGACTTGGTTATGTTTTATGTGTCGTTTGTATGGTTAACCACACTATTGGTCCTTTGAGTTAACTTCTCATTTAAATTGATTTTCTCTTAAAGTTAATTCCAATATTGCTAGGACAAAGAGAAAGGTTCAAAGTGGTTTGAGAACACTAACTAATCTGCACAAGTGAAGAAAATTATTAAACTAGTTGAGTGGATGGGAGGGTTGGGTGTGAGGGGATTAGGCCATGATAAATGTAGAAACATGACAAAGTAGTAGCTTGCTAGCTATCAAGGAGTACATGTTTCATCCACACATTTGTGAAACACATGTTTTGAGGATTTGTACCTTTTTGTTTTGGTGATGGAAGTACTTATGAACATTTTTCTGGCACAATTCATTCATTTCTTATTTCAAGAATTCTTGCATGTTGTAAGTATTGGAATTGGATATCATTAAGCTATTTCCATGTAGTTAAATCTACATATTATGCATGACGTAAAATAACTAACTAAATCAAAATCTGTTTATTTTAATGGGCTCATTCACGGCTAGGGTTCCAAAAAGGAATCTCTAATTGAAAAAGGATTGCAAAAAATAATTATAGATTTTCACATTGTTTAGTATCCCACAATTATGATGTATTCTTGGGTTCCTATGAGTAAGGAATTGGGACTTTTTTTTTTAATTCAATAATTATGGGATGTTGTGTGCAAAGTTTTTTTGAGTTGTTTATTGATTTATGATCAATTGTTCATATTATAATTTTTTATAAAGGAATGCATAAAATAATGTATTTGATTTCAGATTTTTTTAGAAGAAAAAGATGTTTCCATTGACACAACTACATGTTCATTAGTTTAACTTGATGAAAAAATATATCATATGAAAATTTCAAAGTCTTGAAATTTTAAAGTAAATGGCTACAAGGGAAATGATTTATTTTAAAAATAATTTGGCTAATTGTTTATATTCATTACATTAAAAAAGCTAGCTCTAAATGCAAGTCAAACATGTAAGAAATAATCATGCAAAAAAACATGTTTAGTTGATCATTAATATTTATTTTATTTTTTTCTTGTAAACCAAAATATTAGTGAAAAATTATGTATGCATGTGAAAAATCACCACTACCACATGAATTATCTTGTTTTGGACTATTCAAATTTTTTCACTTAAATTTGTTCCTTGTAAATGTTGTTTGTAAAAACTAGCCTTAAAAAAAGTCCCTTGGAATCTTTTTTTTTGGGAACCCTAATGATAAATGGGTCCTTAAATGATAAGATTATTGATCTTCCATTTAGTTTTTCTCTTATCTTAATTAACATATATAGTTGTTGACATTAGAAAGTTTTATTGCACACTAGTCTATAGGTGGGAAAAGATGCATTTTGAACTTCTATATCTTGTTTTTTAGTCAAGAATACACATGAATTTCCTTGATTCTTTTCATGGTATTTGAACTTTATCGTACCTATAATGGTAGTTCACAAGTTTGGTGAATACCACGTACCATATAGTTGAATCCAATGAAGGATTATTGTCTAGGATGTATAGTTGCTTGTAGAACTTGGCTTTAATTTGTTAATCTTTGTTAACAATCTGATTTTACTAGGTTAATTAAATTCCATTAATATATTTTGTATTGATGTTAGGTTCTTCTCCTACCCTATTACCATGAATTGTAATAAACATACTAATTAAAACATGTTTATAATCTATTGTCTACTTGAAAAGAAAAAATAGACTTGAAACAACCAATAAAAATCTAAGGCACAATTCCTATGATACATTCCTTTTTTCTTCCTTACATTTTGCTCTCAGTGTAAAAATCCTACTCTTCCTTATTTTATGAAGTCAATTCTTGCAGTAGACCTCTTCACATACTTGCACACACATTCCATTGTTCACTTCATGCATAAACAACAACCTTTTACTTCTTCCAATTCTATTTTAAATAGCATATAAGATGGTTGTAATCATCTAACTACTTTCTAGCATAACTATTCTAGTGCTTGTCATCTTGACTAATTGATTTTCATAACTAACTATTGTTTCGTCCTTTTGTTCTATCTCTGTAAATCAATTTTCCCTCTTCAATCAACTTGTCTATTATTATGTTAGTAACCTAGTGGGTTTGTTGCCTTCTCTTATTTCTTTTCATTACATTATCTCCCTCTTAACCGATGTAGTGTTTCCACACATCAAATAAATCTTCTACATTTGAAGTTTGAATTAACATGACGAACTCAACAATTTTGCCATCAAGAGATTCTACAGGGCCTTCTTTTGTCATAACAATAGGTCTGCTTTGCATGTATTTTTTTACTTCGATAATTTTTAATAGATGTGGCAAGCATTACTAATAATGTTGGATCTTACCAATCCAAAGTCATTTCATTTTTTCACCAAGTGTTGTGTTCATGCAATGGTGGTTTGCAATAGTAGAGGATAAGACCCAAGATGTGAATCTTCAACCCACATTTTGGTGTAACCATCATTTGTCCTCCAATGTATGCATTCCATAGCATTCATTCCCATATCATGGAGTTGTGCCAACTCCTAGCAATGTTCAATGGTTTTTTTCCAATTGATATTTTGATTTGTCATATGTTTTGTTAATGACATGGCCTAGAATCTTGTCCATTGGAATCATGGCGAAAGTTGGTCTTCTAGTGCATACCATTTGATGGCAATGGTAAGAGTTTCTATACTCAATTTTTAACCTATAATAGTAACGTAAGGCATATGCACGTAAACACCCCATAATGAATTCCATTATTCCACAGCCATGGGGTTTGTAATATTGGATATAATAACAAATAATGTTATATGCCAAATATTCTCTCTAGTCTAAGTCATCGATGTTCCACATAGCTAATAACTATTTTTTAGCTCCAATCATCAAGGTCTTGGCATACTAAGGTGTCCATTTTTTAATGTCACAAAGGCACTTTTGGGGTGGGTAGCTTTAAATTTAGTATAATATGTGTTGGGATATGATTGAAAATTATAGAAAGGACTCATTTTAATAATCTATAACATTTGTAAAATCAAATTGAAAATTTGAAAATAAAATGCCATCATTTCATTACAAGCTTGACTTTTAAAGTGATGTAACATTTTCTATCACAGTCCATAAAAAACATTTATGGACTTCTATTACATAATAAACAAATGTAAAATGTTTTTTTTTTCCTAGTATGATTGTGAAGGTATTGTAATGTTAAAATAATGGCTTACGAGTAAGTTTAATAGTTTAATTTATCAAGATTTCATAAGATTTCCAATATTCTATAAAGTCCATGATTTATTAAAATGGACAAATTGAGGTTTGTTGTTTTGTAGAAAATGACATTATTACCTTACATAAAAATGGCCAATTTTAAAAATTGAAAAAACCCATTTTTTGGTTCTAACTTTTCCTTTAGCTGATCAAGGGTGAAAACACACTAAAGTGGTTAAATTTTGGTGGATCAAAGTCCCTTTTCAAAGTCCTTTTCTAATGTAATTGAAAATTGGTTTAAAATATGAATATTTAGATTATATTGAAAGTATTTTTTTTTTCCATTTATAATTTCAATTCATGATGTTATAAGACATATAAAAAATATCACAAAAGTTTAAATAATTATTTTAAATGTTTAAAAAGGCTTTTAAAATAATTAAAAATTTTGGGATTTTGAAAAGTCCATAACATAATAAATTAAAATCACATTCCATTCATTCAATGGATCTTTAGTTTCTTAAATATAATCCATCTAATATCCCAAAGTTTCAAACAAATGAAACGAACACATTATAAGATAAAAGTCCATATCCATGAATTTTATAGGGTGCGACAAGACTTGTTGCCAAGATTCAAAAGTTCATTACTTATTAAATATTTAGGATTTTGATGTGTTTCTTTGCATTTTTAAAATGCCAACTCCATTAGCATTACATATGTGAGTCCCTTTCTTGATATTTCAATGAAAATATTATTGTTTTATATTTAAGTTTCAAAGAGATGCAAGAAAAACTACAAGTGTGACACCTAAAAAAGGACTACATAGTGTGCTTTCACCTTTAAATCGAAACATGTGTCACAATTTAAAAACTTGTAAGTTTAAGTTTTAGGTGTTCCACTCACTTCCTACTTTCAAATGGACAATTTTATGTTGCCAAAACATTAAACATTTGAATTCAATTTTTTTAAAGAAACAAAACTATGGACTCCATATGTGCCACTTTTGATACCACCTTAATGTGCCAAGACCCATCGGTGGCCCACATCGACTTTAAAACAAATTTGAAGCCAATGTATCAAGTAATACACTTCTAGATTTGGCAATAAGGGATGAAAATATTCCATTTCTATCATGACATGGACACTACATGTTCACAAACATGGCTTAATACCAACTTCCTATTTCTTGTTTCAATCCAATCCACCTCCATTCAAGTGGGTATATCTTGTGATCACATTCCAACATTCTCTCCACCAACTCCTACCATTACTTCCTTCCTATTAAATATTTTGCCAAATAGGGTCACTTCATCCTTATTAGACATTGTCATCCCCTCTTTTCCTTTGGTCTAAACATCTTAGACCTTTGCTATAGTCCTTCTTCTACATCATGTTCATCTTTTGTATCTTCATCTTCTCCTTCTAGCTTTTATATGCGAACATGAACTACATCAAGCGTATTGATGTACTCCTTGGTATGATTGAAATGTCATTTCTTCATTTTTGCCTATGCTTTTTAAAAACTGAAATGAAATTTGTTGGAAATTAAACAACTAATTAGTCATAAGAATTATTTTTGCTTAACTTTCTATGGTAGTGCTCTTCCACTCTGTGATGTTTAATAACACCTTAAAATTCTTCTTTATGTTTTTATTTTGGCTTTTTTATTCCTTAGCTCCTTGTGCAACATTTTTTCCTTTGCCATTATCTTCTTATAATCATCATTATATGCATGATGACTATGCTTTAATCCTTCTTTTGGTTTTTTTATTATAATATCATGATCATGATCTTGCAATTTATATCTTCAAATCCCTTTAGCTCTTCATAAAACAACTTTTTTTCCTCCTTCAACATTTTGATTTCATGATTTTAGAATGAAATTTCAATATCTGCCTTTGCAATAAACTCTAATTGATTCTCTTGCATCTTTTGTTTCTCCATGTCCATTTGACCTTGTCAATATTTACCTAATTTTGTAGCTTTTCATAATGCTTCTCCCACTTTGAAATATTATGTTGAAATTTTAAAACCTTCTTTTCTATAGCCTTGAGTGTAATTTCTACCTTTTGGTGATTGAATTCACTTTGATCTAGGCTAGCCTTTGCTTGTGAGTATCAAATTTCCAATTTTGTTACAACCTTTTTTTTTTAATCTCCTCTTGCTTCTACTTCAAGGAACAAACTAATGTAGCAAATTGTGAGGTTTTCCATTCCAATTCTCCCCAATGAGTACTTTGTTATACCTCATCTACTAAATATTTTTTTCTTGTTGCTAATATTCCTATACACAAGTTCTCATTATTGGTACCAAAAATTATGTTGTAATTTCTTTTAGTTCATCTTCCAAATTTTTTCCTTTCATTGAAGTAGGCAAAAAAATTTGTTCATCACCTCTTCGGTTGGATGAAAGCATATTAAAGTGGACCAAAACTAGCAAATCAAAGTCCCTTTTGAAAGTCCATTTCTAGTGTATTCAAAATTGGTTTAAAATTGACCATGTAACTTTCATTCGAAAAATTCAGATTTTTCCAATTTTTTTTCATGGCCACCATGTTAAAAACCATTTAAAAGGTTTTTCTTAAAACAAAATCAAGAAAATCAACATTTTTTATGCCTTCATGGACTTTGTGAAATATTTCAAGGGCTACATATTTGATGTTATGGAACACAAAAGTTAAGACAATGTTTCATCCATTAAATGAGCCTTTAATGTCATAAACTTCAAATATTTTATATTTCAAAAATTCACATACATTGTAAAAACACATTGTGAAATAAAAGTCCATATCCAAGATTTTATAGTTTGTGACACTTTGTTTTGCCAAGATTGTAAAGTCCATAATTAATTGAACATTCATGATTTTGATGTGTTTTTTTCGATGTTTATATACTTCATGTGTTAGCTTCACATAAATGAGTCCCTTTTTGTTATGATTTTATGTAGGAACATTCAAATCCAAGAAAAATTGCCACTGTGATTCCCATAATGGTCCATTGTAGTATGCAACCACTTGGTTCTGCAAGACTATGTCCGCAATTTGATTATGTGTTGCTTCTACAAGTTCTTCCCAAATTGGACTTGGCATTGGTATGACCTTGTCTCAATGTTTTATTAAAAACTCTTCCATCTCCTTTCCTCTTCCTTTAGGCAACTTCACTAAAGCCTCTTCTATTGGCATTTCAACTTGTATTTTGTCTTTTCTTCCTTCTTGTTCCTCTTTGTCATTGATTTTAATGATCTTTTCTTCAAAAACCACTTGTTCAATTTTGGCATTAGTTGGCTTAAGCTCAACCTCATTGCCAATTACTTGTGTTGATTCTAATGTTGATTCCTAATTCTAGTATCTTCATCAACATTGGTATCCCCCTCTTGGATTTGAGATAAGTCTGTGTTTTTGTCCGCCAAATTGGATGTTGTTTCCTTTCCCTTATTCTTCTTTTGGTTCACTAGCATTACCACATGGACATCCACCACAATGCACCTTTTTTTATATCATGGAATTCCTATTCCCTCCTTAACAAACTTCTTTAGATAATACTTGCCTACTATGGTTAAAGTTAGTGTTATCAAAGTGTTTTTCAATTTTCAAGCCTTTTTTTGGATAACTAGAATTTTGTTTTGCAATTTTTGAACATACCAAACAACCCAATTAATTGGCCCTTCCTATATTGCTTGGATTGTTGTTACAAGGACTCCATGTGCAAAGTTGGGCTCCAAGTGCAAACTTGTTGCCTTGTCTCAAAATGAAGGTTTCGATTAATGCTTATAACCTCATAATCTTTAATAGTCTGTTTGCTTTGATTATTATGTAACCAGATTGAGGAACGTAATGGTCTCTCTCTTCTCCTATGAAATAACTAGCTATAGAAGTTTTGTAACCCTCCCTTCTTCCTAGTACTAATCCACTACAAAGAAGTTTAAAAACTTCAACAACACCTTCTATTCCCATGTTGATTTGCCTACCTTGTAGTTTAATGTACTAATTGACTATGTGAGTATTGCATATTAGTTTTTTGGTGAATTTTGAATCAATTTGTGCCCAATCGACCTTTTTAATGTGAGCAAGACCTACTTTCTCCACCCAATGTACTTTTCATTTTTCCAAAGCCTAGATCAACCCATGCATGCGTGTAGCAAAGTTGGTCATGTTCAAATCTTCTAGTATGACAAGATTCTCCAACTCCATATGTTTGTGCTTGGGAACAAAGGTAACAAGTTACTACTACTTTCCAAGGTGTGCTTCATTTTAATAATTTGCACCTTGCACAAGTTGAATTCTCGATTCCATAGAACTATAATGAAATGTTGGTATGAAGGCTATAAAGGTTCTCAATATAGACCAACAAAAATTTAAACCAACTTGAATTACAATACTTGAGCCTCCAAACATTGATGCTTTGCTTCTTGAAAGGCTAAATTTTTTTCTTCCTTTGCATTCAAGAATTTCTACACTTGTAAATGGTTCTTTTATAGTTCGTGATGACACTACATGCATTTTTCCGTTTTAAATATCCTAAAACCACTTCTTGGTATGGATATTTCTTGACATTGAAGTTTCTTTTTTAGATCCTTCACACTCAAGCAAAGGTGGTAGAAACTCACAAAGTTGTCTTTGTTTAAGCTTTTTACACTACTCTCTTTTCAACTTTTCTTTCCTTTTGTCAAATCTACACGTGGCTTCTAATTATTTACTATAGTGGAATGCAACATGTGCCTTCCTCTTCAAAAGCCTATGAATTCTTCTCCACTAAGATTTCCTCTCCACATCATTTCTTATTTTGCCACCATTTTTTCCTTCTCACCTCTCTCTCACAATCTTCTTTTGCTTTTAAATTCCACTTAACAATGCAATTGTAAAAAAATCCTTCCAAATGTGGTATTTGTGTTTAATAGCCCACAATTCTTCCTTTCTCTAAGGATTAGTTAGACTTACATTAATGGCCATAAAAGCAACTCTTCATTCAATGGTATAGAAAATAGGTTGCCTTTTGGCATAAGCCCTTGGCTTCCTACATCATAAACTTACCTAGCTTCATAGGTTTGTACAAATTTTGTGCAAAATTCAGTTTTCATAAATTCATACAAAAATCACATGAATTTCATGTTATGGTTAATATGAATGATATTTTTATGTATTCAATATTTTAAATATTCAAACAAATGAGATTTTTTTTTGAATGACATATGAAAATGTAAATGTTTAATACACAAAAGTAGCATTTTTTTATGCAAAATTACACCATGATAAATGCAAAAATTTAATTATAATGTAAATCATATGTACTTTCACATCAAAACATCATAAATAGAAAAGAAACATCATTTATATTTAAATAACATATATATATATTTTATCCCATTTCTACATTTTGAAGCTTGTGAACTTGTGTGAAAAAAAGAATGTAAAACATCAAAATTCACAAGAAGGTCAAAAAATTGAAAGTAAAGTTCATGAAGGATTTTGTGACAGGCACACAAAACAACACATAATTTTTTTGAACTCGATGTTGCATTGACACACAATGTGCCATTTACATGTCCTTTCCACAATCTTGTTTCATGTATTGGGCTAACAAGGGATTCTAGCCCCATATTTAAAAACTTTTATAGATATTTTTTTTTGTGTTTTGTTACACCTTATGTCAAGTTTCTATTTGGTATATTTTCATTTGGAAATGCAAAAATTCATTATTAGTCATGTGTAATTGGGATTAATTATTTTTGTCACTTGTTTTGATTATATTGGGCACAACAACACATCTTTAGGTTTTGTAACTTTTCTTTTTATGTCAAGTCTAAGTCTATTATTCGATATTAATGACCTAAAGTTGTAATGTTCATTTAATAATTGCATGTATTATGTTCTATTGCATTCATAAATCATGATGTTGATTATAGGCACAACACCTTGTCGTCACATAGCATGCCATGTCACATCATGAGAGATTAAATCATTGTTAGTAATAAAAGTTAATGGTAATTTTGACTAATTAATAAATGAGATTTCATAAAACTTTAGTATCATGAGTCATGATGTTGATTATAGTCACAACACCTTATTACCACATGATATGTCATGTCATCATCATGGGAAATTGAGTTGTTATTAATTGCAAAGGTCAATGGTATTTTCAATTAACTAATTTCACAAATATATATATTAAAAATTGAAAAAAATGGGATATTTTACCCCCAAAATCAACAAGTTGTCATATTGATTATAGTTGCAAAACCATGATGCCACATGGCATGTTGTTGTATTTTGCCACTACTTAATGATTTATATGATTAAGTAGTTATAAATGGAGTCGAAAAAGATAATAGTTGTCTCAAGTTTGATTGAAAAGGACACAATGTGTTGTAGTGAACCAAACATTCACAAAGCACACTTCGTTACAAGAGGATTTGAACAAGTGAATAGATGTGATTACACAAAACCTTTGCTCATGTTGTCAAGTGGAAGATGTTACAAATTTGCATGGCTCTAGCAACACAGAACAATTGGCCAATGTTCCCCCATATATCAAGATGGCCCTTTTCAATGGTGGTTTATGTGAAGAAGTTTTTATGACCCAACCATGAGGTTTCATTATATTGAAACATGAAGACAAAGTTTTTAGGTTGAATTTTTTTTTGTACAATTTGTGTTAGGCACCTTGTGTTTGGTATGAAAAAATTGATTCCTATCTCAAGTCCCAAAAAAACTTCAACAATAATTATCACAATAATTTATACTATGCTTTAGAAGAAAGAAAGATAGTAATACTTGTTGTTTACATTGATGATCTTTTGATAACATGAAATGTTATTAGTAAGATCTATAAGTTAAAAGGGTGTAGTCACAATCAAACAAGCCAAAAACCATGTTGGACGATCACGAAAACTCTTTCAAAACTATAGCTTTGTTAGATTTTTTTTTGCGGTGCCACTTCAATACCATGTTAATAACTAGAAATTGTGCTAAATGACTAATATGAGTGTTGAGGAACTCAAAATAATTTTTAAAATAAATAAATTTGGGTTATAGTTTTAATAAAGGCCCTTTGAACTTGAACAACAATTGCATCAAAGTCGTCAATTTTACAATTTCTAGTTTTATTAATTTAGATTGGGCCAAAGACCAAGAAACATTGATCAACTTTTGGATATGTTTTTCAACTTGACAAGTCGCCCATAATGTGGAGCAATTAGAGACAACCTATGGCTCCACCAAAGGTGAATATCAGTCCTTAGTTGAAGGCATTAAAAAATCCATTCCAGTACTCAATATTCTATCCCTAATTCTGATTATGCATGTTGTAGAATAACTAATTATGGTCTGGATCTAAACTTGTTTATTCTAGATAATAAGATCATTGGTCTTCCATTTAGATTTTCTCTTATCTTGATTAGCCTAGTTGTCAGCATAGAAAGCTCTGCTACACAATAGTCTAGTCAAGAAGAGATGTATCTCTCGTATCTTGTTTTTCAGTTGAATACACAGGAATTTCCTTGATTCCTTTCTATAAGCATAAACCTCATAACACAAGAATTTGCTTCCTCATAATTCGACCTTGTCTTTGTAACAATGTTGCATACACTTCATCACCATGTGGGTTCAGTTGTTTCACACATTTGGTTCTGTCCTTGATATGGGTTTTCCTTCACAACGCCATGAATTGTTAGTCACTATTAACTTCAGGTAAATACTATCTAGACATTTGTTTTTCTCTCAAAACACATATACAGGGTTGTACAAGATATACATTCTTTGGAATAAATGGAGTTGACAAGCCAATTTAGTTAGAAAGCAAAAGGAAAATGTCACATAATGGGCACCAACAAGTCAGTGGATGTGCAAGAGGGATGATGAGCTTAAGTAGAATCACAAAGGATTCAGAATATGCTAAAGAATGTTTGCTCCAACTCCACAAAAAATGTTCCTCATGGTTACTTTGCAGATTTCTTGTGATTTTCAAGAGTCCAGACAATAGTGCAAACTTTTTTACATGTGCAGATTTTATTCCTCACCAAGACTGGGCTAAACACCCTACATTTCCCTTTTTGTAAAAATGCGGTGGTCACTTCAGCCCTACTTGAGACATACATTGATTCACTGTTCAAATGTGAAAATAGACTGATGTAGCAAACCAACTACATACATATGTCATTGTGGGACTCCTTTGCACAAGGTAACCAGCAACATTACGTTTTGGTCATTCCCTTCAAAATGGGAGATAAGAAACAAACTATACACACCTAGGTACATATTTGCCAACAAAAACCATTCCTTGAACAAGGCCACTACTCCTTTGATGCTATGGTCAGAACAATCACATTCCTCAGCTATAAAGAAGATTGACCTCCTCCCCTGAAAACAGAAAAACAGCTCTAGACTGTCCTACAATAGACCAAGTTACTGTCCTGAGTCATTTTGTAAAAATAGATGTTGGAAGTTGCATAACTGAGAGCAACAGAGAGTTGTGTGAAGTTAAGCACTTCCAATTCAATTCTGATTTTTAGAACAAAAAAGATTAAAAAAGGTTACTAAGAACCTTGGGCGAAGGCTTGGTAAGGCATAGTGCGCCTGAAGTTCCATATTTGATATTAAATAAGAAAAACCAATGAAAGAAGATCACTTTCAACCTTTAAACTATATGCTGGTTGAGCCATCATGATGACGCATAGATCCCTGTGAATCCACTAACCACTCTACATGCATGAGAAAGCGTCACATTCTCCTCCATCCGGCCAATTAGCTGACATAACACCCAGCATATTCACAACATTGCTTGCCATCTTCTTCCAAAAAGATAACCACTTAAGTCCACAAAAGAGAGACAGCTGAGGCTTGAGGTCTTGTTTGTGAGAAGACTATTTTGTGTCAAGTTGAAATGGTTTCCAATACTGATGCTCAGGAGTCAGATTCAACTGTCCACCTCTTTGAATGGTCCATCAACCTCCTCATGTGCAGATGGATGGCTCAATGGACATTTCACTTCAATGGACAATTCTTGGTCATGACTGAAACGGACAATTAAACAGGTGATGTTATCACAACTTCCTCTGCGATAGGCTTCATCAGTGAGCCTGTTGGCAGCCTCCTCAGCATTTGTGATGGACTCTATCATTGACACCGCTTCCTGGTTTGACACCACATCCCACAGTCCGTCACTTGCCAGAATCAAGAAATCAACTCCCTCAATCGTATCCTCCTGAATCTCAGGCTCTGCCACAACATATTGCTTTAACAGTCGGTCACCAAATGCACGGGATACAGCAAGAACACCACCTACTCGCCAAGTGCCAACCCACATCACAACCCCTCCTGCATCCTCAATGCGTTGTCGTTCATCAGTTCGGTTGGGTTTGTGATCATCTGACAGAGCGAATGCCTTGCCACCTCTGCAAATCACAGCCCTGGAATCACCTACATTGGCAACAAGCAAACGATCCCCCACCAAGACAGCCGTGGAAGCAGTTGACCCTGCATCCCTCTGCTGATTGTTCTCTTCTTTCAAATAGTCTTCGTCTGTCTGCTTGTAGGACTCCACTATAGCTAACCTAGTGTTGTCTAAAAAATTAGGATGATTCATCAAGTTCTCAAAGAGGTTTTCCTTCACATATTCTGCAGCCCGGGAACCACCATGTCCATCAAAAACTCCAAATAACCCAATCACCTGATTGCCAAACGTTTTGCTCTTGGCATCATGGAAATCCTCCATGGAAGACCTTTTCCCGCACAAGCTTGAATATCCAAAGCTGAACTTCCGATTTTCACTGTCCCCATGTCCAGTACTGTCATGGATGCTCCTCTCTGGGGGAGATGAGGGGTCGTTCATGGAAATCATGGTTCCAGCACAGAACAATAAATATACACAATGTCTTGAGAGATGCTTTCACGTTGTGTCTCCGGTTTAGACTCCACACCTAACTCCAACAGAGCAATGATCACAACCCTTCTGCTAGTGTGCCGGAGCAATGGCTACCTCTGTCTGTTTGTGGAGCTTGCTGTGGTAGGTATCAGAGGACTGTAACTGGATCAGTTGCATGAATTGACTACCTACTCACCTCTCCCTTCCCTTGCTCTTCGTAGCGAGTTGATGCCTTCTTAGTGGTTAGGGCTTTGCTTTCTCCTTAAGCTGCTCATGAGAAAATAAACAAATCATTCGCTTTACTGCAACAACAAAAAACATACAAACTTTAAGAAGACCATCATCATTTCTGCACTGATCAAGTTTCACATAGGCTATGGCCCTACCAAAATTGAATTGACTTCTCACCACCATTTTCTATTCTAGCACAAAGCTGGTCACACTGAGATTATGAACTGGTAAGTAAGCAAAAACAAGACAAACGAAAATCTCCAAAAATCTCCAGAAGTCATTATGTGACACATTATTCTGCTTCAAGGGCTTCACAGTATTCCTTGCATTATTAGCTCAGCAATGCCTCTCTTTACAAAATAGAGAAGATGGAAACATGCTCTCACATCACCTGCAGTTGAGCAAGTATGATTTCAAATATTGCAGGGAAATTTTTTCTGCATTGATCCCAGCAATTAACATGACTTAAGAGCCTATTGAACTTAAGAAACGAAGCTGCCTCATTTCATCCTACGAACTTTGTGTCGGAAGGGTAAGAATGCGTGTAGCTTGGAAGGCACACTTTAGAAAGGAACTTGGAAAGAATAGAATGTTCTTCACCTTCTTGTGGCTTTTAAACTACAGAAGCAGGTAATGGAAGAGCACGCCTTCTCTCGTGCACATACATCCTCATCAACAAAGGAAGCTAGCTATACATACATCAGCACACTCTTAAAACCAAACCTCAAAACACGTCTAAAACACATCTGCAACACATTTGAGTAGTAACATGAAAAGCACAAGAGTTGATCAAAACTACTCGGATACGAGAGAAAGACAGAGACAGAGACAGAGAGAGACATAATCTACCCTACCTTGCTGGCCAGTAGATCGCGCGCCTGTCTATGAAAACCAGTGACTATTCCTTTCTCCGCTCCTCTCAAGAACTATATGTACAAACGAAGCCAAGATTTGGAAGGCGCGTGATCAATAAGATAAGAAGGCCAGTCAGTCTCCCAGCAACTTCCAAAACGACTGCATATACACTGAAACAAGCAACCAAACGGAAACTACTCACTCCTTACTCCTCGTCTTCCGAGTGTCGGTCCCGCAGAACAAATTGATCACTGTCTCTGACGCAGCTCTCTCCCCGGTGACGCGCGCAAGCGCGGAGCGTATCAGCGTTGCCGCTTTGCAAACGGCGGGATGCGTTGCTCAGGGCTTGCGCTACTAGGGTTTCTGTTGGGTTCCTTTTTCTTTCGAAGAAACAGCAACGAATAAAGCCTATCCACATTTTCTGAGAAGTTTCGAGCACGCGCCTTGTTTGTAATTGGTCAGTTTCGTGCTGTTTCCGACACGGGAAATCTACCGCCTCTTTCTTTTTCTCTCTCTCTCTCTCTTGCGCTCTCTTTCTCTTCTCTCTCTCTCTCTTGCGCTCTCTCTTTCTTTTCTCTTTCTCTCTCTCTCTCTTCTCTCTCTCTTTTAGGATCTTTGATTCTCTTTTGTTTTGGCTTTGTGGAAATAGAGTAACTGTTTCTCGGATCCTTCCTGGTGTTTTCAATAGCTACCGGGTCGCCACCCGACAAAATTTGTGTGAAATTAATTTGGGAAATTTTTTAATCCACACTAGCCTAGCCTAGCCTAGCCTAGCCTAGCCTACTAGTGTCAGTCAAAGATGTGTTGATAGTTGAACTAAGTAGTACTAGTACCTAATCAAAGATGCCTTTCAAGCCAAGGAAGGTGGATCACTTGTATCTTGTGACAAAAGAAGGACTTGTAAGCTTCAGACTAGGGTCCAAGGTCCAGGAACCAATGAATTCAAGCAATCTTATTGGTCTAAAGCTTTAAATTGGTACCCAGGCCTTTAGTTGAGGGTCCAAGACCAAAAAAGTGGCAAATTGAGGCTAAACCTTACATGGCACCTGTTTTGGAGGGAAAATCAATTGGCTCCGACCAAAAAACAGTGCTAAAAGGGAGACTCCTGATTTGGAGAACCAAGAATCAGGCTAGGGACCAAGGTACAGTCCTACTCAAGGATTCCATTTGCTTCAAATCAGTCCAAATTGGTTCCTAGGAAATTGGACCCTGGAACCTCTTCTAAAATGGGCCTTAGTACCATGGTTAAAAAACCATGAATTTTCCTAGGTTGCTTCTAACTAACCATGGTAAAGGTCTTGTCATCATAAGATTAAATCGAGGTCTTTGAGTCCAAAATCTAACAATTTCTAGGTTAAACCACTAGATGGCCTCACTCACACAGATGAAGGTACCCCACCATTGTAAGTGTCGGTTCACCCTGGCCCACCCTAGGGGTTTCTAATGAGGTTCTTAGTTCTTTCTTACTCTCTTTTAAGTGCCTTCTCCTGTTTCCACTTTAGTACTTTTTTGTGTGTTTACAAATTCCATGATATGTTCTGTTTTACAATGTAAATTAAAAACTTATGTAATATGCCGACATTTATTATATGCAATATTTTTCAAGTATGGTGGGGTTTATTGTGCAATATATTATGCCAGCCCAATAAATGTTTGACCAGTTTAAAATGGTGATGGACGCGTTCAATAATTGAAAATTGATATTTAAAATCTAATTATACATTCTATTTGTTTGAAAATGCTTATACATGTACAAACCCAAGTCATGAAGTTTGTTAAACATTTTCCTTTTGTGTGAAACTATTTAACTCTTGAACTTTACACCACACATGTGGTTAAAGATGCACAAATTCAAAGTTCCATAGTTGGCTTCCCATACCATCAATTTGTTGTTGCTAAAAGTACAATAGAAAATAAAAACCCTTATTTGGTGGCAGATCCATATTTATAGGCTTGAAACCACATATCATTTGTAAATAGTTAGATACAATTCAATTTTGTTTTTAAAAATTGCACAACATGACTGTTCAAAATAATGAATCGTTTGCACCTCAATTGAGGTGGACATTGAATAGTTGAAAATCACTTGGTTTGACCAGATCGGCCACAAAATCGTTGATCCAACATTACAAACATGTCTAGGAAACAACTCAAAAGTTGCAAGCAGTCAGACACACGGAAAAGTTCAGTTAACAGGATTTTTGACGAATCAAAAGTCACCCAAAAAGGAGTAACGCATCATCCATCCTGCATGGCACACTCAGGTGCTGAGGCGCACACTCGACTCAACTCCTGCCTAGTGCTGCTGGGCCCTCATTCCCAGAACTGGTGCAAGGTCATTCTGCCCACTTCCAGAGCTTGCCAGTGCATTTTCCAGAGCACCATTCAGGACTTGGTACATTGTTATTATTAAGCTACCGATTTTTCAGGCACTGATTGACAACCCACTCAGAAACTAAAGGCAATAACCAGTAGAGTTTTGAAAGTGTGGAAGTCTGCACACACCTGTTCAGGGTAAACAAATTATTGTGACTCAAAAGAATTTGCCATAGTCTCCAACAGACAAGTTTGTTCAATGACTCTTTCTTGGGCGTTATTTTTACAGGTTTAAATTTTCTGGCTGATTGCAAATTCACTATGCAAACCATTAGTAGACCAGCTTGCCTTGACCCAATATAACATGTAAGTGATAGGCACTCCTCCCCCCTGTGATTCAGGATCATGTTAAACTGATGTTGAAATGTTGGTATGCACTTAAATGGGCCAGAGCAAGAAGAATTGAGCAGAGATTTCAGTTTGCACCTTCCAAGCTGATGTTCCATCCAAACCATTCCAAGGTGGAAGAAGACAAGCTACAGACATTTAGTGACAAACATGGCACTGTCTCAAAGCTATGGACCCACTCTCATTAATGATCTGTGTTTTTTGTTTTGGCCAATTTTTACACTATAGTGAGAAAAAACTTGAAGCTCTTTGGGGGAAAAAATTAATGCAAATTCAAATAAAATTGCTAAAAGTTTGGAAATTTTGACAAAAGTTTGAAACCGCAGAAAATAATAATTCAAATAATAATGATGTAAACCTGGTCATGATAATTAGTAGTATATTTAGTCTCTTAAATAAATGGAATCAAGTACCAATATGAATGTAGAATATTTTATGGACTTATCTAAACCCCCAACTTCATGGAGACTACCCATTTCTTGGGTTAATCCCTATTCAGTTTTCTTGAAGCACAGAAAACAAATAATTTGACATTGTGGGAACTGTCTGTTGGGCTGTAAGATCTTCGTACATTCGGTGGCATTGCCAGTGGTCCACTTATCCCCAGACTATTTCAGCTTCCGGAGACCAAAGTCAGAGTTAATATGGGATCCAATGTGTCCACCAAAGCTAGCTTGCACATTTATGAAACATTTCAGTAAAATTTAAGATTAAATTGAAATTTTAAAAATTGCACACCCAATGCTAGAACTCTTGGTTTGTCAGATTTTACTTCTTTTTTCACAAACTAGTTACCTAATAGTTCCTCACACTAGTAAGAACCTATTCACATGCTGTCGGTTGCAAGCAACAGATTGCTCGTGGTGCCCAAATCTGTATTCAGTTACGAAACTTTTTCTTTAATAGTGTTAAGAATCTAGAAATGATCAATCCGTGTTGTCTTAAGGGTAAGTAAGGAAGCCTGAAAAATACATTCAAGTAGACATCTGGACAACAACACTAAACCAGCAAGCAACAACTTGAACCATATTTGTGTTTACCTGCAGTCTTTGGCAAGACTGGATGGGGTAGGTGTTATGTTGCAGTGAACAGAGATTTCATGCACCACACAGTTGGTGTCAGAAGGAAGTCAAACTCAGCCACATTGTGTGACTGAGTCCAAGTCACAGGTTTCATAAGAGGACTTCCCAGTCCCCCATCAGCTAGGCAATTGTCAGGGTGACAGTACAACAGAAAAAGCTCTCATCCATAGAAGCTTGCAGTCACCACCATGTTCACCATCTGTAGCTTTTCCAAATTGCAGACTGGAGGTTTGTGGTAGTGTTGGGTGGGTTCTTTGATTTTGCAATGAAACTTCTTCCTCTGGGTTTCAAAATCAAAGAACATGTAACTTGATAATAAAGCTATCTGTATAATAATCCTTAGTTTGATCCTCAATTTGATCCCAACTGTACTGTTAATCATCCTCCCATTTCAAGCTATCCTTAAGGTCTAGCAAGTCTCTTTGGAGACATCTGATAAAATTAAGGTCTAGCAAAGTGAGGATCAATCCTCAAAACTAAAGATGCAAAACTAAAGATGAAGTTTTAAAAAGTGATTATCATCATAATCACTTTTCTAATCACACTATGATCTACTTACATTAACCGAAGGGAACTACCTAGGAGAGGCTTAATTAAATTAGGCCTACTTACCTACATGTGCTAGCTACCTACCCATAGCCCACCTAGCTACTATTCAAAAGCTATCTATTTATGGGCTACCTACCTATTTATCCATGAGTTAATTACTTAGGGGCTATCAAAAGCCTAAATGGGGGGGTTGTCTAGAGTCATTTTAAGGGTTCTCTAGGGGTTATTTAAGAGGTTTCATAGGGTCTACTTAGGGGTTGTAAAGGACTTCCTACGTGAAAGTTAGAGGTTAGCTAGGTGCTATTCATGGAATTACATAAGAGACTATTTAGTGGATACCTAAGGACTATTTAAGGGTTACCTAGGGGGTTGGCTAGGAAAGTATTTAAGAACTATCTAAGGGCCTACCTTTGTTAAAAGATATCTAAGGATTTTTTAAAGGTTACATAGAGTTTATTTGAGAGACTACCTAGAAATTTTATAAATTAAGGGATATTTAGGGGGCTACTTTTAGAGCTATTTAAGAAGGACTTAGGGGCTATTTAAAAGACTATCTAAAAACTTCCCAAGTTAGTTGATATTTAAGGGCCTACTTATGGGACTACATAAGGATTATTTAGGAGCTACCTAAGGGAATACTTTAAAATTATGTAGAGGTTTTATGTAACCCCCTATCTTTAGGTATCCCATAACCTAGGTAGGTCTCTAGGTGTTTCCCTAGATAGGCCCCAAATTGGTCCTAAGTAATCCTTTAAGTAGCTTTTAAATATCCCATAAACTAAATAAGCCCCTAAGTGTCTTTATATATAGCCTTCTAGGTAGGCCTTCTGTAGTCCCCTAGGTAGGCTTTCAGTAGCCCTTAGGTATCCATAACTTAGGCAAGACTTCAATTGTCTCATTGAACTCCCTAAATAAAACCTTAAATAGTTCCATAAATAGTCTTTATGTATCTCGTAACCTAGGTACACTCTTAAATTTATCATTAAATAGTTTTTAAATAGACCTTTAAATAACCCCTAAATAATTCTTAAGTATTTGTTAATTTGAAAAATCCTTAGCTAACCCCCGAAATAGGTTTTGTGTAATTTCCCCTTTATATACAATAACATAATAAATAGGCCTTTAAATAAACACATAGGTGCAAACAAAACACAAGAGATCATAGGAAAGTCAAATCATCCTAGGTTAAGGAGGAAATTTGAGTGTCCTTCTTAGTTATATTCCTTTAGCACTATCTCATCCTACATTTTGATTGTCATTCTCAATTTCGGGGAATTCACGGTTGTGTTCCTAGATTTAGATTTAGTTTCTTTAAAAGTTGGAATTTAAAACATTTGTTTATTAAAGTGGGTGTCTCCTAAGATTAAAATAATGATTCATGATGGCTATGAATCATTGAATAGAAATAGGTAGGGTAAGGCATTAGAAAGGTGTGTGACAAACTTTTTATTGATTAGTATCTATGAGGACATACTTTGCGCTTGTGTGAATATATAATATTTTAAATGATGTGTTTGCCATTGAATTTAATTTCAAGCTTTGTTTATCATATTTTGAAGTTTTAATTGGTGTGATCTTTGGAATTTCCATCCTTGGGCCATGGTGACATGATGCACAATTGTGATGTAATTGGATTTTTTAATATGAATTTTAGCAATGAGGAATTTTGAAAAACTAGTACATGGGTGATGTTTTGGAATTTATCATATTGTTATCTTTGAACAATTTCCTATTGTATGATTGTCCTGAGACAATTCCAAAAACAATTTATACCACTTTATTTTCAAGCCTACCTATTTCACTCCTTTCTTAATAATTATCTCTTATCCTAATAATGACTTCATTCTCCCACCCCCAACCCACCAAGTTACCAACATGGATATGAAAAAGCAAATTAACATGTGTATTTTCATTGTCCATGGTATTTATATTAATTCAAATCAAATTAAATTTGAAATTAGCATAATGATGAACCATTGGAACCGTACATGAAAACATAAAAAAAGGAAAAAAATAATGGATTGTCATTAGTAATGCGAAACAATGCAAAACCCAAATATGTTATTGTGTTTAGTGTGATAAATGATATACTTCACAAACAATTGTTTTATTGTTATAGAACATAACATTTCATAACTAAATAACAAACTAGTTAGTTTCCACCCCATAAACCTAGTATATCACAACCTTAGTTTTGAGTTCATGATCAAAAGTTGTGACATGACAAGGGAAATTGGCCAAAAGTGAAAATAAAACTTCCATTGCCTCGAACGCACTACTCCAAGTAAAGCTTCCATTGCCTCGAACGCACTACTGCAAGTATGAAAGAGTGCAAGGGATCTAACATTCTTGGAAGTAGATCCACTTGGTAAGTAGGAGTCCTCATGTTTCCCAAATTTTTAAATCAAGGCTTGGGGGACCTCAACCTTGTCAAAATTGGGTACTTTTATAAAATTATTTTTGTTTGTGAGTTTTTGAAATTTTCTAAAAACATTAATAGGTTTTTTTTTTTATCAAACTACAAATAACCATGGATTTGAAATAGGTTCATTGACCATTTCTTTGATTTTTTGTAAATTGAAGTTCCAAGTCAAATCAAATTCTTTTATTTTTGAGAACCATCAATCAAGGTCCATATATCCAACCCCTACTTTGCAATTCTTTCTTTGAAAAAAAAAAATCACACCACACAAATTTCATGGCATAAAATGTGTCAATTGACTAAAGAACTATAATGATAAACATGGAAACTAGTCTTGGGGGCATTAAAATTACATATAACCCACCAACATAATAACTTGTTTTCTTACCAAAACTTGGTTTGATTCAAAATCAAGCCATAATTTCAATATATATATGCTTCATCATATATGCTTAAGATTACTTAAAACACTTTAAGTTATCCCTCCTTTCTTTATTCCAATTTGTTACAAAACAAAACATACATGATTTGTTATTTCAAAAAAAATCAAAGTGTAAGTTTCTTAACCTCTAGATTCTAATTTTATGAACAAAGTGTACTAACATCATATGCCCTTCCTATACCACTCTAACAATGGTCATTGACACAATCTTTCTTTATTCCAATGTTGGCAAGTTCCCTAGTTTGAAGTGTTAAACTTGGGGGTTCAAGTTCTTCTGACTTGGACATGACCCAACACCCTTTTGGTTGAACCGTCACAAGGATTGAACCATGAAACTAGCCAATTGTTCAAATTGAAATCAAATGCTCAAAAATAAACTTTTGAAAACAAATTCAAGTTCTAAGAGGAAACACATGTTCAAGTTTTTTTTTAAGTCAACAATTAGGTTAAATTTTATAGGTGAGTGATTAGTATTATTTATTGTACCTTCACAATTTTCAATTTTAACTTGTTTTGAAACTCCATACTTATAATTTTTTCAACATTAGGAAATGTTATTGTGCATGTGGAACTAAACCCTATTTTTTAATCGAGCCCAAAGGTTTTTGAATTTCAAAGAAAATTCCAAAATTGAAACCATTGGTTTAAAATTTTGAAAAACCAAGCTCAAACCTACACCCAAAGAACCTACCAAAAATTATTTTAATGTCAAAATTGGGATTGAAGGTTCTTTTAAATTTTAAAAAGGAAGAATTTATCAACATTGGTCTACTTCTTTTGCATTCATGCCATTGGCAATTATAATTACTCTTTTTGCCTTTAAATTATTTATCGATCACAATGAACTAACATCCACATACACATCATCAATTGAAAGCCTATTATATTTCCATTTATGAATGAACTTCAACTACATTGACATTAGGTTCCACTTGATTAACTTATCTTAGTAAACATAGGTCAAGTGGGTAGGTAGGCAAGAAGATAGGCAACTACCATGTAAGTAGATGCATGTAGATGCTAAGTACTAGCATTGGTCATTTTTGATAAAATCATTGGCAATCAACAATGGTCCATCAAAGCATAGGTTATTCATACTCAACATGTAGGACTAAAATTGGTTGAAAACCAAATAGAATCCTTACATGTTTGATATATATTATGTAAAGATTCAAGGAAACCTTTATGAACCAAACATTGTTTTGTTGAAAAAATTAACTCATACCTTTTCATATTTTGTCCCAAAAGGTTTTAGAATCTTTAAACATTAAAATTTTCAAACTCACTCTTCATTTGGTTGCATTTTTTCAATTTTAGTTTCCTTATTATCTTTGTTTTAACTTGAATTTGATTTATGTGGGTTGGCAATTATGAAAAGTGCAAAGGGAATAAATGATTTTATTATTTTGGGGGATCATTCATACCTACAAAAACTTACCTTGACATTATACTGAATGGTGATTAGATTAAGTGTTAGCTCAAATGTTTCAAAACTAACATTTATGCATAACATGTGAATATTATGAAAAAAATAACAAAAAAATCACCTAGTAATTAGGGTGTGTAACCAAAAAGGATGGTTATAGAAAACAAGAAATGCAATGACAAATTTTGCTTAAACACTACAACATCATTGAATTTCATCAAATATATAATGCCTTTTATTTCATGGTACAAATGAACACACCAAAGTTCATATTTAAAGATGTTCTAAAAACAACAATTTTATAGCTCGTGTTCACAAACACATATCAAACTACCATTAGGTCCATGGTTTTTTAATCAACAAGTTAGATCAAATTCTCAAACTCTTTTATCCCAACCTCTAAACTTTTGTGGTTTAGGATATTGTCTTGACAATCTATCCCCCACACAATTTTTTCACCTCCACTCCAAAATCTTAACATTGCATTTTTTTTGGTCTAAACATAATTCCCACTATTTCCTTAAACATAAGACCTCATATTTAGATGCACCTAATATGAGTTATCTTCTTTGCTTCCCTCAACCCTTTACCCCCCACAAACACACATCCTTAACCTTCAATTCTCATGCAAACCTATTGCTTTTCACTAGCATTGATAATGTAACCCTAAATGAACTTTTTTCTCACCATGATAACAAATCAACTACATTTTTGTGCCTTCATCAATTCTTAGGCTTCTATTTCCAAACCTACTTCCCATCATATTTGAAACATGCTAACGACAATATTGACAAAAGAGATTATTGGTAGCAGCAATTGCACCCTTTAACCTCACGCTTGACAATATTTCAATTTGCAAAAGCTTTCTTCACCAACTCTGTAAACATTAGGTCCTTATTTTGTCAATCTTATGTTAAAGAACATCATAATAAAACCTGACTACTTACATTTTGTTAAAAATGAGAGATTTCAATCCTCGGCCATTGGAAGGAAAACAATATCATCAACTCATTTTACAAAGTAGTCAAGAAAACTAGAATCACCACTTCCATCACCATTAAACCAACAACAAGATAATAATACGATACTTAGCTTCTCTATTGCAAAAAGAACCCTCCTTCCCTTCCATAGCCAACAACTTATCTCCACCAATTTCACACCTCTACTTTTGAGTTCACCAAGCATCATGAATACAAACAACAAAATAATTTTTTAAAATAAAAAAATAAACTCCAAAAAAATAGCAAAGACAAGTGCGCACATTTCCTTCTCATCACCATGCACTCCCATGAATTGGATCGCCATTGCTATCCCTTATTCATTCATGAGTAAAATGACAAATCCTTTTTCTTTCTGCCACCATCGCTGGAAGCTCCTTCAGAATTCAAATCTCAAATCCTTAAAGTGTCCATCAATCAATTGGTAGGAATTAATTTTAAGCCACAGGAGCATTTTTTAAACAAAAAAATTGATAATATGCAGGTTTCAGTAACAAATTTAAATCCAGTTATCTTTTATACATTATTATGTGAGACAAAAAATAATAATTTCTCAAAAACCCTGCCCCACTTACATACATGACATATTGCCATAGCAGAGATCTGGAACACATTTGCCTGCCATATGTCATTTATTTCCAACTTCGCACGAATTGTTGATAACAAAAATAAAGGAGTTGGTCAGAAAAGTTGATGTCATCTGATACTCTCAGTACCTCAGACAAGGGGACTGCAAAACTTTGTCTCCACAAAAATTTGTTTTTGACCTTTAGAGAGGTTAGAACTTCAAACCCAACAAGCAAAAATCAAAGAAGAATATACATACCATGTAGATGATACTTATCCCCATTTTGAACCAAGAGAGTAAAATCAGTAATGAAATAGCTTGCATCCTTGTCCAAATATTTGGAGATTTAACTCTGCAAGAAGCAATGACTAGTCTTGTCTGGGTATTAGATCTGGCATCAAACCTCCACTGGCAATGACATACTAATGAGCATCATTTGTGATAGTTTAGGAAAACTCAACCAGTAGGTGTTTTTGCTTACCTTAGGTCATTCATTCATTCATTCATTCATTCATTATTGAAGACTCAAGAGGTGCCAAGAAATTTGAATTTTCTTACACTCTGTGAAATTAAAGGACAAGGTCTACACTGAGGACATATCAGTGCACAGGCTCAAACAGTGAGACAAACTAATTCGACATCACAATCAGTCAACAAAGTCTTTGAAAAAGTCTTTAGAGCACTTCCATATCCAAGACTTTGTCATAACAAGGAATTTAAATACCATTAAGAAACAAACGTCTTCAACATAATATCTCTCTTGATTACTGCTAATCTCACCAACTTTTGCCCAGTAATCTGATATTTGTAAGACTAACTGAGCTTACCACTAGGTCAGCTCACATAGGAAAAGAAAATCAACTTATTGTTTCCAATGTTGATATAATGGAATGGGATAAAAGAAATAGAAGTGGGCTGGTAAACTGATCTTGGCTTGGTTTTTGAATTGGGGAAGCTTCATGCTTGCGAACCACACAATCTGTAGAAGCCAAATTTCTTAGTCACATATTTCTCCTATTCAACTTTGTTGTCTAAATTTTCTGCCCAATGTCAACCAACCCAACTTTCCACATACAAATTACAACCTGTGTTGATGCTGAGACCATCTTTGTACAGATCCTTTGTTGCCAAATCAGAACCTTCAATCAACAGCAAATTTGCCCTTGAAGATAACATTGAACCAAAACACATACCCTGAAATATCTCTGTAGCCCTGCGCATTTTTGTTCCTTTCTGTACCTCATTGTTCAACTTGATTTGATTCGTCCCTACCTATTTCATCACATTGACAACAAGCAGCCAAAAAACTTGCTTTTCCTCCTGCAAAATTCCCACCAGTGTTGGGATGATCAACTTAGAGGCTTAGTGCATTGTTGCAAAAAGTTTATAGACACTTCAATAAGGTCCAAACATTCCAATTGCTGAATAGGCAGCTTCCACAGTGTAGATGATCATAGATCCAAGACTTCACAGCTCATCAGTTTACTAATTCAGACAAACCAAAAACTTGCCAACCCAGAACATATCACAGTAAAAAAAAGAGTGGGACTTCAAAACAACTGATTTGTGTTTAGTCACACACAAAAATATTACTGCTCCATGTTACACGTTAAACCCAAAGTCACAGACCTGGACAAATAGCAGGCCCAAGCCATTTGCCCAAAACAGCTTTGATGTTTCCTTACAGAAAGCATCATGTACCTAAAAAATCCCATTATGAACATCCCGAAGAAGAAAAGGGGAAAGGAGATCACTTGAAACCCATTAGAGTCAGTGCTTCTTAAGGCATCTTGCTGCTCAAGCACTACATTTAACATAAAGAAAAAGAAAAGGGAAAACAAGATCCCTCCAAGTCTTCTAACTATTGTTGGTTGAGCCATTTCTGATGCAGGATGGACATAAATTCATGTGAAACCACACTGTAATGTCTTAAATCCGGTTTCAAGTTCTCCTCATTCCTGCCAATTAGCTGGAAGGATACCTGGCATAATTCACAATGTTGCCCTTTGCCATCTATGATAATCTTCTTTGTAAGGCGACATGTTTGTCTCTAGTTTGAAAAGGTTCCCAAAACACATGTTTAGGAGCCTTTTTAAACTTTCCATCTCTTAGACTGCTCATCAACCTGCTCATGTGCAGATTGATGGAAGAGTGCAAACATCAAAGGTCATGATTGAAACGGACAATTATACAGGTGATGTTGTCACAACTTCCTCTCCGATATGCTTCATCAGTGAGCCTGTTGGCAGCCTCCTCAGCATCTGTGATGGACTCTATTATTGACACTGCTTCCTGATTTGACACCACATCCCACAGTCCATCACTTGCCAGAATCAGGAAATCGACTCCCTCCTCAATTGTATCCTCCTGAATCTCAGGCTCTGCCACAACATACCGCTTCAACAGCCGGTTACCAAATGCACGGGATACAGCAAGAACACCTCCCACTCGCCAAGTGCCATCCCACATCACAACCCCTCCTGCATCCTCAATGCGTCGTCGTTCATCAATCCGGTTGGGTTTGTGATCATTTGACAGAGCAAATGCCTTGCCACCTCTGCAAATCACAGCCCTAGAATCGCCAACATTGGCAACAAGCAAACAGTCCCCCACCAGGACAGCTGTGGAAGCTGTTGACCCTGCATCCCTCTGCTGATTGCTCTCTGCTCTCAAATAATCTTGGTCTGTCTGCTTGTAGGACTCAGCTATGGCTAACTTGGTGTCATCAATAAATTTAGGATGCTTCAACAAGTTATCAAAGAGGTTTTTCTTCACATATTCTGCAGCCCGGGAACCACCATGTCCATCAAAAACTCCAAATAACCCAATCACCTGATCACCAACTTTTGAGCTCTTGGCATCATGGAAATCCTCCATGGAAGTCCTTCTTCCACGCAAGCTTGAATATCCATAGCTGAATTTCATATTTTCACTCAGGCCCCCACCACTAGCAGGAGTATTCCCATGGATGTTGTTACCTTTGGATAAAGGTTTGGTTTTAAAATTCATGGTTCCAGTACTGACAGATGTGATGCCTAGAATGATCCTTGTGCAATGAAGCTCACACTCGCCTCCAGTTTCTCTATACCTGACTCCAGAAGAGCATTGAACACAACCTTATGCTTGGCATGCTGGAGCAACAGTTGTCTCTGTGGATCTTATTGCAGGAGGTCTCACATTGGCACACTTGGCGAACCCTTACACTCTTTGCTGTTTGTTGCATAAGAACACTCTCCTAGCTTGTAGGGCTAGCTCCATGAGCTGCTCACAAAGAAACAATAGATCATTCGATTGCAGATTATATGCTGAGACTTGTGAAAGTGAAAACACATAACATTCTTGGCATTTGGATTTCAGATCTTGAAGTGGCCCTATTGGTATGGAATGACTGACACTTATAAGCATTGATTCTACAATAGTGCTGCTTTATTTGCGATCACTGTTGCTAGTGAATACTCAACCAGAGTTGTCTGACTTGTTGTCTACAGCTGTGTTTGTTCAGTAGTCAGACATATCTATGAGATTGTAGAGAAAATTCCACAATAACACTTTGAAGTAACTGTGATGTCAGTTCCACCGAACCAAAAGAGATACAACAAAAAGGAGTGCAGCTGTGACCTTGTAAGTATCATTCACAAAGTATCCAACCATCACCTTCCTCACAAATGGCAGAGACAAGCTGCCATCAGTCCCCACTGACTTCATCAGCTTCCGACAGCAGATGTAGATAAGAGGTAGGAATAAGGCCCACAGACAGGGGCATTACCAGAATAAGGTGACTGCCCGAGGTGGCAGCCAAGGACAGCATCAAATTCTGATAATGCCCCCATCTGAGGGCCTTACTGTGCATAATGACCTGTCATGACAAGATCTGATGGCCAAGATCTTTTCATCATGCCAAGAAAAAATGGCAGGTCCTTACCAAATGTGTAAGAGCCCAGCCCACCCAGATACATAAGATGACCTTCCTGTGTCAGGAGGAATCTTACAGATTTAAGGCTCCCTCCCAATACACTGGGAAGTCTGTAACATGTCATTACATATTTATAATCTGGTCAAAATTTTGGGCAAAAAACTAAACAAAAGTTTGCATCCTCAGTTTTGTCACATCTCTGGATGCAAAACGTAAGATTCAGTCATGACTTCAGCTAGCACTCGAGAGACATATCTAATAGTGTACCCATTCAAGCTGCAACAAGCTTGTGAAGCTTTGTTTCATTTTAGCTTGCCCCTGTGTACAAGCATGCAAGCATACAGCATAGAGCGCTCTACATTGAAGATAGTGGTCAGGGCCTCCTGTACCCTGAACATATCCTTTCAAGCTCTAATGGTTGTAGTCTCCAGAGGGGCCTAATTGTTCTACCATTACACAGATGCGTTGACTGAATTCATGAAAACACGTGGAAGTAAAACGGACCTCTGGAAAATCTCCAGATTAAAGTGGCAAATTCAGGGTCCGATTGCAGCGTTCCTTGAGCTGCTACACACACCATACCTCTGTATTTGCTGACGGTTTTGTGCGGTAGAAAGCTCAGGAAAATATAGTCATATAACGTGCAATCGGGGACAATCAATTTGGAACATTGTCTAGAAGAAATTTATGGTTTGGTCTCAGCAATGAACACGAGCACGAACTAGCACCATTTTAAACTTTTATATTGCAAGCAGGTTGTGCAATCTCTGAAGCAAGACTACTTATGCTACGGACTAGTATTCCATATGTCAGATATGCTTGGATCTTGATACAGGAAAAGATCGTCTACGATAGAAGCCTTATTTTCCAGCTTCTTCAATTGTTTCACTACTTCGACACTGAAGCACGCAAGGCGCAGTACAACAGGCTCTCTCAACTCTCAACCTATATATCTTAACAAGAAGCTAGTCTAATCAGGACGATCTCGTTGAAAACCTCAAACATACCTGGCCGTTATGAGAAAAACCTTAGCCAAGAAAGTTGCCGAAACCTGCGATTGTAGCGAAGAAAGCACACTTTCTCGATCAACGAATCGCGGCTTTGAGAAAGCATTCCTAAACAAAAGGCTCTGAGAGTTTCTGAAACGAAGCCCTGGAATCGAAGCCCCGAGAATTTTGCAGTTGGAGCACCTTCTTCAGCACGACGAAAAATCTGTGTCACAAATCTTCGTCACTGCTTAGAGACAACAAAGGTACAAAACGCAAACTCCTGCCCGCAACTCCTGCTCACTCCTCCCGTCCGGCTCGCAGCCGGCGAGCTCTCATCCCGCCCGCGATGGTGAGAAAAACGAAAGAAAGGGAGAGAGAGTGTGTATGTGTGTGTGTATAGGAAGTGTGGCATTAGGGTTTCGACATTGCGTTTCACACTGCACTTGATCTCACTGGCCATTGACGTGACGCCCGGGCCACGAAAGTCTCCGGCATTTTATCCTCAAGGGTCTCTAAATTGCGTTCACACTGCGTTTAATTTCATTGGCCATTGACCTGACGCCCGGGCCACGAAACTCTCCGGCATTTTTATCCTAAAGGGTCTCTACATGCGTTCACACCGCGCTTAATTTCATTGGCCATTGACCTGATGCCCGGGCCACGAAACTAAATGGCCGTTAGCCTAGACCACTCCTTTTATTGGTCAGCTATAAAGAGTCGTCATATGAGGGTATTTTGTAACCGAGCGTATATACGTACCGTATGTGAACTGAGGAAATATAGGGCATGCAATTCACATACTGGCTCTATATATGCTCAATTTCAAAGTACCTTCAAAATTACAACTGATTCTGTAGACTGGTCGGTGATCGAACACTTAAGCGCTCAGGGCAGGCCAGATCCAAAAGGAGGTCTCCGTTGTTTCTGGTGTCAAAACAAAATTTGAACCCCTCCTCTTGACGCATCTGACACACTAACAATTGTTAAAAGCGGATTAGAAATGAGAAAGTTATGGCCCCCCAAACTAAACGACGCCATAAACTCAAAAAAAACAAACCACCCAACACTATCAAAGCCGCTTTCCAAACACCCAAAATATTCCTTACATGTTGCTCTGTTGCTATTAGAGTTCAAAGATGATTCGGAGAACTTCACATATCACAAGAAAAAATGAAAAACAAAAGGTTGGAAAAATTGTATACCGTGTAACACCCTTAGTTGTGGAATTGCTGGATGCCTCGGCTTCACCTTGCTCAAGCCCTTATTGTGGTAATGCCCACAACTTCAATCGTTACCCTACACATAAGTTTTTTCCGCTAACATAGGTTTTTTTCTCAATGGACATTACACTTGTAATTTTTGGGGTATAATGAAATTAAAATTGTATAGAGCTTGGGTAGAGGATTTAAGTAAAGTAAATAAATTCTAATTCTAAGAAAAGAATTTCAAATTAGAAAAATTGAAGTTCGAGTATAAAATTAGGTGTTTATCAATGAAGATAAAATGCGGATCAGCTGAATGCTTGTAATTAATTATTAGTCATCTTTTTTAAAAAAACAAACAAAATTTTAGTAACAAATAGCTACTTCAAAGCCAAAGTGATGCATTTGAGTAAAATGTCTTTTTGATATTGACAATTAACACTTATTTATTACTAGAAACATGGCATCTATAGTGACATGTGAATAAATATGTTAAATATTTAATCACATTAGTAACATATTACACTACCAAAAGTGTCGTTGGAAACTTTAAGCATTAACAAAGTCACACAAAACAACCAAGCCTAATCCATTTCATCCTATATGTAAAGTGTTACGATACTACGTCCACTATGAAAAAACCTACATGAAAAACAACCATTTTCATTAAAAATTAGGTTTTTGACATTTTTTTCAATTTAGGTTTTTCCTTAGTGAACCACTTAGAATTTTGGGGATATTTTGAAGTTGAGCAAGTATAGGGCTATTATGTGAAGTGCTGCCTCAATTGAGAAAAGATTATATTCTCATTGTCTGGGTTCTTTTGAATTTGTTGCAACACATGTTGTCCTTCAAGCTTTCTAGAGTCACTCAGCCTTTCTCACATGACTTTTGGAAGCTTGGCCTCCTACCACCTCAAAGTCAAATCCTTTCTTTAATTCCAAATGGTCCGCATAATGACTCCTCTAAATAAGGTTCATAAGGAGCTTAATTTTTTAACCCTAGAAAGTAGACATTTGTTGAACAAACATTGTTCAAGCTTCAAAGCATTTTCGAACTTGATAGTGTTTAAAAGTAGTTGAAGCTAAAAGAGGAATGAGAGTTTGTTGGAATGAGATTTATAAGGATTCCTATTATTCAAAATGACATAGAGGTTTATGAACGTTATTATGCTTTAGGAGATCTCGAACAAAATATTCCAACTCTAAACAAATTTTTTAATGGCTTTATCCCTACTCACATATTGATACCATACAATGTGGGATTGTTGAATTCCAAACCTTTAGTAATACATTATGCCTACCACTGCCTTCTCTTATGTAGATACCACTTTGGAGAAGGAGAATATATGAATCACATTATGAAATGATGGCCAACAATTCTTATTAATAAGAGTAACATTTTTCCACACCATCATATGCCACAAATAAACATTGGATGTTGAGAACATAAGAACATTTCATTCATCGTATTTCTAGGATGTTTTGAATCAAATAATTTTTTTTTACACCATCATATGCCAAGAGTAAGCATTGCATCATGAGAAGAAAAGATTGGCATTGTATTCATAGTGACATAAATCCTTGTGCAAATGTGCTCCCAATGAAGAAACAAGTTTTAGAGTTTTGATAAAACCAACAACGATGAACAAGGCAAAATATATATTTCCAAAGTTATAGTGAGACACTACACAATTTACAAGTTCTAGATCTCCACATTATTGGAGTTTTGGATGTTTTTTAGTGTTATCACAATCATGTTTTTGTGCACAAAGTGAAAATTTATGAGAAGAATTGGCACATCCTCACAAATCTATGCATGAATATCTCAATGTGTTGTTGCAAGTTTGTGCATGAACCTCTCAATGTGTCATTGTAGATTTGTGCATGACCATACCAACAAAACCTCACCTATACTAGTTGCCATGATATTATAAGGAAAATAATGAGCTTGCGTTGGAGGATTTTTTTTTCAATTTTTAATAATTAAAAAAAGGGATATTTGACCCAAAAAATTTTGCCAACTGAAAAAAAATCGTGATAGACCGAAAAAAAACTTTGCCCACATCCTTCTTCTTCTTGTTCTCTTTCTTTCTTCATTCATTTTTCTATCTTCTTCATTTTTTTCCTTTTTTCTTATCATTACTTTTTTCTTTTTCTTCCAAACAAGATTTTTTTTACTTTTCCCTCCTTCTTCCTTTTTTTTTTTTCCTTTTCCCTCTTTTTTTTTTCCTTCCTTTTTCTCTTTCTTTTTCAGTGGATGATGTGGTCAATCCTCCCAAAAATGTCTTTCCTTTTTTTTCCCCCCCTTTTTCCCCTTGTTTTTTCTTATTGTTTTTCTTCTTGTCTCAATTTGCAAGGAGCATGAGATCACCCTCCTTTCATCTTATGAACTTGTTGATTACCAAGTTGTTTTGTATTTTCTTAAGTTAAAAATTTAATCAAGGTTCTGGTCATGGTATTATGAATTAAAACTGGAACCAATATTTCTTATTCACCAAAGTGGGCACCCACCCAACATTGGAATAGGCAATAGACCCAACAATTATGAGGCTTGGTCCTAGGACTCATGACCATGATTCTGTTAACCAAATCAAAGCACCAACTTTTGAAGCCCTAAACCCTAAACTAAACCCTAAACCTTGTGGTTCTCAATTTATTTTTAGTTGCAGAATTGCCTTTTGAATGTGTGTTCTGTCCATTTTCAAACACAATAGTGGGGTTGATCAATGTTCTGTTGTAGTTTGGGAAAATCCTTTTGAGAATTGGGGTTAAAAACATCATTGAAAAATGTCACATTTTGGGAATGTCTCGAGGAAAGGGAATTTGGTGTGAAGTTATATCTGATTTTTGGTTTCTATGTGAGGAAATATTATTTAAAAAATTGGGGTATTAGGATGTTGTGCTTACAAAGCCTGGGGACTCCAAGAAGTTCAAAGAGAGAATTCAAAGAAGAAATTCGATCCATCACCACCCATGTTTTTTATTAATTTAAATATCACATGTTTAGAAGCATTCAATCAATTTTTTTCAATATTTGAATCATCATAATTTGAGAAAAAAAAGTTGGTCAAAAGAAAAGAAAAACACTGATCATGATCTTTCTTGGTTTTGCATTGTGTTTTCTTTTGTTACACTTATTCCTTTTTTTTTTTTTTTTTTCTTAAAGCCATATGGAGTTAGGGTTACGTCGATCGAGGACATTGCATGCAAGTCTTTTTTGTTTACTGTTTTTAAATTTAAATTAAAAATTTTAAAGAACATACAAAGAAGAAAGAGATGAAACACATTAATTAAAATTTTATTTTAATTATCTTTTTACATTGTAAAAAAATAGTAAATAACATAATTATATGTCTTGGTATAATTTGGGTTTAAGCAGTTAGCTTAAAATTTAAGTTAAAAATTTATCATTTTGTTTGTTAAATTTTAGATTGTTTAGAGTATATATGTTGATTAATGAATTAACCCAAAAAAAAATATGGACCAGTGTTTTTTTTGGGTGCGAAATTTCGCATTGTTGCTTCTTTTTTCTAAAGAAGAAGAAAGGGAATTGTTTTCACAAGATTTCTATTTTCGAAAAAAAGGGGGGGAACAAAAAAAAAGGGGGGGCAATAAATGAGCAGTTTTGGGGTTCGTGTTATCACTAAGCTGGAAATCTTTATCCAGAGCGCTTCTAGACTCCCATCACGCCCTCTTACATTGGCTGCTCTTTTTCCATACTCGACAGCAATTGTGTCTGTGACCCAAATCGCGCACTTGCTGACTTGCATTGAATATAATTTCACCTGGCAGATGGAACTGTTGCCATGCGGGATTGCTGATGCCGGCGAGATTTGCGAACATTGCTTGATTTAGGCTAGTGCGGTTTCTGTTTTCACGTGACTGGATCGCAACAGAGGTGAAATCTCTGGGCCTATTTTCGTGTGACTGGATAGCAACAGCCGTGTGTATTGTCGAGCAGTTTTGACGAGGTGTTGAGGTGCATTGCGATTTCACTGCTAAACTCTGAGACCAGGAATCTCGCACATTTCTATATTCTAATTTTGAAAGCACAAGGTTATGCCCTAAAATTGTGATTGCCTGATTTTAAATGTACATTGATTCTGGAATTTTCTGAATTGTGCCTTCCTTACGGCTGCCTGGTAGAATTTGTTCAGCTGAATGTGTAGGCTAAAGGACCCTCAGCCGTGGACTTTACCAGAATAAGGACCTGTGTGAGGTGGAGCTGAGTGCAGGCCCAGTTTCGGTAAAACCCATGGCCAAGGCCTTTACAAAGCAATAAGACCTGCACCAATTTATTTATTTATTTATTTTCTTATGATACATGATACTCATACCCAGCAATTGTGACAGGAAAAAATGAAAGTAAATTGAAGGACATTTCAAAAACCAGAACACCCACCATAGGAAACATTCTGTTTTTTAAAATGACCAGGAACAGCAAAAGAAGAAAAACACTCTGTAAGGTGCTCTCTGATCACACTAGAAAAATCAGCATAGGTCTTTAGTCTTTGCGCATGCAAACAACATTCCTGATCTTTCTCGGTTGGAGTGGCATTGGTGCAAAATCAAATCTCTTGAAATTGCATGAAATCTAGTCTCCTTAGTATTTGTGCAAAATGAATTCCCTTGATTCTTGCGTGTGGTCAGTAAGATCCACTATAATCGAGAGATAATCCTCTCAAAGAAAATAAGATGATCATTATTCTGTTTTGCAAGTT
>Ga0116231_10001808_pt1 | contig 44504 bp, 27 predicted proteins | sample S1TSphgellanicum_2_FD_89695 | JGI IMG/M metagenome (GOLD analysis project Ga0116231, IMG submission 89695) | Host-associated microbial communities from peat moss isolated from Minnesota, USA - S1T2_Fd - Sphagnum magellanicum MG | ecosystem: Host-associated > Plants > Peat moss > Unclassified... | reverse complement strand
GATTTGTTAGGATTGTTGTATTTTGGTGGTTTTGTTGGTGGTTTTGGTGTGGTTGTGGGTGTGGGAGGTGTTGAATATTAAGAGATTGTTCAAAAATAGTTCCAATTTTGTTGTAGTGTTTAGAATTTTACAATTAATTCGTTTAAATAAATTGAGTTTTTGTTAGTTATAACAAAAAATGTGGCATTAAGGTTAGTAAAGATTACTTAAGGTAGCCATTGGCAATTTTGTTGTGTTCTTGATACCAATATTGCATAATATAACATGCCATTTAACTATTTAGGTACATTAATGATTTTTGATGCATCATTGATACAAATAGTTTCAATTAGACAAAAATAGATATATGGAATACTTATAATCATCACAATTACAAATCCACATTATGATTCTAAATATTTTTATTAATTTTTTCTTATTATTCACATTGTCTTTTCTTTGGTCATGTTTCTAAATCTAAATATTTAAATATGAGTGATAGCCTAAAAAAGGGAATGGAATCTTAATTTAAATGTTGAATTGAATGAATAATTTAAGGTCAATAATTGGACAAGTTAAAACAAAGAAATAAAATGTTGTGAGAAAGAGGATGTAAAATATTGGTCCATATTATTAATAATTATTTACCCCTAATTTACTTTCTATGTTGGTTGTTAGAACACAATAGTTGACACCTTGTGTCACAACCCTAGGCATGCAACTAAGGTTGACGCACTACGAAAGATGGGTTTGAGAGCAAAGCTAGGACACAACATAAATGAAACATACTCACTCCCACATGAAGTGGGTTGGAGCTCTTGTGAATCAAGGGAAGCATCCCTTTCATTCCTGAGATGAACTCCCATTTTGGAAGTTGGGACTCCAAAAGAGTCCATGTTGTTTAAAAGGCAATTTGAAGGATCAAATGACCTCTAGAATATAAATCAGGTGAACTTTTGCTTGATGTTACAAATATCAAGTAATGAAGGCTATAAGAAGATTGGGTTGCATGCTAAAAAAGACATGTTTTGAGGGAATTATGAGGTTCCAAAGATTCAAAACACTATATGTCCCAATTTTGAGAGTTCATTTTGAGGCTCCCTTGAAATGATCATTTCAATGCAACCCCCACAAATACTACAAAGCAATATTATGTGGAGGAGGGTGGTGCCTTCTCCCAAATTTGGGACTTAATTTTGAATCCATTATGAATCTAAGGCAAGTAAATTGTGACCTTGTATTGAGTCCACTTCCACTAACCACGTGCATTGTTTAGATTGTGCAAATGAATTCACTAGAAGGTGCCTATGAAATAATGAACACGTCTCTTCATTTTAGCCTCATCCTAAAGCTTTCATGACACACCCCTAAATTGTCAAATGGTTTGAAGGTAAAAAACCTTATTGATTCCAAGTTTTGTAATGGAATGGTGCAAACCTATGGTGTGCTCCCTAGCTCCCTCAAATAAAGGTGTGGGAGCTCTAGGAGGAAACTAAGAAAAACTCAATGAAATGAACTCAAGGAGAAATCAATTTTCACAAAACAAGAATAAAAATGATTAGTGCAAATTGAAGCCAAAATGGTGCATGCATGAACCATAAGTAATTCACATTCATAGAACTCAAATAAACTATAAATGGTGGTATGGGGATTACACCTAAGTGGCACAAATTTTCCAAATGATCAGTCATGTTATTTTGTAGGTTCATAATTCTTTCATATGGACTTTTATTCAAGAGCTTTCAATGGAAAATTTGTAGCCCTTGAAAAAATATTTTCAACATTGTATCACTTTATTGAATCAAAGGCAATTTGACCCATTTTCATATCTCTAATGGTTAGAAGTTGAATTACTAATTTGACTTTGATCATTCAATTGGCCATAACTTTTGTTTCATATTTTCAATTTGGAAATGCAACCCCACTTTAAATATTTACGTTTCAAGACTTTTTCAATGGTCAAAAAAGTGCCCAAATTGGACAAGGCATGTTCTCCCAAACCCTGTTCCAAAGTTACAAGACACCCCAAGATTTTAACTTCACACAAATGGGAAATTTGCATTTGAAAATCTTGAGGATTTTTTCCTTCACTCCCACACATTTCCTTTTCATGAGGGGAATGTGTTTATGCCTCCCTTGCTTTAAACTATTCCCAACTTGTTTTCCCTTTGTTTTTTTCAAGCTTGGTCACACGCCCAAGGCTAAGGTTGGGACATCTCACATGTCCTTTTGTCCCAATGTGAGGAACTAAAGGAAAATGCCATAGGTTCTTCTTTTTATTGTTGTCACTTCATGGAATTACTAAGCATAACTTGGGATCAACGTAAGGGTGTGTCATTTAGACTAAACCAATGTTATGTATCCACATTCATACACAATTTGACAAGTACATTTTATTTTATCATGCCCACTACCTAATCCAAAGCGAGTATCAATTGGTGCTCTGTTGGGCTTGACAATAGGAGGTGGCAATGAGGCCTTGAAAGATGTTCATTAAACATGTTTAAAAAGTTCCCTAATTATAATGTGTTGGCTACATGATGAAATTATTTTGCAAGAATGCAATGTAGAATTGTGAAAGTTAAGATGTGCAATATAATAATGAACCAAATGGGTTTGAAATGCAATTATTGTCTAAAACCTAAATATGATAATTGATTTAAAGTTTAACTACTATGCAAAGCTTAAAAACATGACATGGAAAGACTATCCATCACAAATTGCAAGGAACATAAAAATGATGAACACCAATCATAAATTAGATGAAACATAAAAATTGCCTCCATAAGGATGGTGAACACCATCCATTTTGGACTTAATGACAGATGTGCAAACTTTGCCCACATGTATGCCTTATTGGTTATTATTTAGATGTGAAATACGAAACAATTAGATTTGTAGCCCTTTGCAATCATGTTCCATAATCATGTAAGATAAGAAGTTTAGAAGTTGAAACAAAAAGGAAACCAAGGATCACCATTTGCAAATTGGTCATAAAAATTTCAAATTATTTTAGCTATAAGATTATTATTTGATAGATTTTACAACTAGTTGTTAACAGGTGGAAATTTTTAAACTAATTAGTACCATATGCCTCTTAGTAATTAATAATTAATAGTGGTAATTTACTCTCCCTTATCTAAGGGCAAAGCTAGTGGGATTAAGTAGTTCATGTTAGTGAGTGGTTGGGGGTAACCTACTTAATCATCTAGGAGATTTATAGGAAAAGATTAAAATAAGGGCCCTATTTTCTTGGGGTTAATGTGGGCCTTGTGTGTTTTGTGGAGAAAGAGGATTAGAAGAGGTGTTGAGGGATCTCTAATTCATTCGATACCTTAGTAGTTAGGGGTTGGAATGAAGGACTTTATTGGAAGAATGGTTGTTATACTACTAGGGAAGAGAATGCAGTAAAAAAATGTGCTTATATTTGTGTGTAATTTTAATGGAAAATTGTTGAAGAACTCAATGTGTTTTGGTGTGTATTTATGTTATTAAGATGTGTGGAAGGTAAAATAGTTTTATATCATACAAAGTAGGTTGCTCCTTGACACGGTATTTCTACATTTAAAAAAAAATAGAAAGTAAAAAGGCATACCACTTGGTAGCCTTTGGAGTAATAAATTACTAGTTGCCATAGGAAGGTAGTAGTTAATACTTGGTGGTAGAATGAAGGGGTAGAACACCAGTAGGTAACCACATACAAACTAAAACATATTGATGTAGGTAGTAAACAATGGCTATGAATGGATGTAGTGTGCTACAAATAGTAGAGGGTAGTGGGGAGGCATTATGGGGTGCTACAAACAGTAGGCAAAGTCACTAAAGGGATTGTAGGCATGGTTGAGGTGGGACAATAGATGTAAGATGTCTATAGACACCATTGAGGCAACAACTGAAGGTCGTTGAAGGTATTGTAAAACCTTGAAGAATAATTACTCTCGGGTTATGATGAATTCCCATGTTGCATTTTTCTAATTTCTTCCCTTGCCCCCTTTAATTAGCCTGTAAATTAATAGGATGGTACAAGTTTGTTATGAGATAATAGACTTTACCTTCTTCCTTTATTCTTTGTATGAGTGGTTGTAATAAAGTAAGCTAGTGAGGATAGTTTCTTTTTGTTGAATAATAAGGCGTTGACCTTATTCTTTTGGTCTTCCCTCCTGGAGGACGGTGATGATTGAGGGTCACAATTTCACCCCTTGACATTAGTATTTTACAGTTGCATTTCATATCAAAGATTAATCTCATTTGACTCCAAAATTGCATTGTAGATTATAAATGTTTCAAGCTTCATGTAAAAACCTTCAAATCATTGGGTCTAGTTAGTCCATTAAGAAAATTCTAAGATTAAATTTCATAAAATTGAAGTTAGAAATGTTTTCTCATCCTTAACATCACCAAAAACCATTGTAACAACCAACTTTTTAAGTTTCATAACTTTGATATCTAGTGATTAATAATTTGGCTAAATGCCAACCTAACACACAATCTAAAGGTAGGATTACAAACAAAAGGAGGTTTCAATGCTACACTAAGTCATGGCATTTTATGGTCATAAAAAATGAAGAACTTGTTGATGAAGAATTGATTTATCAACACAATTGGGCATTACAAACTTATGTGACAAAAATGAACTCTAAGGATGGCCAAATGACTAAAGAAAGTCAATTCAACATTTGGTTGCAATTAATAGTCTAAATAGATTACCCTTGTCATATTCAATTTTTTTTGAGAAGGGGATCACTTATCCAATTCAACAATTGATGTGTATGTTGGGTCCCTTCATGGTTAGGGCATCCAAAAAAGGAAAAAAAATTCCACGACTTTCTTCAAGCTATTTTAAAACTACAAATTTAAGATTTATATGAAACAAATTTAAGTAAGAAAATTTAAATAATCCAAGATAAGATAATTCTTGCAATGCTGATGATTTTTCACATGTGCACATAATTGTGCATGAATATTTTTGTTTAAAAATAGAAACACAAAAATTGTCAAAATGGGCTTTAAAAATCAATTAAACATGTTTTTTGCATGATTATTTCCTACACATTTCACCTTCATCTAGAATTAAATTTTTTGAACCTAATGAATATTAAAAAATAGCCAAATGATTTAATACAGGAATCATTTCCCTTGTAGCCCTTTGTTTCAAATTTTCATATGATTTATTTTTTCATCAAATTGACTTAATAAACATGTAGTTGCATAAAGGAAAACATGGTTTTCTTGTACAAAAAATTTGAAATCAATTGCATCATTTTATGGATTCCTTTATAAAACAATTTTAATATGAAAAAATGATCGTAAATCAGGGAAGGACTCAAAGGGTAAAAGCATGGTAAAATTTGCCAATGAAGGATATATATTTTTTGGTGGAAAGTATCCATAAATTAAGCCTCAATACATTGAATTCATGATTTTTATTTTAATGATCAATAAGAGGAGGATCTTTGACTTTGTTGCATAATATTGAAAAATTGCATGTTTGAATATGCATTTAAGTACATTTAAAAAATACAAGTACATGAAAAGTAGGTGTCCTACTCTTGCTTCAAGTATATGAAAACATGATGATTTTGTACAATTATAATTGGATTTTTAATACTTCAAATGGATAAAACATTAATATGTATCAATGTGTTTTTAAAAAATCATATTATAGTCATAATTTATCAAAATTTTCATATAAAAGTATTTTGAAAATTTTGAAAACCCAACTATTTTTAAACATTCTTTTCGTTCATTTTTCTTATATTAAAATTCTTGATACTTTATGTGTAACTTACCATAAACTCAATGGAGTGCACCATTGTTTCATAATGAAAGTTAAAGAATTTTTGAATAGATTTTTTCATGTTTATGACATAAATGTGATTGTGACTACATGGGATTACTTTTTTGGCATATTTTACCATGCTTTCACCCCAAAAAGATTTTTATACAACATCTAATCATTATTGGATTTTCTCAATACTCTAATAGTAGGAACACAATAATACACCATAATTATAATATATTGAACACTATGAAAATCTAAAATTGTCCTTTACAGTCCTTTTTCAATTAGACATTCCTTTTTAGACCTTAATTGTGAATGAACCATGTTGTTAATGTGCATTGATTGTTAATAGATTTCATTGCGGCAAATTATTTGTCCTTTTTAACCATGTTCACAATGCCAATGTTAGGGCCAATCTTATGGAACATGTATAAGTTGAACTTGAAAGCAACATACTCAATGTTTGCTTGTGGCTCTATCCACCAAACAATGAATAAAACATCATTATAACATTCCATTATATATTTGAAGGTTTGAAAGAAGTCACCAAAATACATTTTTAGGGGGTCAACATACACCATGTTTAAGTAAGATCGAAACACTTCGCCAATCACACAAAATCACAAATAAAGTTTCCATCCTTTGAAAAAAACTAATTGTTGATGAATTCAAGCATTGGCATCATGCATGTTAGACCAATTATTGTCTCAACATCAACATCTATGAGCTATGTAAGTTTACTAGGCTCTAGGTGCCTCTTGAGTGAAGTCGGAAAAATATACACATTGATTACCACTATCTTCAATTTTTTGTTCACAAGAGATAATGTAAAAGATTTTGGACAACAAGGTTGGTGTGATGTGCCACACAATGCATGCCAATGATGTAAGGAACATGCTTTTTCTTTGAATGCATAGTCTAGGTTGTTTTAGTGTGCTTGAATACAATGACAACTTTTGCGTTGAAACACACAAGCTTGTAGAAGCTATGTCATGCACAAAGAGGCCCTTGTACACCACAAGAGACTAGACTAGCATGTTAGTTAGATTGTTTAGTTATGATCCCTCTATTACCTTTCCAAGATGTTCAACAAGATGAATTTTTGCCTCCAATTGTCCACCACACATGCATTCAAATTATCTTTGTGGGGTTTACAACTGAAATTATGTAAGAATATTATAACCTACAAAGGTTTAGTCCTTGTTGTAACCATGGGCAATGGGCAAGATATATAGCTATTGGATGGAATTAACAATTTTAACTTCACTAAATGTAACCCAACCAAGGCAAAATGCCATGTTGATTTAGTTGAGGTTCATTTGCTATGTGATTTGTGCAAGTTGCAATGCATTGGTGTGCTAGTTTAGTCAAACATAAATCATTTCATTTATGTGACCCAAACCCACAATACTACACCATCCATTGGGAACACATTATGATTTAGTTCTAGATGACACAACGGAGTTGCCAAGGTTCCAGCATATCCTATTGTGAAAACCTTACTACTTTCACCTCACACTACTTAGGTAAGTATCATAGGTAAATTGGTAGGGAATCTAGGTAAGGCAATTGGTGCTTACTACCTATAGGTAGAAACATGTGGATGGTTAATAGGATGTACATAGTTAATCTCTAAGTAGTTAGATATGTCATTAAAAGTTCATAATGAATAAAAATTTTTGCTCTTTCAAATAATGAGTTGAGAAAATGCAATTTTTAGAGGTATCGTGTTAGAAGCCCTTTTCATCCACATTTAAGAAATATTAAAGCACCTACTTATGTACAAAATCATAATTTGCTGCAAATGGAAAATAAAACTTAATTTGTTTTATATTTCATCATATTTGAATTTGAATATAGGGCCTTTTCTATACTTGCCAAAGTCCATTTCATCTTGGTACTTTTTTGTAAGAACTTCTATGTTGGCTATGTTCAACTAATGAATATCTTTTGTAATCATTTTGGTGAATACTTGGGAAGAAGCCACTCAAATATCCAAAGGGGGTCTAATGAAAAAAGTGATATAAGCCCAACATTAGTTTTTAAAATTTACCTTCCCAAGTGGGCTAGGGTTAACCAACAACTACATTGTTACATGTTCAAATTTTGAAAGGTACCAATGAGGGGCCAAATTGAACCAACACCCACTAGTACACCATGGTGGATGGATGGTGTGTGGATAGAAAATAATTTTCATTTTGTTCTTGTCCCATATCCAATCACAATGGTTGGAAATGTATTAAGAACATCCCCTATGGCAATTGTGAAATGCCTTAAATTGAAATGTTTAGATGACATATAGTAATCAAATTTAGTGGATACATTAGAAAATTCTATCAAGGGCTTGAAGAAATGCACATATTTCAAGGCCCTAGAGTACAATAAATAAGAAGAAGAATTGTTCATTTTTTTATTTATTGGTCAAGCATAATGATTGGTCCAAGTGGTGAAATTTAAATTGTCTTTCACTTTGTATTGTTGAGTTTTTCATGTTTACATGAGTGGGGAGGGGGATGACATTTGATTTATATTTTGGATGTGACAAATTTTGCTAGAAGCCCAAATTGAAGGTTTGGGTTGAAATGTTATAATTATGTACATGTATTTACTTATGGAATAGCCACTAAGTGCTTTATCTACTTACTTACCTCCACAACAATCACTTATATTCCCTTTCTACTTAAATATGATACACTCAAACAATTCTACCCATACAAGATATTTGGGTCTCTAATAATAGATTTCACATCCAAGATGGCTAGCTTGGTATTTCCCATGCCCCACCTATAAACATGAAATTGGGACTACAAAAGGTGAGAAACCACTAATAATAAACCAATTAATCAATCTAACCAATCAATAACATGTCTTAAACTATGTAATGCATTTTGCTAGCATTTTGTGCACATATGTTGGCCCAAAGCCAAAATATTGCCCCAACCCAAAATAACATTTACTATTTTTCATCCAAAACTTGTTGTGTAAATGTGTTGGTTGGGATGTTCTTATCAACTTACATAGATGTAGTCACTTCATGGTGTGAATTGGAAGTAGGAGGATTTATGAAATAGGTAAGCAAAATGGGACCTTGGATAATTCCATTGGGGGTCATCCACATCTAAATCACGATAGGTTTCCAATGGATGGTGCATTGGTGGGTGTTTGGTGATAATCCTTAAGCGTGACTTTTATTTGAGTGGCAATATTTGGGTGAAACCATATTTGGGTTTCATATTTATGACTTTCATAAAGCTAATGTTATTTAATATTATTTGAGATTTTTTAATCATTTAAACTAAAGGACTCATGCATATATTTATAATATACACAAGTACAATAGAACTTGTCTTTCATTTCAGATTACATTAATATTTTGTTTCTTTAATTATTCAAATAAAATTTGAAATGAATTTTATATATTGGCCCAACTCACAATGCTTGTCACCTTTGATTTCAAAATGATTTTTCTTCAAAATTTCAAAATCATATACTTATGGTCAACACCATGAAAAATTTCTTTGTTAGAAAAAAAATATTAAACTTCTCACATGGTTCAAATTATGTGAAATCACATGTGAAATCTAATTACAAAATTTAAAAAATTATTTTAATTATTTTTTCAATGCATAGTTACTAATTATTTTTCATAAAATATACTTTAACTCACCATAATATAAATAATAAATAAATATTTTTCTTCCTATTCTCTTGCCTAGATTATCCTCTATTGTAATATGCAAAAAATTTATGAAACTCCTTTTTAATTCTGACATGATTTAGACTAAAAAATGCACCACCTAGAAAAACAACAACACAATGTGAGTCCAAAACTTGGATCATCTAAGGCATGCTTCACCCATTTAAGGTGAGGAATGTAAAATCTGGACCGGAGACCCCAACACCTGATTTAGTCTTAGGATGGGATATTTATAACATTTAAAATCAACCCAAACAATTAGGGTTTCTAGTTTGCACCTATGGTAGTAGGTCCCAGTGTAGGGGCTGGGTTGTGATCTTTCTTATGGTTAAAATTCCCCAAAAAATTATTATTATTATTATTATTATTTTGGTTTGGAGAAAGAAAAGGGTTGGATAAAGAGAAGGGATCCACCAAACTTGAGCTGTGTTTGGCAAGCTCATGATGCCAACCTGATTTGTAGATGGGCTACCATGACTTCTGCAATCCTTATAATAAGAAAATCCAATTTAAAGTAGTATATTGTGTCCATGTGTTGTTCTGGCAAAGAAGATTGAAGTCAAAACTTGCATGTCTATTGGTAGTAGTGACATCCCCATTCCCAACTAGGGGATAAAAAAAAACTAGGATATTGAAAAAAAAATTGGTGAAAATTTCCAAAAATAGAAAATTTTAATTTACACTAGAAAAACAAGAAGTTGTCAGTTTTTTGGGTCAAAAAGTCAGAAAATTTGTCCCAAAAATTCATCCATTCATTTGGTCCCCTCTTTGCCTTTAAAAATCTTTTCATTCATTTGGTCCTCTCTCTCCTTCTGCTTTCTTGGTTCTGCCCAGAGCTAAGGGACATGGCATCTGTGTAAGATCAGGGCATACAATTTTGGCTTGAGTTGGAAATCAATTGTGAATTCATTTCTTGGGAGTGATAACTGGAGACCTTTTGTTGTACTCACTGGGTGTTTATATTAACATCAAAAATCATCTTGCATTCAAATGACTTAACCATTTACCCATTATGTTACCGTAGGATTTTGGAGCTTTGACACTAATTTCATTATTTGTCGAAATGTCAAAATTTTCATAAGTTCTTTCTTCAAAGACCTTCATTGAATTTTGAAGGAAAATAAAGATTTTTTTGGGAATATTCAAAATTAATTTAGTATTTAAAATGGAAATTTCAACATTAATTAATTAACTATTCAACAGACACATGTTGAAACTGCACTTGCACTATGGTATGAACCTCTTCTTTCTGTACCTATAATACTTTGACATGACATGCTCTTCGAACGGGGTATTGCGGTATTGGGTTTGAGTTTGGGTCAGAGGAGGGTTCACAGGTTTGGCAGGTTGCTAAGCTCATTGTGAAGAGTGGTCCCATTCTGCAAAAAAGTATGGCCAATGCCCAACACACCAGAGGATCTCCCTTTGCTCATGCAGGTCCCATACAACCAAAAAAAAATCATAAGCTCTGGCTGTCAGATTTTCTGTCGCCTGGAACTTTGAAAAGCCCTAAAAATTTGGTTTAAAAAATATGGCATGCACAAGAGTCCAACCCCAACTTTAAACCCTAAACCCTAAACTCAAGTTCTTAAAATCTTCTTAGCATGTTGTCAATCCTCACAATTTTTTTACAGATGAAGTATTCATTAGAGCACGTGATTGTGCCTATCCTCCTCATCTACCCAAGTCTTCCATACCAAAAGTACCCTTAACCATGAATCAATAGGCTTCTAGAAAACCCAAGATTTAATTTTACATCTATAGATACTAGAATGTTTTATACTTGTCATCTTCAAGTAATTGATATTTATTTGACCTAATTCTTTCCAATGAATGGGTTCATATGAGGAAACAATTCAAACCAGAAGATGGTAAGTGTAAAGGTGCATTCACACTTGGTGTTAGGGACTCTAAGGTTGAGTCCCCTAGCACCATGCTAGCCATTTAGGACTTAAACCTAGGTTCCATGAAAATTTTATTTTAAGCTGACATTTACTTGACATTGAGCTATGGCCCATTTAACATTGGGTACCACCTAGGATGCCACCTAGATTTTCATTTAGCGCTGATTTTAACATCAAGTGTGAATGCACCATAAGTAAGCTATTCCAGTAACAATTTGTAAGTTGTTCAATTATTTGACACCCACACCATACCTAGGGAATGAGACCATGAATCCCATACCACAGAAGTGACTCATGTACTTGGCTTAGTTAATTCCTAAAGGACAAAAACAAATAAGTGTATGCATAAAGCTGTAGAAGTGGCTAATTAACAACATCCCCACAAGTGTAATCTCTGACCCTATTTCTCCTTAGGCCCACCCACAAATCTGCCATATATATTTTCAAGTACTATGATTGAAGATTTTCTCTTGAGAGAAGAAATGGGTTAGCAACTTAGCATCACTTTGGTCAGCATGCATGGTTTGATAAGCATGGTTTCCATAGATAATCAATCACCCAAAGCCCTCAAAATGTAAACTGCTCCTAATATGAATCCATACAACACTGAAAGTAAAATTCATGCTCATGCAATGGTGCTGAAACCTATTTGCACATGCAAAATTGAACTTTCTTACTGACTATGGGGAGAAATTTTCTCAAGATGGAGTGTTTTGAAACCAAATGGTTCCATATGCAATATAGTTGATGAAGTCAAGTAAGCTTGTGACTAGTGTAATCTAGCAAGTAAGAGCATATCTACATTGCAATAATTTAAATGCAACCCTACCTCAACAAGCTAAGGAAAGAAGTGGTGTTATGCTCCCCACCGCCATGCCTGCATCATCAATATAGTGTAGCATGTGCAATTGGCCCAAGTGTGAACACATTTTTTATTTCTCACATTGTCAGAATTCAAAATTTCTAAATTTGGCAATCAACTGATTTTTCCTTCCAAACCCATTTTTTGCAATTTTTTTGAATTTCCAGCAACAAAATCCACACCTTAGCTCTAAAAATCGTGAAATTAACTTTGTTAAATCTGACTCACCCAGGGCTTTCCAACAACACCAAGAAAGACTCCAAAATTCCAATATAGTTTTCAGTTTTGATTTTATTTAGTTTTCATTGAAAAAATGATTCAATAATCAATAGCTTCCACACCATAGGTCCAAACAGTCTCAAACCAAGTCAAGGATCCCTACTCATTAAGGGTTTTCCAAAGATGTCAAGAGTGTGGCATGAAGCGTTGTGGTTTGGGAGATCTTAGTGTGACAAACAAAACAAACTGCCTTCCTTCATAGATAGATTTGCTCGGCCTTGGATTTTTTTTCTCCTTACTCTAACATTGGTGTTCATTGTATTGTTGTCACCAAATGTTTTGCCATCATGAGGTGTGTGTGTGTTTTTGTTTTTCTTTGCACATTTTATGAGTGAACAAAAAGCACTACACATGTATGCATGCTTTCATAACCCAACCTTGTTTTTTTTATTTATTGATTTGTGAGTTGTGAGTGAGCAAAGTTGTTGCTCCCTTTTGGGACTTGGAGTGGAGGTAGGCCTAACGCCCAATTGTATGAAGGGTATTCATATTTTTCCCCTTTTAATTGTTGGGTCATTTAACTTTTTTTTCTACCAAGTAAATTGGATGTGCAATGCATGGTCATAGCCAAGAAGGAACAAAACAAAATTTTGTTTCAAAATTCTTTTAAATTGATGTTCAATAAATATAATAAACAATGCAAAGTGGGTGAAGGGCATCTCAATTCATATTTTTATAAAAAATCAAAATTTTATAAGGTGTGTAATGATTCTAAAAGTAATGTGTGTTTTAATATTGTGGTTGGTTTTGGAAATTGAAACACCAAAATCTGATAAACACTCATTGGAATTTGGATTGCCTATTATTGATTTTATTAATTAGATGTGGGTACATCTCATATTAATTCTTAAAAAATCTAAACTTTGAAACAATCATGAGCAAATAAAAGTTCAAATGAATTTTTAAAATATCTGTATACATGAAGGAAGGTTGTTTGTTTGTTTTGTTCCAATGGTTCATGAAACCAAAGTCATAATGACACAAGGAAAGCTATTAAATTTTCCATTCAACTAGTCAATTGGGATTTTTGTAAGAAATGACATCTTTAAAAAAATTTAAGTATAAGTCAACCTAGGATTTGAACCTAGAAAAATACGCCCAATTTGCGCATTGAGTGGAAAGGAGGCTTGGGCAGGCTACCTTTAGGGTTTCGTGGTCATGGGTTGGTATTACACTACGAGGATTGTTCTGGTGTTTGATGGTTTTTTTAATTATTACTTTGAACCATGCCAAAACATGAAAAATTCCTTGTTTATTTTTGGATTTCAGTTTTTTCAATGTCCAAAAGAACTGGTCAAACATTGGGCAAAGAAAGTCACACCTTTGTGTTGGGGAAATCCCAAACAACATGCATTAAATCATGGCAGGCATTGAACACGAATAGCCCATGTGCCATTCACTTCTAAAAAACATTTCTAAAAATTACCCTTCACATTGAAAGACTGACAACAATTTCAAATGAATTTGTTGTAGTGCTCTTATAAGCTTTTGGACAAGTTGTTTGTAAAGCAAGCAAGCTCAAGAATGCCGAAATTTCATACTTTGTCAAAGATTTGTTGCTCCTCTTCATCGCTGCATCATGAGAGAAAACGCAAATAAATCCCACCACGTACTATACTTATGGTAGCAAGAAAAAAAAACCCAAACCTTCCATTATTATAATTATGTTAGAAAGATAAAAACGAGCCCATCCAGACCACCTATTGTACTTATGACAACACCAAAAAACGGATAGCTATTGAATTCCTTTTATTGTCAATGTAATTAATGATTGTCACAATACTTCAAGGGCTATGAAGGGAAGGTAACAAGAAAAAAAAATTATTGTGAAGGTGTTTGTGGCCACAGGGTGTGAGAGGAAAGTAATAAGAAATTTTTTTTATTGTGAAGGTGCTTGTGGCCACGTGGCACTCTGAAATTTTAAATTGCATTTTGAGCCCTCAAGCCTACCTCCACTAATAAGGCATGTGTTTTGTTTGTAGTCTTATCATAAACAATTTTCCATGATTTGAAGTGTTAGGGAGGCATCAAGAAGTTGATCATACCATCATCATTACAAGATTTCAGAGCTTCAAGCAATCCATGAGTACTCAACAATGTTGAAAAGTTGTGGGTTTTGTGTTTAGAAAAATGGGTCCTTTTAAATCCAATAAACCATTGTTGTCGTCTTTGCTTCATTGTTGCTTCATTCAACAAGTTTGGAAATCTTTTTTATGACTTGGGGGCTATATTACATCTTTTTTTTTTGTTCCTTTCTTACACGTTTACTTATCTTTTGTTGTTATTTGATCTTTCTTTTCGTTGCATTTTTGAAGATAATCCTCTAAGTTACTCTCCTTTATTTGTTGTAAACTCATAGTCATGAACCTATTGTTTACAAGCCCATTAGCCAATTCTCCTCCTTTACTCACAATGGTTCTTTTCTTTTATGATTGATATTTTTTCATCATCTTAGTTTCAAGATCTTGTTTGTTGTTGATACCCATCTCCTTTTTGGTTTCCAACACATCATTCCACCTTCTTTTCTTTGTCATCGCCTTGTGGAGAGAGATCAAATTATCTTTGATTATCCCAATGTCCAAATCTAGATTTTCTGAAATTTGATCTATGGTTCCTTTGAATATGTTTAATGGGCTTTGTGGTGTGGAATCACAATGGGGCATTGCAATTTTAAACTATTGTAAGTCCATCAAATTCCACATCACTTTTGATTTTGTAACATGAATTTGATATTTTGCTATGGAGATTTTTTAAACCTTGAAACCACAACCACCATATTAAACAATTAAGCATTTGTCTTTCAATGAAGGAAATGGGTTTGAATGAATACAAAACATTGCCAAAAACAAGTTGATAGTAAAATTGATGTGCTTGTTTATTCTTGTTTTTAGTGGATTTATGTACAATATTAAACATGCAATTGCCAAATTTCCATTAATACTTCATATTTAAATATGATTTTATTAGTGTGACACAACTTGATCAATGTGTGTTTATTCATTATATAGATTAAACATAAGGTGTCATAAGATTACATATATTAGTATTTCTTTTTTAAATTGATTTTATTTTAATGCTAGATGTTTTTTAATTTCAAATTATTTTTCTTGAGAAATGTTTTCATTATGTGTCCTAAATGTGGAATTATAGCATAACTTGAAATCGTACATAAATTGTTCCCCATAAAAAGAAAAGTATAATCCCACATTTTCATGCATAATTTCTATTTGTTTCAATTGTCTTAATTGATGTTTAAATATGAGAATTAATTTCCTAGTAATTGTAAATGTTAAATTTTGTTAAAGTGAAATCATTTGATACTCAAATCCATGTGGAATTCGCAACTTGTAATGATATCAAAATACAAACCAATATAGAATGTTGAGAAAACAAATCAAATGTGCAAGAATATCAATGTTTGCAAAATGAAATACTAAACATAAATAAATTAGCACCTTCAATTGAAGTCAAAATATTGAGAATCATGTTCACACAATGCATCATTTTCAACTTAGCCAATACATGTTATTCTCTATCTGAAACATTTTTTACATTGATACACAAGTATTTTTAAAATGATTTTATCTAATGATGTGTTTGTACACACAAAATGCATCAATTGTTTCATCATTATGTAACCAACATCATTACTTGGAACATATGGTGTGAAAAATGGAACCATCTAAGCTCCAATCATTAATCAAACTTCATGTGTAAGTTTATGTTAAACATTGCATCATTAGCCCAATTAATCACACTTTCAACACATGCCTTGTGCAACATTAATGAAGTTAGACATAGTAATGAAATGACATTTCCATAACTTTTATCATAAATTAAGTGTTCGTTGTTCAATAGGAATGTTCATGGAGCTTTCAAAAGAGCTCCAAGCATATTAGCAAATTTGAGAGCAACCTTATAAGATCCTTGATAATTTCCCATTCGTCTTTTACAATTTACATAATTATTCTTATTAAAGAAAGAAAATGGCGAAACATTCAAATCATTAGAACATCTCAAAAGTAGGAATGCAACCATTTGGAACCCTTTTCCAATATGAAGGATCCACTCAAAACACTTTGACTAACGTTGAGATGAAAAAAGATTTGCACAATCCATATGTCAAATGACTATATGTGGGCATGTTTCAATCACATAACAACCATTTTACAATAAGCATAAAACCTTTCCTTGGTGAATTAAAGTGAACCATGAAAGAAAGGATTTTCATAACGCCATTATATAAGCTTTTAAAAATAAAAAAAAATCAAGTTACTATGAGATAGAACTATGCGTTGAAGTGCATTAAAGTTGTCATAAACATTTAAGTACTTTGAAAAAATATTGATGTGGCAAATTGGGATTGATCATTCTTTTTTAAAAATTGGTATGATAATGGTTAAATTGTGCTTAAGAGCACTAGTTACAATCCTTAAAACATGATACCACACACTCATTGGATTCATTCCATATTTATTGAAAATACTACAATGATGAATCATAAACATTTTTACAAACAATTCAACACTATCTTAATTTACCACTAAAAACCATGTCAAGTAAATAATTGTTACAATTCATGTGATGCGCTAGATTGTGAATGTACCCTATGTATTCTTATCATCATACATATGCATGAACTTGCTAAAGTTTGATCTCCAAAATGATCTCACTCAACTATGAGTGTCAAAGATTAATTGTTCAATTTGCTATGAAATATTGGTAGAATCTAAACTGTGTGGAAATTATGAAAGTCAAATTGAGACTTGAGTATAAAAAATCAACTTTTTAACCTCTAGAGAAAGTCTATTGAGATTCGAAACATGTGGAGATTATAGCACATGAATTGAATGTAGAAGAGTAATTGTTCGATTTATTAAATAATCATGCTCAAATTTGAAGTGTGTGGTTGTTGTAAAACTCAAATGCAATATAGAAGATCAATTATTCAATCTCCAAAGATATCATGATAGGATTTGTGTGACAATAGTAGATTTGAATCAAATTTAGAAAAAATTGAAGACCAAATCTCTTCAAATAACACCATGAAGACACATAATACTAGAAGCATTGTAAGCTCAAATGTTGATACAATATACATAATTGAAATGTAACACACATGACCATACTTCACACACATAAATACATTCTAAGCTCTAACATCTTATCATCTATCTAATGTTGCAAAGTGGGGTTGTTGTAATTAACAAAGGTATTTAAATTTTACATCTTCTAAGATTTTTTGATTATCTTCTAAGAATTTGTTTATCAAAAGGTCAAGTTTTAGTTTTAATTTGCAAAAAGGCATAGTTTGAGCTTAGGGTTGAAAAAAACACCAACACAAATTTGCACAAGTGATCACAACTTTGATGTAGGTGTGATGAAAGGATAACAAACAATAGGATGACAAGACAAGAATGGATGATGTATCAAGGTCTAATGAAATGTGGCATCATTTGTCAAAAGATCAATGATCTTTGTATTATTGCACTTTGATCAAAATCAAGTCTAATTCCATTATACCATGGTGTTGCTTGCATGCATCAAGCTACCATAAACATGATCTTGGCATGAACTTGAGTTCCTAATGGATAATATCCCCAATTGGTATAGAATTTGTTGATTGCATGGAATTTTCCCCATTTGTAACATCTTGACCAAAACCAACCTTGTCAAATAACTCCATGAGCTCCCCTTGCACTGACCCATCCACAAAACAAAATGGATACTTATAGTTGCAATGATAAATCTCCACCACAATTGATAAGAATTTTGAAGTGGCAAGTTGAAAGATTTTAATATAATTTTGATAATGATTAATTAAGGCTACAATGATGATGATTGTCATCATGGCCTCTTGCAATCACAAGGATACCACTTACATTTCTTTGAAAAATGGTGTTGATTAAAATGTTTGTTTATTTACAAGTTGGAGGTAAATTTGAATTAACATTTAGAAAATAAAGTAAGCCCATGACAAAGTTTGATCCATTTTTTAAAAAGGCATTTGAGTATATGTAGCCAAAATTTGACATATTTATCAATAAGTGGCCTCTTGCAATTGGAGGTGGTCATGATATAAATAGATTAAGATATACAAGACAACTAGATATAGATGATTCAAATATTATATAGTGAAGAAAATAGAGTAATGAAACATATTTTTGGGGAAATTTTGATTTTTTTGGGTTTTCTAGTGTAAATTTGACTAAATTTGGAATTTTATGGAAAACTTTGTCAAATTTTCAATATCAAAAAAATTGAAATAAAAGTTCCCTATTTGGGGATGATTGATAGCCATATATTTATGAATTTTCAAAATGTCATTTTTGTCAATAAAAAAAAGATAAATATTGATGTTCATCCCATTCATAGTTAGGCACCAAAGTAATATACTTTGAAGGCAAAGGGAGCCCAATAAATACATAAAAATATAACTTTGTTCCCTATGGTGAGGTGTACATGATGTTAGGATCACATCAAGAGAGGGTGATGATGTTAGAAGGCAGGGATTTATATTAAAAAATATTGATAGATTGGATATGCAAGACTGAATATGATTGATTCAAACTTCATAGAGTAAAAAAAATGATTAAAAATGTTATTGGGGGTTTAAAACAATGTTGGGTGGTTATGTGATCTTTTTATAATAACTTCCAGTTTTGGTCTTTAAATTTGGAAAGCAATGAATTATAACCTTAAAAATGCGTTGGAAATGGTATATCAGCATGCCTTAATTTGGTGTGTCAATGTTGGGGTTGATCATTGTTAACATGATTAATGGAAATGGGGACAACACTTTGTTCTCCAAAAGAAGTGTAGTTTGTTTGTTTTCCCTTATAGTTGTAGGTTTAGATGTCCATGAATGTTGGAGGAATGTGGGCGCCTTGTTTGCTGTTTTGTGTGGTGCATGTTACTGTGTTTATTAACTTTGTTTGCTTATTCTTCATGATGAATTTGGTAACATGGAAAATGATTGGTGTTGAGGATTTTTTGTTAATGTGCTTATTAACTTTGTTTGCTTGCTCTTCATGATGAATTTGGTGGCATGGAAAATGATTGGTGTTAAGGATTTTGTTGATCATAGGAAAGGAGTTCAAAAAATTGAATTGAAGAAGCAAGAGGGTGTTTGGAAGGCATTAGTGAAGTCAAAAAGTTAAGTGTTCAATAACTTTATGTTTGGATTTGGAAGAGAGAATTTGAGATACTTTGGATATGACTTTTTGTTCAAGATATAGCCCATAGTCATTGTTTTAATTGTTGTAGTCCTTGAGGTTCTCATTTTGTTTATTGTGTAGAGAAGTTTAGGGATTTGGAGATTTTCAAAATATATAAATGATGTACCAGGAGATGGTGGAGTTGATAAAGAAATATAAAGGAAGGAGTTTGTTTGTGTTGGCATCATATTCTTAAGTTTTGCATGCTTTAAGAACTAGGAAGTTGGTGGTGTGAGGAAATCGATGTGGCTAAAGGGAAGTGAGACTTAAATCTTTGGGAACTCCAAGTGAGAAATTATTATTGCTTCAATTCTATGGTGGGTTGTTCGGGAATTTGGAAATTGATGGCTAAAGATGGATGATTCAAAGGGTGACAATAAATCTCTCTTGTCAAAATTTCTAAAAAAAAGCACATTTGAGTCATAGCACTTAGGAAATCACATTTTGTTTACATTAGTGTGTTGAAATGGGGTTGAAATGGAATTGCAAATCCATGATGCCAAAAGTAAGACTTGATGGCTCAAGAAAGGGTTAAGAGCGATCAAATCCACTAGATCTTGTAAAATTTAAATGGTAGTTTAGTTGCAATTTAAGAACAAAGAATTTCAATGTTGGATTTGTTATTTGTTCTTAGTGAAATTCAATTTGAAGCAATGAAGTGTTGCATGAGTTCATGACCAACCAGGTGACATATGAAATTTTCCTTTCCTATCTTTTTGGCTATAGAACCTTTTGATTTGATTTTTTAAAACAAATCAAGATCAATGAAATGGTGTCACCAAAAAAGGAGGTATACACAAATTGCATGCATTCAAAATATTGCAATTTTGTAATTAGGTGCATTCAACACAACAACACGTTAGGTATACATCCAACACTCTATCTATGATACTTGTGATAGAAATAAATCTATGGACCTTGATGGATCAGCTTATTTTGAATCTTTCTCTCTTTATGGGCTATCATGGCCAACAAATGTGGATATCCTGACAATCAGTGAAGTCTACTAAGATTCAAAACCCAAACCCAGTGGTGAATTTGCTTAAGGAAATGGAGAAAATCTGGACAAGTTATTTCTACAGTGATTCCTTCAATTTTCCTTGTAACTTCCCAATGTAGAGTAATTGCTTAGAGCTCTTGAATGCTCAGGTATTCAATTTTCCCAATCCCCAACATAAATCCCAAGCACATTAGACTTGAGATAGATATCCCACAATGGCCAGCCCCAATGACCAACTAGAGCCTTTCATCATTTCCATCTTGAAGTCCTTCCTGACACATTCACATTTTAATGTTTTGTTCACCAACTTCAATGCAGTGGAATTCATGAAGTCTAATCAATAAAACCATTACAACTTGAATCTTCAGGCATTTTTCCCAAGAATTTTCAGGAACACTCATAATTGAAAAATAAAAAGACAAGAGTCTGAAATCCAAAGTGTCTCCAACACCGTCCGTCCTTCAGCATCATTTTCATCAATCCATAAAAGAGAATCACAGAAACAATGCTCCATCGCTAATTCTCGATTTGAGCACTCCATGAAGAACACAAATCAAACCTCATAACCTGCAAACAACAAATAGAACAAGAAAATAGAAAAGCAGTAAAAAGTAGAAAGCGGCTCCTCTACTGTTCATGATTATCAACCACCTCTTCATTTGGCATTTTCTACCTGTCATATCCACTGTAGCAAAATCATCCATTAGGGTTTTTAGTTCATCCCACCTTCTTCAAATCACATTCACACAACAACAAAAAAACTTGGACACAGGTCCATCTCACAATTGTTCCAAACTCCTCCTCCATTTCCAAGTTTTTCAAATGCATCAAAGAACCAACAATTTTCAAAAAACAACCAGGCAAAGAACAAGCAATTTTATAGCAGGCTATTTATCTGGTTCTTAAAATTTTGGGGAATTCTGGGTATAATCAAAATCAACTCTTAGATTTTTGAGAACTGTAATTATAAATCCAAAGAGGCTCTTAGATTTTGAGAACTACGGTTATGTATTAAAACCTGGTTATTTGATTTTTTCAAAACTGCTTTTGAAAACCACCTTCAAAACCTCCAGTTATCAGTTTCCAATTCTGATAACTGCCCTATATTGGTAGTGGGAACTATGGTTTATACATCATAACTAGTTCTCAACATTTTGAAAACTACGACAAATATATCAAAACCTAGTAATGTGATTTTTTTAAAAACCATTTTTGAGAACCGCCACCATGAGAACCTCAAGTTATCCATTTTCAATTTTGATAACCACCTAATACTAGGTTTTTGGTTGACAGCTCGTGAATGGGGGTGTGAGTCATGGATTATAATACCACAAATTGTTCAGCTTTAGTTCCATAGTTTTCCTTAGTATTTATGATTTGAATCCTGATAAACCTCCAAGTAATAATTATTAAAAGTTGAATTAACCTTTGGATATTTCAGCGTAGAAGATTCTTTTATTTAAATTGATGCAAAGCTTAGTTAATTTTAGGACCTAGTAAACCTTTTTAAGTGCATTATCCTTTTATGTTGTAAAGAAGGGAAAGGGGATGTATAATTAAATGTGATATATTGATATATTGGGAATACAAGCCCATAATTAACAATAACATTTTGCCATAACAATATTAAGTTAGTTTATAGAATAATCTTCAGGCACGAATGATGTACTTGAAAGATTTTTAGGATGCAGCCCTAATACATATTTATTTAGTCCTCATTTCTATCAGACCCTTAAATAGAATCAAAATCAAACTTAAGTATTAACATTTCCATTTGAGTGGCCTCAGGTGAATTACAACTTAGTAAACAACTTTAAGGGGATAGATCATAATTACAAAAACTCCAGAACGCGATGAATGGTGTGAGCTAGGTATTCGGCTCGATGCTCCATGGAAAGGGGATTGATTGGACTTCGTAGTCAACAATAATGGCCATCACCAGAAACCCAAGTTCGACAATGAAGACGAACATCGTCGTCTTCACATTGACATTCTACAAACCTTTTTGGTGCGGTTCCACAAGCAGGAACAAATTCTAAATAGATTGTTAAGGCATGTGGGTTAGGAAACAATCGACGATCCCATGCTGAACGATCAACTTGAGTGCGCACCACTTTTCTGAACGGTTCTTCTTCGCGCGATTGTTGAGAAACATTCACGTTAAGCGGTGCTTCTTCAAGCTCTTCCTTTTTTACTAGTGAAACTGGAGGATTTGAGGGCGTAGTAACATCATCCGCCATGACTAAATTCTCACCTGCATCAACAAAAACCAAGAAGGTAGCAGAAACAATGTGGTACTTCCATTCAGAAGGGTTCGAGGTTCTTTATTTAACAAATTAGGGTAGGGTAAGGTGTGGGAATGACAGTGGAACCTCATGAAAATTCGAACATCCTAGATTTAATGGAGTCATCGAACCCTAATTTTGACGGTGGATCTAGAAGTATGTGGGGGTTTTTGTGATGTAAATTTTAATTCCAATTTGCTATGTACTACATAGTTAATTAGTGCATGGAAAAAAAAATAAGTAGGGGATATCAAAAGAGTAAATGGTACGAGGGGATGTTACTTCAACCATTGAATTGATTTAGTCAAGTAAGGACTCAAGGATGTTTACTTGTTACTACCGATAAATTGTCCTAGTAGTTAGTTACTTGAAATAATTACGATGAAGAAGTAAGATGTGAGGGTCAACGAACGGAAGGGATAAGGATCAAGCTCAAGAACCTCATCAAAATATCCAAGATAAGGGGAAGGATGAGTCCTCCAAACCCATTAATCATGAGGATTGTCATCCTATTTGATTAAAGGATGGAATATTTTTTGTGTCTCATTGAGCCCAAGAATTCTCATCCTAAAATCAATTAGAGGGCAAATCATTCTCAATTTTCATTGGCTCTTGAAGGATGAAAAGGTTATTGATTGGAGGGGAGGATTTCGAAGTTTCCATTGGACAAGGGGAAAGGAAGAGAATTTATGTGTGAGGAAAATATTAGTTCTTATGTGTGGAAAGGTGTTGTTCATGAAAAAAATGTGTGCAAGAAATAAACATGGAAGGATTTCCATGACAAAGCCTCTGGAATTTTATTTCAAATAGTTGTTCCTCCCAAATCCACCATTGGATTTGGGTCAAATTTAAAACAATTTTTGTTTAGGAGGTGTACAAGGTTTTTTCCAAATTTCAGCATCATCGATTTGGCTGTAAGGGAGCTACATTTGCCGGGAGTAGAAGGTGTTGTAGGGGAGTTCATGGAAAGATTTCCATGACAAAGCTTCTGGAGTTTTATTTCAAATAGTTGTTCCTCCCAAATCCACCGTTAGATTTGTGTCAAACTAAAACAATTCTTGTTTAGGAGGTGTAAAAGGTTCTCTGTAAATTTCAGCATCATCGAGTTTGTTGTAAGGAAGCTACATTTGCCAGAAGTAAAGGGGGTTCAATTTGTCTGTTTTTTCTTCAATCTAAGCAAAATGACTTTTAGTCCCAAGGCTTAATTCTTGATCAAAAAATAAAAAACTTATAAGATTTTATAACATGGCTCCTTTTTAAATTAGTTTTTCAAAAATCCGGTGCATGTTAGATTAGGAGGTTGTATGTAGATGTTATGACGAATGGGAAAAAAAGGGTTCAACCATCAAGCGTGACATTGAATGAACATCAACATAATGCCCCTTCACATTCCATCATGGTGAGTTACAATTCTCCCATAATGTCTTTGTATTTTCCAAGTGGACACAACACATTAGATTCTTAGTGAACTTCATTGCATTACATTGAACCACTTTGTTAGACTATAACTACATAGTAATTCCACTTCCAAGTGGGTTTTGTGAGTGCATATCTTCATGTTGAAGGTGTGCAAAAATGCTTCACAAGGGGGTTTCCCCAAGAACCTCCTTGAAAATCCCCAGTTATGTATTTTCCATTTTGATAACCACCTAATACTAGGTTAAGGATTAACAACTCATGATTGGGGGGCTTTCCTTAAGAACCTCTGGTTATCAATTTCAATGTTTTGATATTTGTTCAATGTAGGTTTTAGGGTTGAAAGCTTGTTTAGGAATGAAAAGCATTAGGGTAGAATGGTTGAAGAACAAACATTTCAGCTTTCAAGACAGGCTGGATCCAAGGGGAAGACTCTGATGTTTCTTGTGTCTAAACAAATCTTGAACCCCTCCTATTGATGCATATAGCGCACTAATGATCGTAAAAAACGGATTAGAATTGAAAATGGTATGGTCATCCAAAGTAAAGGGGGTCAAGAATTTTTTAAAACAATCCACCAAATGCTACAAAGCTAGTTCCTAAACACCAAAAAAATCAAAATGGATATGTTTAGGGGTCAAAAATGATCATCTAATCAAATTATATGGTTTGATAAACCATGAATTTTAATATTGGATCTCACTCTTTCATTTTTGTCCACAACAATAATTATTTTTTCTATCCCTCTATGTTTTGAAGTGTTGTTCCTTTTATTTATGTCCACAACAAATGCACCCACTCTCTTTCATCTCTCTTTTGGGCTTTTGGGGAGTTGAACCCCCAACCTAGTTTATAACTAATAAACCTTCAACAAAAGAAAAACACTAATGACACAAACACATGAATACACACAACTACACTCACACATATGAAACATTGTTACCACCAATTACTATTCCTCCATGTGCTATAGTGCTCCAACGTGTTATTGATCTTCCATCAACACATCCATAGTAATTACATCATTGTTGTAGCGTAGTAATTCTTGCATTGTCCACACACACATGTTACGTTGTTGTTACAACCAACACGTTATTTTTATAAACGTTTGTAACATTGTTGCGCTACATTATAGTTGGTACTCCATTGACACACCCACACCAACTACATAGAACAATTGTTAATGTTATTCCATAATAACCTCCTTCATTGTCACACAACAATAACTAATGTTGCACTATTGGTACAACTGAAGGAATAGCTAACAGTACATCCTTCATCGTCCTTCACTACTGTAGGTATTCATTTTGTCATGCCCGTATGCATGGCTTCATACATGATGACAAGTTATAAGCATGCCAATCATGCCTTTTAGGGTTAATGTATGCTCTTAGGGTTAATGTATGTTCTTAGGTTACTATACACGATTAGGTGTTTTAGGGTTATGGCTTGTTTAGGGTTTCAACTTGTTAACGGTTACATAAAAGGTCAAGCTCCTCCTTTCTCTTATTAGTTTTCTTAAAATTCCTTTATTAAGAAGAGTTTCCTCCATAGTCAAATTGAATTTCTAGATGCTCACGATGGCTATTACACGGCCACCGTTTACATACACTACGTTTTTTTTCCTTCTTTGCAATTTAACTCCAAGAATCACTTGTTGGGCATTTGTATCAAGAAGTACCACTCCAGGTGTATGTCCTCTCATCTAGATTGTTGACTTAATATTGTCGACATTGACAACCCTAGTGGTGATAGAAGTTCTCTCACTAGGCACCACTTTCGGAAATGAATGAGAGATTTTGTGAAGAGAATAACTATTCACAACACCTTTGTTGGATAACAAATCCACAAATGAGGTGTTCTTAGTTCCCTTCTGATATGTGAAGTAGAATTAGAGATAAGAAAGCGCACTAGTTTACCCATGCTAGAGAATTAATGACCAAATTACGAACGCCATCTATAACACGTGAGTTAATTGAATGTCTCTCCAAGGTGTTGGATGCGACCACCATAACATGTGAATCAAGAATTGGTAGAAGACTTGATGTAGTGTTCAGGGTATCCTTTAGTACCACAATTATGTCCCTGGTACGACACTACACATCACGACAATTTGTCATAACTAATATGTTATGCCTTGTTCTTTTAAGCCTTGTATGTTGCTTTGTTACTATTAGAATTCAAAGATGATTTGTATAAATGAAGGTGACACTCCTATAGCACTTTTAAATTATTTAAAATGAACAAAAAATGTGAAAGTTAGAAGCCTTGAAAAGTATGAGTCCAAGAAACGAGAAAAAAATCAAGTTTTGTAAGTTGGAAAGCTTAGTTTTCTTCTCGTTATTTTTTCATTGCTCCTTTTCTTTTTCACTTCAAAGATTATTTCTAGAGCTTGAGGTGGTGCTCCCATAACATTTTAAATCACTCAAAAGCATAAATGAGGAAGATTTAAATAAGTGTTCAGTGATAGGGTAGTGATCAGTGATGGGCAGTTCCACCCTACCGGCAGTGAGGCATGTTGCATGGAATCCTTGAACCAGTTGCAGTAGACAGTGACGCGCATATGTTGATCTTGTTTGTCAGCATCAGATGCGCCGAGCAGCATATTGAAATTCAAGTTCATGACATGCGAATTGAAGTTGGTGACATCGGTTGATCCATGGAGCACAGACACCAGGCCCCGTTTTGCATCGAAGGATGTGAGATGATCCACCCACACGCGGATAGAATTGGCAAAGATGTGTACTGTATCGCTCTCCCCGACTGAACTGATTTGGAAGTTGTGAAGTATGACTTTCGTCACGCCGCTCAAAACAATGGTGCGACCTGCAAAACCTCTCCCCCACCCCAAAAAAAAGCCTTACCAAAAAACATCGATCAGACAACAATCATCTGGATCTCCCAGGTACATGTCTTTCGATTCTAAGTTCATCATGCAAAGATCCAACATCGATCAGACAACGATCTGGATCTATCAGAATGTGTTTTGATTCTCCATTCATGCAAAGATCGAGAATGTCTCCCGATTCTTTCTTCATGCAAAGATCTCGAGGATGTCTTTCGATTCTAAGTTCTTCATGCAAAGATGTCGAGAATGTCTTTTTTTCTGAATTCTTTCTTCAAGCGAAGATCGAGAATGTCTTTCGATCCTTTTTTTTCATGCAACAAAGATTGAGCAGATGTTGTTAGTAGTCTTTATTTACCTGCGATCGTGATGTTGAAGCCGCGTCCATCGATCGTGGTTGAACTGCGGATCCAGAGCATGTCGTGGAGAGAGATGACCATATCACGAGAGAAGGTGATCCAAGCGCCTGCAGCTCCTGTAGAAGATAGTCCACTACCTAGGTTAGAGCCGCCCAAGCTGACACCACAGCGCAGAGATCCTGGCGACGGATTGTGAGCATTGTCTTCGTCGGACGTCACCACATATTTCTTTCCATATTTACTTCGCCACCTGTCACTCCAGATGCATAATCTACCGCACAGGAAGCAAGTCCCGTGCCTGCCACAACTCGAATATTGGCACGTTGTTCCGTCCACGACGCTGCAGCCTCTTCCATTTCTACTGTGACCATCATGCGCTGCACAATATTCATGGCTCAGTGACAAGATTGTTCGCACAATCCGTCTCAGTCTGTGATTGATCGAGCCTCAAGGACTTTGCATTTACTTTTGAAGGAGAAGAAGAGAGAAGAAATGCTTCTGAGGGAAGAGATCTAAATGCAGCTAACACTGATCATGAGAGTCTAACAAGAGTTCGAATTATCGTAGTAGTATAACGTCGCATCTGCACTTTGGTAATTTACAAGCCAATACTGCAAATAGTCGCTTGCTGCTTGGATTTGGAGCACGGCACTTTCGAGATCCGCGGCAGCAACTTTTCTGTTGTTGGAATGAAGCTGTGCAACAAAACCACGACACAAACTGTTCAATTAGCTTTGCAGATCCTGAATTTCTTCTCCTAGTTTGAAGTGTGACAATGAAGATCATGAGCAGCTACAAAGAATCCCAATCATGCTTCCGGCCTAAGATATCTCCTGGCAGTAGAGAGGTCGAGAGGTCGCGGATCCTTGGGAAAGGTGATCAGAAAAACAAAACAAAAACAAAAGGCTGCAGGCATCCTGTTGCTTACATCACCGGGGTCGTGAAAGAGAACTAGAGCTGAGTGGCGGTCAGACACGGATTGCTGCACAGAGTTCACAAGCTTAAGAGCTGCAGCCGTCTCGTTAGCCCGCGTTGGTAGAAAAAGAAAAAGATCGTGACCTCCTTCAAGCTTGTCGACTGCAGAGAGTGCGGCATGTAGTTCTGCGTGGCAGCGATTCATCTTCAAGTCTATATCGACCAGCGTCTGTATCACTTTTCTCAGACCTGCAGTAAACTGGAGCTTCTCAAGTGTCCGCTGCTTCGATGAATCTAGATCCTCATGAGCAGCTGAAGGAACTGATGATGTCAGGCGTCCTCTGTTGAGAACCAGAAACAGTAGCATCGCCATCGACAGTAGAGCCGCGACGCAAGGCTGCCTTGCAAATACAATGGACATCTTTGTCGCCTCGCTTTTTACTAACCTCGTCAACAACACATGCGGCAAGCTTGTTCAAGAGATCTTGCCAGCCGGCTGAAACATGTGAGATCATCTGGAACATGTGAATCCACTTCTCCTCTGGTCTGGAAAATCATAGAATGCTCTAGTTTTGCACATTCTGATCCCTTCTTCCTTGGCAGGTGAAACAAGTATGAGACAAACAAAAACCCTTTGACAATCTGTCTTAGGTAGTTACAGGACTCAGGTTCCCAAGCTTCTTCTCTCACAGGTTTCTCACTGCACACTTTGCAGTCATTTAATTACAAAAGCAAGATCATAGAGTAGGAATGCTTGGAAATTGTGCACAATCAAGAACCATCTTTGGTCACAATTTCCATCCACATCAACACTGCAGCCAGAAAAGTCAGAATCAAAACTGGGGAGGACAATCTTGGCAGAGCTCTAGAAACAACAAAACACCAATGCAGCAGCCAGAAAGGCAGAATCAAAACTGGCAAGGACAATCTTAGGGGAGCTCTAGAAATAACCAACACTGACATAGCAGCCAGAAAGGCAGAATCAAAATGCCTAGGACAATCTTAGGGAAGCTCTAGAAACAACAACACAGCAGCCAGAAAGGCAAAATTGATTCACCCAATGCCCAATCTTGTGAAAGCTGGAAGCAGTTGAAACAGCACCAACAAAGCCAGAAGGCAGGATCAAGACAATACTAAGGCCAACCTTGGGAAGCTATAGACAAACACCCACACAGGCAGAAGAGGTGGAAATGAAACCAATTTAGAACCTCCATGCATAGTACCAGTACACATTGCCATTTGCTCCTTGGGGACTTACAATATGGCTACCAGTACAGATCGAATCCTAAAGTAGCCCATCTTTGTCTTCCTACAACAGAAGTGTATCCATTACAGAATCAAGGAACCTTGTATTCCCATCAAGGCTTGGGATCTGAATGGCTAAAGATGCGGGGTTTTTCAGATGGTATAACAAGGTTCAATTGCATTGACAAACATACAAAGAGCTTCTTACCTATCTCTTCATGTGATTTAAACCCTAAAAGTCTACTCTATAAACTATGTGACAAAACTCCTCGTCCCTTGGCTCCAATTTCATCCTCTCTATGTTGGATAAGCTCTTGAATACAAAAAGGAAGAAGCACTTGGACCTCAAGCCCACTTCCATCCCTCATGAATATGCATTAAGGTGTCATCAACAGTTAAGAAAACAAAATGATTGAGCTAGAAGAACTACAATGCTTCCTTCAACTGGAAAAGTTTGCTCAAGCGTCGGGCTCGATCATACTCATTAACCTCCACAAGCAAACGCTTTACTCGCCGGGCTAGTGCTGTGGTGTCATCACTGCTTGCCCCACCTTCTCGTCTCTTCTCTATGGCTCTAGTGAGGCTAAGCAGGTACTCAATGAATGGTGCCAACTTTGGGCTGCACAGTCCACAGACAAATGAACAATGAGAAGAAAATCTTTTCCACATGGTTTTTGGAGTGAATGTGAATGTGAGAAACATCATGCATTTCCCTCAAAAAACTTGACATGCATTGTACTTGGAAATGAATGTGTATAGCATACTGATCAGATCATAAGCAAAAGGAAATGAAAAACTGGTGGTCCTGGAAATTATATAGAGATGAAATGTCTGGACAAGGCATCATACCACAAGAGAACAACTTGCATAGATTGACTTAACACAATGTTGAATTCTGGGCTTACCTAAGTTCAGCAGAGCTTCCTCCAACCCAGACACCAGAGAGGGCTGTCAGCACACGTTCAGTACGGATGACAGCATCATGCACTGTTGGCAACAAGGTCCGCAGATGGACCAAAATTTTTGCTGACAGCAGCTGATCTAGCGCTAAATGTTCTAGAACAGGCAGAGCCAAAATATCCTTCCATAACCCAAGGTTCCTCAGCAAGCGTACTGAGGTTCCAAATTGCTGGGCTGCAAATCGCCCTGCTCGAGGAACTGCAGCTGTCACTTGAAGACTCCAAGATGGCAACTTTTCCATTGTTATGCCAGCACACACACAACAAAACAATAGGTGGATATTTCAGGCCACACAAAACTAATCAATTCCAGCTTCTCCTAACCTTCATATGCACTTGAATGATGTAAATCCAGCCATCAAAGTAAAAGCTATACCCAGCAAAACTAGGGATTTGAAGACAACCTGGTAATGTGCAAAAGGGGCAAACTTCACTGTAGCTAAGTCCCTAATGCTTGCAAAAACAGACACTGCATCCAAACATGAAGACTGTTTGCTTTACAGTTATCTCCTCTAAAACCACACTGACACTGAGTGGTGTCCACGAGCTTGACTTTTTGGAAGAACTGAAGCATCTCCCTCAAGTCTGTACACAATCCTCCACAAGTTCCCCAAAATCCTACAGCAGATCAGTGAGGAAGAGGACTTTCAAACCTAGAGGGTATCCATTACCTCTAGTGCTGCAACTGCTTCAGCCATACGTGTACGGGCTGCAGCAAGCAGCTCCTGCAAGGGCTCACTCGAGACATCAACATAAATGAGCATCTCCTGAAAAGCTGCAACTGCATGCTTGCTCCCTTCTGTGCTCAAGGCATCCCAGCAATGTGCTACCTCATGGTGGAGGACAGGGAGAGCCACTTTTTCCACTAGCTTTGGTATCAGATTCACATCTGCATCATCCTCCTCCACTTTCTTGCCATTGACTTGCATCCCATAGTCAAAAAGAAGAGCATACCTGTTTCAAATTGGCACAAAACTGTCATGACATCTCAACCAGATCTAGTCAGACAAGTGCCATAACCATCAGGGTTGTGGGGAATGAGATGACAGAAATCACATTATACAGAGTGATGACAACTGATTTAAGAACTTTGTGCCCCCTCTTCCCTCTACTCTTGAAATGCCTTTGCACAGGCCTGGTCAGCCCAAGGGCAATTCACAACATTCAAGGAAGAATGACATGCTCCTGTGGTAGAGACAGAAAAATTGCATTATCTTCCATCATATACCAGCACAAGGCCAGGGATAGAAGTAAGAATGCATGTTGTCCACATGGATTCTTCAATCCTTCTCTAGTTTCAAGTTAAGCTCACAGGTCAGAGCATAATAATGCAGGTCTAAAACCAGATGCTTACCATTGCATGGTGTCAAGTCCAGCACTGCCATACAGAGGATCCCAATGCAACAGCTCAAGGCGGACATAGGGTGCAAAGATGGCAGGAGCACTAAGGGACATATAGGCATCATGGTAAGCTGCACCATAATCTCGTTTCCAGGTCTCCAGTCTTTGCTTTACATTTCTTAATTGTGAATACTCTTCAGAAGCATCTCCAAACACTCTCTCTGCTGTCTGCAAAATTTCCTGTCGTCCAGACTTGTATGCTCTTTCCTCACTCTCACTTTCCTCACTACTAGATTCTCCTTCTATTCTCTGCAAGGAATACACAGAAGTCAGTACAGATCAACTCAAAGCTTCACACTACTGCAAGTAAATAAACTGTGCCACACTTGCCAAACAGAAACTATAACATAATGAAATTGAGGCGGATTATTAACTCTAGACTCCAGAAGGCTCCATGGACCCTGATCACATCTCAGCCACCCATAACAGCTCTAGGGACATATGCTCAATAACAACTTGATAACCTGCAAGATAATCAAGTGCAATGCAGCACAAAGAACAGACAAATTACTGTCTTACCCCTGCACTAGCACCATCCATATTTGGTGCCATTCTTCGCTCTGCTGCTCTTTTCAGCCGACGCTCACGGGCCTGTGCTCGTCGCTTGCTTTCCAGACGTTTTTGGAGGTTTACATCACGTCCAAACTCATCAAGCTTTGGAGCACTGCTGGTTCCATCTTGGACTGCAGCTATAGCTGCAGCTGCTGCAGCTGTTGCAGTAGCAGTGCCTGCCCCCCTGGCCAACACTGCTTTGGCAGCACTTACAGCAGCTTCTACTTCAATCAGTTCATCAGCATTATCAGCAGCACGCCTCTCCAACAGAGCATTGGCGCGCTCTTCATGAAGCCTTTGCATTGCCTCCTCCAGTTCCTCAATAATTGGTCCTTTATCCTGTCAGTCACATACAGTTCAGTTAAGTCTTCATTCTGTGCGATTGTCTTATTGACATTGGTGCCCACCCATAATACTGTCCCTCCTTCCTGGGATACATGGTTCTCTACAAGTTTGAGTCCAGCCAGTCTTCTTGATCTAAATGAAAAGAGAAAATTCAAATGCCTCCATCCCTCACTCCCCCTGAAATTGAATCTCTTCCTTTGATGGATTGTGAGTGGAGTGTGCCAAACACTTCCATCACACCCCCAATCAGACAACCTTGGAGGATGCCGGAGAGGGCAATATGTCTCACCTGCAGGAATTCACATAAAACAGAAACGTAATCACGAAGTTCCTGCATGTAAAGATACTTCTCATTTGCACCTGCCAGTGATCTTTCAAGAGACGCCACTGCTGTGAGTGATGAAGACAGCGATTCATTGGTCCTGAAGAGATTATTCTTCGTCGTCTCATGGCCTTCCTGACAATTCTCCCAGCCAAACCTCATTAGATGTGAACAAATCAATGGAGCCACACATTCTGCTTGGAGTCCTATGAGATTTCCAAAGGCTGCTGCACAGAAGAGCAGATCAATGTGCTCCTGAGCTGAGTACAGAAATGCCAAAGGACTGATTGAGACACCCACAGAGAGTGACAGAGACAGAAAGTTTGTGTGGTGTGTGTGTGTCCATGGATATTCAAATATACCCTTAATCTGTGTGCGTTCTCTTGCAGAGTTCTCATTGCTGCTGCAGCCTGCTGTGCAACTGAAAGAGCCTCCATGCTACTCCTGCCAAAGCCCCAACCTGCACTGCCAGCAGGCATGGATGGCAGTGCACTGCCAATAAACCCAGTCTTGAAATCTCCTTGTACAGAAGGAGCCTCAGGCACTACTAGCCTTCCTCTGTGTGCAGCATCCTCTACCCTCTTCCCAAACCCTTTTCTCAGCTGCTCCTCCTCCCACCGTCTATCCTCATCTTCCTCTTCCTCATCTCGGTGCTCTGATTGACTGCCAAGATTGGCATTTGTCTCATTGACAGATTGAAACACACCGCCCTTTTGTTTCTGCCTGCCAGAAACATTGTCCCCCAAAAATGCAACCCTTGTTTGGAATTCTGCTTCATCCTCACTTGACTCTACCTCTTCTCTGTCTCTGGCTTTCCCTATCTCATCATCCTGCTCCCTCACTAGACCCGATTCTCGATTCTTACCCCTCCCTTCTGCACCATCTACAGGAATGTAATCTGGTGCTGCCTGAGCCTGCCGCAGACGGTTCCTTCTTGCTTTGGCTGCAGCAATCACAGCTGCATCAGGGATGTGAGTAATTCCTCCACTATCTGCCCCTGTTCCAATTCCCATCAACCCTAACCTGCTTTCGGCATCATCCGTAGCTTTCACATCACTCAAGCCTCTCTCGTGCACATGTTCTTCTTCTGCAACCCCAACGCTGGCACTCATAGCATTGCCGTTTCTCCCCTCCTCTAACGCAGAACCGTTCTTAGATATGGATGGTTTCACTAGACCTTTCAAAACCAGAACCGGCTCCAAGGGCTTGCTCTCCACGGGCGCCTTGGGGGGCGCTCCAAGGGACTTGGTGTTCCGCTGAAGCTCCAACAATTTCTCTTTCGTGTACTCACCTGCTTGCGGCTGAACATTGGAAAGAGTGGTAACCGTTACCTCCTTCGTCAAACCCGCTCTAGGACCAACACCAGCAGCACCTCCTTGCCCTAGACCAAACCCCGCCTTCTTCTTCATAGTCTTCTCCAATGGTACTCCATCGCTGATTCCATCATTTTCCGCACCGAAACTGAGAGCGATTCCACCACCCCCAGATTTGGCCACAGAAACCCTAGCACCAACCGACTTCGACCTCTGCTGCTGTTTCCCGATCCCCTCCGCTGCTTCCTCATCTTCTACCGCAAAGCTCAGCAACTTCGAACCGGAAGCTTTCTCCTGCACCTTCAGAAGCGAAGCTTTCTCCTTCTTCTTATTGTTATTGTTATGCGCCCCAGACTTACCCGTTTTCTCTCCCTTCACTGCAGGCTTCTCTACCTCATCCCCATCCGCGTCGTCATCTTCCACTCGTCGCCGCCAATTCTTCGTTTTCATCATCATTTCCTCACTCTCCCACGGCCTCCGGAAAAAAAAATTCCCTCCCACAACGATCAAAAAACTCACGCAAACTAAAATAACCACATCCTCAGCAATTGTGGTATCATACTACCACCGCATCATTAGCTCTACTTGACTCCAAGAAACAAAGACTCTCCCAAGTTTGTTCCTCTTCCTCTACTTCTTCTTCTGCTTAGGCCAACAAATACCTCCTTGAGCAGCAGCATCATTCCGACACCACAGCAACTGCAAGTGACATACCACGCGAGCCTTCACGATTGCGGGAGATGATGCATGGAGGGCAACCAGCGAGCTCGCTCACGAAACTGTTTTAGGGTTTCTGCGAGCTTCTTCCGAAAATGCCCAATTTTGAAACCCTAAAAAAAGAGAACGTGAAAAGTGGCGGAGTGCTAAAGGTAACAAAGAAAGCTCCCTCCGTAAACGTTAGCCTTACGCTCCAAGAGTTAAACAAAACCCCTGGTTTAAATCAGTGCTGGACGGGTACCATGCTGGAACCCTGGTATACAGAACCAGAACTCCCCATACTGGTATGACCTGAGCCAATACTAGCCTTGTACGAGTATCTGCATTTATATTCCTAAAATTGGCTGCCACTATTTTTGGCTTGGACTAATAGCCCTTCCTAAGAACACCCTACCTATTGAGTACCTGCCTAGTAGGGACTTGAGGTAATAACAGCTATATTGGTCTCAATATCAGGTATAGACCAGTGTTGTGCGTGTAAGTGTCAATAGCCATATATATGGCATGTACATCCTGTGTAAGTGCAAATGATTTACACTTACACATCCAATTTTTTTACACTTACACTAATCCTGTTGCAGTGTATATATTTATTTATTTATTTATTTATTTTTAAACACTTACATGAGGCCAGTGTAAATATTTGTCAAACACAATCACACAGCCTCATGTAAATGTTTTGGGGTGTGTAAGTGTAAAAACTAAAATTACTTGTAAAGTCACCCTGTCTTTGGGCCTCCTTTCACCCCCAAACCCTTCTTTCAAGGGTATCCATAAAGTACGAAAATTTTATTAAATCTGAGAATGAAATGCTGAAAATCAGCATTTAATGAACAAGGTTCAAGGCTAATTATAGTAGCTTTACGAGTAGGAGCAGTGAAAATATATGCAGCAACAGTGGAGGCGCTAAAGAAAAAGGAACAACAGGGTGAAACTCAATTCACCACAAAAACTTAGGTCCCCCCACCCTTGAATAGTAATGTTTTTCTTTTTTTTTTAGTCTTTTTTTTGTTTGAATTTCACCCTTTTTATGATCAAACTCAAGGTTCTAGTGTTGTTTTCCTTATTTTATACTGATTTTTAAATTCACACCCTTTCTTCGCGCATCTAATTATATGCAGTTTAAATTTGAGTGTGTCTGCCCCACCCCCGTTAAACAATACACGCAACGCAATAGGAGATGGAGTTCGTGATGCGGCAAGAGCTAATCAAAGATCTCAGCAACAATTACGAACAGGAAGGAATTGTCTTCACCATCAAGACAAGCAAGGAGAAGCGGGTGGTTATGAAGTGTGACTGAGGCGGGGAGTATGTCAACATGCTGAACCCGATGAATGAAACCTGTGAAAGGGAGACGCGCACGAGGCAAACTGGCTGTGAGTTTGAGATCGTCTACTCATCGGTGAAGGGTGTCTGGGCAGTCCGTAAGATCTCAGCCAGCCACAACCACGAGCTTGGTGGCAACCTGGCAGGCCATGTGGTGAAATGCCGCTTAAGCGAGTTAGAAAAGGCTAAAGTGCGAACATTTGGTGGGCAAGGTTTGGCGCCAAAGGACATTCTTTGCATCCTCCGTAAGGAATTTGCAAACATCCACTCGACGGCCAAGGAGATCTATAACGAGCTTGTTGTTGCTCGAACGGAGGAGTTGAAAGGCCGTAGACCCATCAAAGCTCTGGTGGAATTGATCTCCTACTCTGATTACTTCAGCAAGGTGCGGCTGGTGGAAGGTGTCGTTGACTGCGTGTTCTTTATGCATCAATCATCAATCAACATGTGCCAAACGTTTGGCACGGTCTTCCTTCTAGACTACACATACAAGACCAACAAGTTTGACATGCCTCTGTTGAACATGGTCGGCATCACGTCAACCTATGTGACATTCAACGCTAGCTTCGCCTTCTTGCACGCGAAGAACGAGGAGGCGTACACTTGGGTTCTAGAACAATTTTCTGAGGTCATGACTCCAAAAGTCCTCTGCACGGACCAAAAGTTAACCCTAATGAATGGGATTGCATGAGTTTTCCCTAGCTGCCACAACATCCTCTGTTGTTGGCACATCAATAAGAACATTCTTGCTAATTGCAAAACATGCTTCCCCGATGTTGAGTGGCAACAGTTTATGGAGCGATGGAATATGCTTGTCTCTAGCACATTGGTCGAACTGTTCAATGCGGCTCTTGGTGTATTCAAGGAAACCTATTCGGGAACCCATCCAGCTGCCTGGCAGTACGTTAACACAATGTGGATGCCTCACAAGGAGAGGTTTGTTGCCTGTTACATTGACAAGTTTCCCCACTTTGGCAACGCCAATACCTTGAGGGTGGAAGGAAACCACCACGTTATCAAGTCCTATCTCCGTGTTGGCACTTTTCACCTCTTGACGCTAACAAAGCGATTGGGTCTCATGTTGGCCGATCAACTCGTGGAACTGAATGCTACGATTGAGAAGCAGAGGGTGCATAAGACACATCGGTTTGGCCATAGCTACTTCAAGGACTTGATCTACAAGGTCTCTGATTTCACTCTGGACAAGCTTCTACAACAACTTAAGCACATTGAAAAGGGGGGACATGAGGAAAAGCCATGCTCTGCACGGTTCACGAAATCGTGGGGGCTGCCTTGTCATCACTACATTCGCGGCTGTCTAGAAACCGAGACTCCGATTCTCCTGCAAGACATTCATGAGCAGTGGCTGTTGGACAAAAACCCCCTGATCCTTCTAAGTGTTAATGTAATTGCACCGCCACACGAATCGACGTCACCACGAAGTTTATTCATGCAGACGATGACGACTACCCTATAGCAAGTACTCGATAATGGGAATCCTCGAGCAGGCAGTTTGATTGCCCGCCTCAATCAGGTCCTAGATACGCATGATGTTCAAGTTCAAGAGCCCTTGGTCGTGGTCAAGAAACACGGCAGACCTGCAAGCTCTAAGAACAAGACAAGCACGACCAAAAACAAGTCTCACTTTGAATATGTGGAAGGATGCAAGTGTGGGGTTTGTGGTCAATTAGGGCACAACTCGAGAACTTGCTCGCATAAGTAATTGAACTGATAAAGAAACATACTTTTAAAGTTTAATTTGCATAAAATCGGACGCGCGAAAGTTGTGAATTTAACCAAAAAAGGTGTGAATTTAAAATTTTCCTTTTTTTATAATAGAATTTTTATTCTTATTAAAAGTCCCATTTCAGCAACCAGAGTGACCCCACAAACAAACCACTTTGTTTTCCCATTACAAGCCCATCTAATCAAATGAACCCCAATTCCAAAAAACCACAATCCCAATTGGGTCCTAGGTTTTTTTTTCCTTCTCACTTTCTTTTGTTGCCCCTTTTAACTTACATATTTTCCCCCCTCCTATACTCCTTAAACCTAAATTGGGATGCTCGACTTCCCTCCAACAACACCTTCAATTTTGAGCTTCGAAACAAGCATCTACTCCATCCTTTGTAACATCACCCACTACAAGTCCGTTGCCCCTTGTTCTCTAGCTCCATTGGTCACACTCAAACTCCAATTCAAAAGCAACAAGAGTTTTTTATAACATTCTAAATGTATATTTTTAGGGGTGTTATTGTTTTGACTTGCAACAAATTTCTCCACCTTAACCCCACACTACCTAGTTCCTATGAATGACCAAAAACTTGCCATGTGTCACATTGAACTATGATGCACATAAATTCATTGTGTGCTTTTGATGTACCTATCAAAAGAAGAATCCTAAACTACAAGCACATGAAGAAGAGTTGAGCAAGAAGGGAACAAAGAGGGAAAAAATCTTAAACTCCTTGCAACCTTCTACAAAGCTTGCAAAGCATCTAAAAACTTACTCAAAACAAAAACCTACAAAAATTCATACCCACATTCCCATACATATTTGCAATGGTTTTGTTGGGTTAATTGAGCTTTTTAGTTGGAATGTTCTAAACATTTGTTGACACAACAATTTTTTAAGTGATAAGCTTAGCATCAAACAACAATCTTTCATGGTTGAGGTTGTAACATTCGTTTTATAATGACAATTTTTTAGTTTAGAATGCACTCAACACCCAACCCCATTTTGTCACTTTCTTTTCATGTTTTTATTAATGTAGAGTTCAAAGCACGATGAACAATCATTGCCCCCCCTCCCCTAATGGCTTTTGTTTCTCAAAAAAAACATGAAAGGTTTGGTAATGGTGACCATTGCAACCTTTCTATGATTCAAAATGTGTAACACCATGAACATTGTGTGAACCTTTTAGTGATGGTGCCCTTTCCCCCACCCATTTTTTTAAAAAAAAGAAGCTTGAACACCATGACCAACCCTTCAATGAAACCAACAACATAATTATGTTTTTGTTCTGTGACTAATGACCATAGTGAACCAAAACCCATTAATTGTGGATGAGGCTATTCTAGTCATTTTGGGATAAACCCAAACCACTTTACACACTTGACTTGGGTTTCAAATTTGTTTTTTCTTTATGCCCACCTTCCACTCAACTATCAAAATTCAAAATTCTACTTACCTCTTTATTTCCTACCTACTTCCTTCCTCTTGGTCTTGTGTTGATGTTGTTAAAGACAACGATAATGAGCCATGTTCATTGTCATCATCTTCCTCCTCGTCCTCTATCGATGTTGCTATAAGTAAGAAGATGATGAGAAAGAATCACATGTTCATCTTCATTATTTTCCTCCTCTTGGTCTTGTGTTCATGTTATTGAAAACAATGATAATGAATTGTGCATTTGTCATTGTCATCCTAATCTTGTGTTGATGTTGCTAAACACAATTATAATGAGCACGTAGTTCATTGTCGTTTTTTTCCTCTTGGTTTTGCCACACACATTCATGACAACAATGAGCCACAAATTCATCATCATTATCTTCCTCCTCTTGATCTTGTGTTGATAATGTTAAACACAATGATAATGAGTTGTGCATTCATCATTATTGTCTTCCTTTTCTTGGTTTTGTGTTGATGTTATTGAAAACAATGATGATGAATTATGCATCCATCATCATCGTCTTCTCCCTCTAATCCTCTACCAATGTTCTTATAGATAGGAAAACAATGACAATGAGTTACACTAATCATCATCATCATCATCATCTTCCTCTTCTTAGTTTTGTGTTGATGATGTTAAAAATAACGATGATGAATTGCATTCACTAACACACTCCCAACTCCTTGAAGGATTCAAATGTGAGTCCAAGTAGAAGACAGCAAAAGAGGGAGGAGTCGGAGCACGCTCCCTAGCTCACAACACTTTGAGGGGTAAAAAGGCGTGTTGGAGCTCCGGGATGGGACTAGGAAGAGGTGACAAGCTTCACTCACTCACACAGGCATGCACACAACCCACACAAAGTGGTTAATGCATAGTTGGAGCACCCTTGGTGTTAGGACGAGCCACGAGCTACACAGACACATTAGACTCACCACGGCCTGAACTTGGGGGAAGCCACCACCTTCCCCCTTATAGTATACTATGTGGCTGGCCACGAAGCGTACATCCAAATGGTTTTTCTCTCCCAAGACTCCCGAATGGGAGTCCCAAAATCGTGCCAATTGGGACTCTCGCGACTTTGGAGCCCCATAACTTTGTGAATAGACCTTGGATCGAGATGCGGTCTAAAGTAAAGTTGTAGCTCTCGTCGAAAGCTTCTCAACGGTATGTTGCATGCCATGTACAACCAAGTAAATCGGGTCAATTTTCAACTTTTTATGGCCATAATTTGTGTTTTAAATGTCCAAATGAGCAATGCGAACCCATTTTAAACATCTACGTTCCAAGATCTTTCCAATGATATAAAGAATGTCACAAGAAATTGAATTTTGACCCCTAAAATCACTCTCTGAAATTTCGAAAGTTCACCGGGACTCCATCTCCCAAAATGGGAATTGCCTTGGGAGTGTGAGGGTTCATTCCCTCATACTCCCTCACACTTTCTTACACTCCCGGAAGTATGTGATGTGACTCCCGGGCGTCTTCTAAATTCACACCCTTGCGACCTCTTTGCCTTGACTCTCCTATGTTAATGTTATTGCAAACAAAAACAATAATGATAAATGCTTCCTATGTTTTTGCAAGTTGCCATTGTTGTTTATCTCTATCTCTCTTTGTTATTATCACTTACAAATGTGCACCCTTTCTTTTATCCTTTACTTGAATTCTCTTTTGTTGTGTTTTTGAATAGAGAAACCAAATTAAAAGAGGTAAGACTAAAAGAAGAAAAACCAAAAATAAAATAATAAGGAAAAATAAAAGTAGAATTAGAAGCAAGAATAGAAAAAGAAAAACCATAACTAGAAAATGAAAGAAAAACACAAGTAAAATAAAAATATATAAAAAATTAAAAGGAAAATTTGAAAAAGAAAATTTTGAAAAACCTAATGCATTGAATCTTCTTGTGGTTTTTTTATGTATGAGTGTATCATGGACCTTCATAAAAGATTGTGTCAATGCCAAATGGCAACAACCATTGACATTAAGTAGCATCTTGTTTTATCATATGTTTTAGCACATGGAAAACATGTTCCTATAATAGAGGTTATAGCAAGTGAACAACATCTTGTTCCATCAAATGTGAATGGTTAGTTACAACCAATAACTTCAACAAATGTAGAGAAGACTTGAGGGTCTTGTTTGCACAATTAAACAATTGATAACTTTGTTTATTATTTTTTTAATCCTTTTTTTTTGACACAAAAATTCACCTAGACAATGAAAATGAAGGATGGGGTGCGCAAATAAGACATGGTAGGTTTTTTTTACATCATTATAATTTTCCTTTCATTTGATGAAATGCATTACCATCTTTGTATCATGCTGTCATGATGAAATCACATTAATGTTTAATTATCATTCAATGATCATACAATTTATGTTTTCATGTGGAAATCGTAATAAGCTTTTCATAAGCTTTGTTCCACCCCCTCTTTCCACATGAGATGGCAAGTGGGGTTTTTTTCTATCATTTTTTCTTTGCAATACCTAAATATAATTAATGCTTCTTAGGTTTAAGTATGGCAATACTTGTAATATGTACACAATCTTGGTCATGTTTTCCATGTAATACCTTCATGTGGTATTTAATTGAATTTTTAAATTAAGATTTGTGTGGTTATAAATATAGATTAATCATTATTGTTTTATTTTCATCTTAATTGACACAATTAAAACCTAGATGAAAGGCGTGCTAGGGGTTAATCAAGCACCAAATCCTAATGGCCCACCTTAGATAACAAGGAAGGGTATGGTATGGGCCAATGTAGGCTCCAAGTGGTTTTTGTAAGGTTGAGACCTATTTAGTTTTTTACGTTGCAAAATGGTTGTTAATGGTGTGCCTCCAAAAAGGAACACAACTTGATCACAAAAAAACCAAACTTGGATACCCCTGCATTCACGAAAGGGGTCCATGTCAACAAAATCATAATGCAATGAATGTGCATATCCTTAGTGATGCCCATTCAATTCAATGACAAAATGACCAAAATGCAACTATTTGAGCTTAGACAAAAATTATAGCCAAGTTTGATCGTCTCCAATCCATTAGACAATCAAAATTTGAGGTACAAAAATTTACCATAATACAACTTGTTTATGAGTTTTTGCTCAAGTACTTGGCATTTTGTCTTGGGGTTTGGAAAACATTCCCTAAGATGCTTTCACAAGGATTGAAAAGGATGAAGATTTACAGGTTGAAATTCAAAACACCACATTTGCATATGTCAAGCAAATGAAACTTGCATGGGATGGGACATATTAGGAGCAAAAATTGAACAAGACAATTTTACAAGAGATGCAAGCAATTGGGGATTACCATGATTGTGAGATTGTACATGGACAATATGTGTTCATAACCATGTTTTTTTCAAACCTATGTACTAATTATGTATCATGTGTTTTATGCATACTTTGAACAATTACAGAAGATCAATTTATAACCAATGTCAAATTTCCATGCATCAACATAGTACCAAGGCAAATATGCTAGAAGCAACTTATTGACAAGCAAATGGCATGGTGGATGATGATGGTAGTTCTAAAAAAGGGCCTCCTAAGGCTAAGGAATAACATATATATTTTACTTGGGTTTCCTTGGCATAAACAATGGCATGGAGTTAATTTTTTTCCAATCTTTGAATGCATTTTTGGACATTTTATTTAGTTTTGATAGAAATAGTATTTGCATCAATACATGTAAGTTTGTTTTATTACAATTGTAACTTCACACTTGTGTTGTGTTCCATGCTTCGAATGTGAATATTGCATCAATGCCTTGTTGAAAAAAATTCATAAAAATATTAATTATGAGTTTGAAACATATTGTAATACCCTATTATTGCACTTAAAACATCAATAAGTATAAAATTCAATATTCAAATATTACAAAAATCAATTATGCGATATGTGACCACATGTACAATATTCACATAGCCATCACAAGTATACAATGGTTTTTGGGCCAATATGCAATACCCGCATGTCATCCACAAAATTGAAGCTATTTTTTCCATTTCCATTTTAAATGATTTTTTTCAAATGTAAATATTCCATTTTACGATCAAGGTGTAATCCAAGCTTTTGAATAACCTTTTAATTTTTTTCTTAAACCTTACCCTAAACTTCTAACCAAAATTAAACATTTTTTATGTAGTTAATTGATGTAAAAAATCAGCATATATATATATATAAAATCACCTTCTAGAAAAGGAAAAACAACTTTTTGAAATATCTATTTTTATAAATACACCACTACTTTAATCATGATTTTCATTTCATTTTTTGGCTAAAATATGTTCCAAAAATGATATTAAAATGTTTAATCATTTAAGGCATATACTTCTCCCACTTCAAATGAATAAAAAATGGAAATTTGAATGTGAATTCCAATCCTTTAAATACATTAGGTTCCTTTAATCTAAGGCCATTAAGATGAAGTAAATGTCTTGCCAATAATTCAAACCAAAATTTCATATATGATTTCATTTTTGTCATTTTCTTTTCATGTGGGGGGGGGGGGGGGGGGGGGTGAAAATTTGTAATAATAATGAAAGTTATTATTTTTTCTCTTAAAATTTTCTTTTTTTTTTTTTAAATTATAAAATAAAATTT
>Ga0116231_10001807_pt1 | contig 44525 bp, 43 predicted proteins | sample S1TSphgellanicum_2_FD_89695 | JGI IMG/M metagenome (GOLD analysis project Ga0116231, IMG submission 89695) | Host-associated microbial communities from peat moss isolated from Minnesota, USA - S1T2_Fd - Sphagnum magellanicum MG | ecosystem: Host-associated > Plants > Peat moss > Unclassified... | reverse complement strand
GGCCGTTGGCGAGCGGCTTGCCGTCGCGCGCCTCCACGATGCCGATCTTGCCGGGCGGCACGGTCAAGGCGTCCACCACGGTCACCTTGAAGAGCAGCGAGTTGATCCGGTACGTGCCCGGCGGAATCAGCGCCATCTGCGGACCGCGTTCGCCGCCGTTGGCGAGGAAAGCGCGTGCGTCCTGATAGGAGTCGCAATCGACGCGCTTGGCGACGATGCGACCGCTCACCAGCGGCCGTCCGTCGCAGGCTTCGACCGCACCAACCCTGCCCGCAGGCACGGTGAGGAACTTCACCAGGTCGATCGCGTACTGCCAGGGCCACAGACCGATGTGCAGTCCGGGCGAGAGCGTATCGGCTTGATAGCCCGCCTCGCCGCCCAACGCGATGATCCTGCCGTCGGGCAGCGTGCGATGTTTGCCGAACAGCACGAACTTCTTGGTGACGATCCCGACCGAGTCGTCGGGGACGATATGCACGCCGCACAGCCATAGCCATACCCGATAGAGCGCTACGAGCAGTACAACCGAGACGATTTCCACAACCAGATGCCAATGAGCGATGAGAACGTCCATGAGAACCCCTTCAGATCCCCTCAAAGCGAGGCGGACAACGAGCTGCCGGAACGCGGCCGCGGCGGGATCGATGCAAAGGAGCGCTGGAGCCGGTATGGCAGCAAACCCAGTGAGCCTGGGGTCTGCGAGAGAATTTTTCTTGAGTCTACATACCAGTTTGGCTTGCGGCCTCGGCCGGCAAGCCATGGGCGGTATTATATCAAGCGTGACAAATCAATGTAGCGGTAGCCTGATCATCAGGCAGCGAACGATCGGCCCGGCCCTTACTCCGGAACGCTCGCACGAATGCGGCGGATCTCCGGCAGGATTTGCATGAACAGTGCGAACAGGCGCGGATCGAAGTGTCGCCCCGAGGCCTCCGCCATGATCCCCAGCACTTCGGCCTCCGGGATCGGCTCCTTGTAAACGCGGCGGTTGATCATCGCATCGTAGACGTCGACGATCGCGACGATCCGCGCCTCCAACGGAATCCTCTCGCCCTGCAGGCCGCGCGGATAACCCGAGCCGTCCCATCGTTCGTGATGACACAGAGCAATGTCCCGGCTCATGCGCAACACGGGAATCTCGCTGTCGCCCAACATGCTCGCGCCGATCACCGTGTGCTGCTGCATGACGCGGTACTCGTCCGCGGTGAGCGGCCCCGGTTTCTGCAGGATGTTGTCGGGTATGCCGATCTTGCCGATGTCGTGCATCGGGGCGGCGACGCGGACGTCGGCCTTGCGCGCCTCATCCCAACCGAGCGCCTGACCGAGCGCTGCGCAGTACAGGCCGATGCGCCGGACATGACCGCCGGTTTCCTGGTCGCGTGTGCCCGCGGCCGCCAGCAGTCGAATCGCGATCTCCTCCTCCCGTTGCCGGATCGCGGCCGTGCGCCGCATGACTTCACGCTCCAAGGCCTGTTCGGCGAGCGAGTGGTTGCGCGCCGATTGCATGACCTGCACGCGTTCGTCATAGTCCTCGCACAGCTGTTGGATGACCAGCAGCTGATGCGTGCCCGAGACGATCGCCTGCGCGGCCAAGGGTCGGCAGGTGCCCCGCGCGTCCGATTCGAGCCATATGCCGGAGTGAATGCGGCCGGGTGCAGCCGCAAGCCAGAACTGCATCGCATCGACGAGAAAATTATCGAGGAAGGCCGATCGACCCGCGAGCGTAATGCCGCCGTGCGCGAACGGCTCGGCCTGCCCCAGCAATCCGGTCAAGTCCGGTGCTGCGTTCAAGCGCAGGAACCTGCCATCGTCGCGGCGGCGGAGAATCAGCAGGTTCAGTGCGTCGAGGGCCGCACCGAGGCCGTCACGATCATCGGCCGCTTGCTCGTCGGCCACGTGGGCGAGGGCGCTCATTCGTTGCAAGCCAGGGCCCGAGCGCCCGCGAAGTGCGCGAAAATTGCCGCGACCCCGTCGCCATTCTTGGCGCTGCTGCGAAGCACGCGGATACCGCGGCCTTCCAGCGCCGCGATACGCTCTTCCGGGATCTCCCACTCGGTTGCCAGGTCCTCCTTGTTGAGCACCAGCACGAAGGGCAGGGGACCCAGTGCGGCTTCGATCTGTGTGTTCAAGTCCAGCGCCGTATCCAGGCTGCGCCGCCGAGTACCATCCGCGACCAGGAGATAGCCGGCGCAGCCACGCAGGTAAGTCCCGTGCAAGCGGCAGAATGCGTCCTCGCCGGCGAGGTCCCAGATGACCATGCGCGTCGCGTCGGCGCCGATGCCGACGTCCTTCGTGTCGATCTTGACGCCGACGGTCGTATGATATTGCTCGCTGTATTCGCTCTGCAGATAGCGCCGCACGAGGCTGCTCTTGCCCACGGCGAACGTGCCGACCATGCACAGCTTGAGCTGCATCATGGCGGGTCACTGCGGGCTTGTCGCATCGCCGCAGCCACTGTCAGAGCCCTGCTGTGCATCCTCACACCTGCGCGTATTGAAGCTCGGAGCGCTGGTCTGTGGCCAGCAATCACCGCGGCTCATCGTAGCGAGGCACCCGGCCAGGGGCGTGTGGTGTGTCACAGTTACCGACGGTCGTGCGCTACCAGACGAACGCTTGTGCGCTGCGTCACAAATACGCCCTGACGTAAGAGATTTCGCGGCAGCGAATTCCGGCGGTCCCCCGCGGCGCGGCGCCCACGTCGCGGCGCTGGCTCGCGCGCTCCCCGGCCGATCGCGTACTATCGGGGCGATGCCCTTCATTTTCGAGCAACGACGGCGCATGCATTACCTGGAGCGCGGCGCGGGCGCGGCGACGGTCTTGATTCACGGCCTCGGATCGAGCGGTGCCGATTGGGCCTTCCAGGTGCCGGTGCTCGCCGAGTTCGGCCGGATCATCGTTCCGGATCTCGCCGGTTGCGGCCACAGCAGCCGCCCCGAGCAGCCCTATTCGGTGGCGGCATGGGCCGCCGAGACCTGGGCTTTGCTCGGTGCCTTGGGCGTGCACGAGCCGAATCTCGTCGGCTTCTCGATGGGCGGGGCGGTGGCCTTGGAGATGGCGCTGCAAAGGCCGCAGGCCGTGCCGCGACTGGCATTGATCAATAGCCTCGCGACCTATCGGGTCGATCATTGGACCAAGTGGTGCAAGGCGCGCATCGATGCGGCCTTGGTGCGCTTGCTCGGCATCGAGCGTACGGCTGCGCTCATTGCCGCGCGTCTGTTCCCCGACCCGGGCCAGGCGGCGATGCGCGCGCGCGCCGCGATCGTGATCGGTTCGGTCCCCGCCAATACTTACCTGGATCAGGCTCGCGCCCTGGAGCGCTGGTCGGCTGTCCCGCGACTCGCGCAGTTGCAAAGCCGCACGCTGCTGATCGCCGCCGAATACGACTATACGCCGCTGGCCGAAAAGCGTGCGTTGGCGGCACGGCTAGGCGCCGGGCTGGTCGTCGTCCGCGACTCGCGCCATGGCACGCCCTTCGATGCCATCAGGGTGACCAATGCCGCGCTGCTGGCGCATCTGCGCGATCTGCCGCTGCCGGCGGAATCCACCTGGTGCCGGGATGATCCGACACAGCCTCTGCCGATTTCGCTGGAGAACAATCTCGCCGACGAACACGCGGCCGCGGGAAATTCGGCCGCTCGGCACGAGGCGGATTCCGCGGGTCTCGATGCCGCTGACGCGGCCGTCCGGTAGACTGGCCGGCCGCCAGTCGCTGCAGGGGAATCTCATGAATCTGTCCGAACTCGTCGCGATCGACGTGCACACGCATGCCGAGGTTTCGTGCCGCCAGCCGGGCGACGAAGTGTGGCAGGAATATGAAGATGCGGCGAGCAAGTATTTCAAGGCGGGCAAGCGGCCGACGATCCCGGAAACGATCGCCTATTATCGTGAGCGCAAGATCGGACTGGTGATGTTCACCGTCGATTCCGAGCACGAAATCGGCAACAAGCGGATCCCGAACGAGGAAGTACTCGAGGCGGCTCAGGCGAACAGCGACATGATGCTCGCGTTCGCGAGCATCGACCCGCACAAGGGCAAGATGGGCGCGCGCGAGGCGCGCCGCCTGATCGCCGACGGCGTCAAAGGCTTCAAGTTCCATCCGACCGTGCAGGGGTTTTTCCCGAACGACCGCATGGCCTACAAGCTTTACGAGGTGATCGCCGAGCACGAGCTGCCGGCGATCTTCCACAGCGGGCATTCCGGCATCGGCACGGGCATGCCCGGCGGTGGTGGCATGCGCTTGAAGTACTCGAATCCCATCCACGTGGACGACGTCGCGGTCGATTTCCCCGACATGAAGATCATCATCGCGCACCCGTCCTGGCCCTGGCAGGACGAGGCGCTGTCCGTGTGCCTGCACAAGCCGAACGTCTACATCGACTTGTCGGGCTGGTCGCCGAAGTATTTCCCGCCGCAGTTGATCCAGCATGCCAACGCGCAATTGAAGCGCAAGATGCTGTTCGGCTCGGATTTCCCGCTGATCGCGCCGGACCGCTGGATCAAGGATTTCAAGGAGGCGGGGTTCAAGCCCGAGGTGCACGAGCTCATTCTCAAGGAGAATGCGATCGTCGCATTGGGCTTGCGCTAACGCAGGCCCCGGCGTCAGAAACAAGGTAACGGGGCAGGTCAAAAAAAATCCCGATCGCCGCGAATCGATATATCGTTTGGACCAGTCGTCGACACAGCGATGTTGTCGGAGCGGGTCAAGTCCACGGTACGACCGGCTGGTTGCGCACGAAGGCTTGCGCGGCCAGGTGAATCGCGCCCGATTGCGCGGGGTAGGTGTGCAGCATCGCGGCGAGGCGGCGCATGCCGACGCCCGCGTTCATGATCACCGACAGCTCGTTGATCATGTCGCTGGCGCGGGCCGCAACGATCGTGGCGCCGACGATCGCGTCGCTGCCGTCACGCACGTAGATCTTGACGAAGCCTTGTTCGAGGTCCTCGGTGATCGCGCGGTCCACGTCGGCCATCATCACGGTATAGCTCTTGATTGGAATGCCGCGCTCACGCGCCTGCCAGATGTGCAGGCCGATCTGCGCGATCTCGGGACTGCAATAGGCGCAGCGCGGAATCAACAGCTCGCTGCAACGCTTCCGTCCGGCGGCAAAGGCATTCTGCACCGCCATGAGTGCCGTGGCCTCGGCCACGTTCGCGAATTGGTGGCGCATGCAGATGTCGCCGGCGGCGTAGACGTCCGGGTTCGTGGTCTGTAGAAAATCGTCGGTGCGCACGCCCTCGATTGGCTCGCAAGCGATGCCCGCGGCGTCCAACTCCAGGTCCTCCGTGTTGGGCACGCGACCGATGCTGAGCAATACCTCATCGACGGCGATCGGGAAGCGCAGTTCGTTGTTCGCCACGTCGAGGATCCGCGCACCGTCCGCGCTGTGCGCCGCGAGCACGGCGCTGTTGAGGCGCGTCTCCACGCCGTCGCGCGCCAGGGCGAGGGACAAGAGTTCGGCCGCGTCACGCTCGAATCGGGGCAGAAACTTCGGTTGTCGCTGCAGGATCGTGACCCGCGAGCCCAAGGCGGCGAAGGCCTGGGCGAGTTCGCAACCGAGCGCGCCGCCGCCGATCACGCCGAGTCGCCGCGGCAGCGCGGCCACATCGAAAATGGTCTCGCTGGTGCGAAAGCCGATGTCCTCGAGACCGGGGATGGTCGGGCTTCGCGGGCGCGCGCCGCTCGCGATCAGGGCCTTGCGGAAGCACAGGGTCGCCGCGCCGGCGCGCAGCGAATGAGTCCCGATGAAGCGCGCCTGATCGAAAAACACGTCGATGCCGAGCCGCTGCAGGCGTTCGATCGAATGCTGTTCGGCGATGCGGCTGCGAACACGCCGCACGCGGGCGAGCACCGCCGGAAAGTCGGCGCCAGTGCGCGCCGTGCTGATCAGCGTCTTCGAGGGCACCGATCCCCAATTCAGGGAGTTGCCGCCCAACTGGCGCCGTTCGACGAGCGCCACACGCAGACCATGGCGTGCGGCATAGGCCGCGGCCGTCATGCCCGCGGGTCCGGCGCCGATGATGCACAGATCGTAGCGGGGCGCCGGCGTCGGATTACGCCAGTCGGCGGGGCGGGTGCGGCGCAGCCATGCGGCCGTGACCGCCGCGTCGTCCTCGCTTGTGACTGCGTTCATGGCGCGAGCCAGCCGCCCGAAAAGCCGGCCGCGAGCAGACCCGCGCGCAAATAGCGAGACTCGCGCATCAGACGCCAGGGCAGACCGGTGCGCAGATTCTCGATCATCATGACCAGCAGGCCTTGGTCGAGGCCATACCAGCCGTCCGAAAGCCAGATGTCCGATCCGCGCCGGCAGGTCGGGTTACAGCCGCTGACGAAGCGCTCCTGCGGGCAGACCTCGGGATACTGCGCGAGCATGCGACGCGTGCCGCGCAGCGCTGCGTCCGCGCCGAACGGTGCGGTCGCGAGCATCGCCCAGGGCGCGAGCGTGCCATCGTCCGGTCCATAGGGCGCGCCGCGGGCCATGTAGCCATAGACGCGGAAGTCGTGCTGTCCTACCTCCATTTCCCGTCGGCTCGGTCCGTCGCCGGCGGTGATGCCCCAGAGGTCGCGATCGTAGCCGACGAAGCCATGCGGATTGCGTGCGCCATATTCGCGGTGCACCGCGACCGTGCGCTGCGTATTCTCGAAGTAATCACAATGTTTCTCGCGCATGAACGCATCCTGTATGCCGCGATAATCGATCCAGGCATGCGCGAACAGATGGGTGAACAGCGGACCCGAGTAAAGCACGTCGACGTCGAACAGATTTTCCCACTGATAGGTCGAGGTCCAGGCGGCAAAACTCGTCGTCGGCAGCGGGAAGGAGGGCGAGCCCATGCCGAGCAAATAGACGATCGTGCCCTCGTTGTATCCCTCCCACCCGTAGTTCAGAAAGCCGTATTCCGGTTTCCAGCCCTGGGCGATGGCGCCCGCGCCGTCTTGCGCCCAGGCCCAGTCGATGCGACCGTACAAGGCCTCGGCCTGGGCGCGAATATCCCGCTCCACGCCCTCGCCGGTGAAGTAGCTGCCGGCCAGCAGAATGCCGGCGGTGAGCAGCGCGGTATCGACGATCGATAGCTCACAGTTCCAGACCCGCCGGCCGGTGTGCATGTCGAGAAAGTGGTAGTAGAAGCCGTGGTGGCCGGTCGCGTCGGGCGCATCGCTCTGCGGACTCTCGGCGAAGAAGCGCAAGACCCGCAGGGTGCGCGCCGCGGCTTCGGCGCGTGGCATCCAGCCCCGTTCTACCGCGATCGGATAGCACGATAGGGCGAAACCGACCACGGCGATGCTCGCCGGCGAACCGGCGCGCGAGGTGTCCGCAACCAATCCGGTGTCAGGATCCGCATAGGATTCCAGATAGGCGAATGCGGCGCGCTGCAGACGCTCGAGCAGGTTTTGGTCGGCAAGTTGGGTCAGTGGCGCCGCGAAGGTCTTCTGCACGGCGCGAGCTTAGGATCTGCGGACCTGCGCCTCCGTTCGCTGGCGCACGCGTGGGACTCGCGCGATGCCGACTGTTTCGCCGCCGCGCCCGGTGCGGGGACTTGCTGCAGGACTCACGAGTGATCGCAGAGCCGGATTTCGGCGCTCAGCGTGCTGACGCGCACCCGGCCGGTACCGTCGCCGGTGCGAAACACCAGATGCGAGCCGGGGCCGAACTGGGAGGTTTGCGGCGCGGGTCCGAAGCAATTCGCGATTTCGCCGGTATGCGACTCGATGTCGAAATCGGCCGCCGGGGCCGAAGCGAAGCGAATCTCGAGTTCGCCGCTGACCGACTCCGCTTCGAAGCGCCCGCCCGCCCCCATCGAGCCGCCGAAGTGCACTTCGCCCGAGATGGTCTTGACCCGCACCGCGGCGAACGAGCCGAGCTGGATCGTCAGGTCGCCGCTCACGCTCTGTACGCGCAGGCCCACGGTCGCACCGTCCACATGTGCATCGCCGCTGATGGTCTCGATCTCCACGCCCTCGGTGCCGCCGACGCTCACGTGCACATCGCCGCTAACCGAATTGACGCTGCCGCCGTGCAACAAGTGGGCTTTGATCGCGCCGCTCACCGTGCGCAGCCGCTGCTCGCCGAGCAAATCGCGCGTTTCCAGCGCGGCACTGACCAGGGAGCCGCGGACCGAGCTCTTTTGCGGCACATGCACGACGAGGTTCGCGGCCCCGCTGCCGCCCGACAGCGACAACGACGGCAGCACGACGCGCACCGTCGCATGGTCGCCATCGCTGTTCAGATCGACCCGCTCGACCCGATCGCCGATCGTGCCGGAGACCGCGATCTGCGGCCGGTCCCAACCCACGATTTCGATTTGACCGGAGATGTCGATGATCTCGACCTGGCCTTCCGGGTCGGCCGGCTTGTGCAGATCCACGCTTCGGTCGGCGGCGTGCGCAAGGCCGGGCGCGAGACTGGCCGCACACAAGATAACCACGAGGGCGGCGTACGCAGCGCCATACGCAGCGGTGCGCGGCTTGGCGCTGGTGCCGGGGCGAGCGGAGGGCAGGTACTTGAAGGTGTATTTCACGGGTTTTCACATGGGCCAGCGCATGCCGGCCGCGTTGGGGGTGGAGGAGACGTCGGCGTAGAAATCCATTTCCTGTTGCCAGGTGTCGGCGAGCAGGGCCTGCAGCAGGGGACTGTCCGGGTTGGCGGCCAGTGCGGTGCGGATGTCGCCGCGCGCCTTGCGTATCACGTCCAGATCCTGGAGCAGTCGCGTCCGGGTCGCCTTGGGCAGCCGCTCGAGCTCGCTCTGAAAATTACGCTCCAGGTCATCCTGCGTGCGCTCAAAACTCGCGTCCCGGCCGCTCGGCGAGCGGACCAGGCGCGCCTGTGGGACGACCGGGGTCGACCTCAGCCGAGCAAGCTCGTCGCCTCGGGGTCGGTGCGGCCCGAGACTCACGATCAGGCTGAGCACTAGGATCGCGAGTCCCGCGGCGATGCCCAGCCCGACCCGCCAGGCCGGCCGCCGACCGCTGAGGCGTGCGTCGATATCGGCCCACAGATCGCGTTCCGGCGGGATCTCGCGCGGCAAGCGGGCGAGGCGGACTTGCAGGCTATCGGACTGCGGTTTCATCGTGACTCCTCCTCGAGACCCATGCGTTCGCCGAGCAGCCGGCGTGCCCGATGCAGATGCGCGCGACATGTGCCGGTGGCGATTCCTAGGAGTTCGCCGGCTTCCTCGTGGCTGTGGCCATAGATGCCGACGAGCACGAGCACGTGACGCGCGCCATCGGGCAAGGCTGCGATCGCGCGCTCGAGGTCGAGCGCCGGCAGCGCGTCGGCCGCGGCCGCGTCGGGCCGGCCGTCCTCAGGCAGGTCGGCGGCGAGTTGTTCGAGTTGCGCGGCGAGCCCCGCATGGCGTGTCAAGACCTTGTTGACGGCGATGCGGTGCAGCCAGGTCGCGAAACTGCTGCGCGCCTCGAACTTGCGCAAGTTCCGCCAAGCCGCGACGAAGGTCTCCTGCGTGCAATCCTCCGCCGCCTCGCGCTGCCGGGTGAGCCGCAGGCACAATCCATAGACGCCGCCGACGTGTTCCCGATACAGCGCCTCGAAGGCGCGACGATTGCCGCGCATCGCCTCTTGCAGAGTCCCAAGCGCCAGAGTCCCAAGCGCGAGACGTTCTTGCGCGGCCCAAGGGCCCGCCACCAGGACCGTCGCCGGACCGGGCCTCGCCGCGGGTCGTGTCATTCGCAAGTAATTCGCCATCATGCAGCTTAGACGCGAGTTTCGACGGGAACGTTTAGCGCGAGGTTAAAAATCTTCCGTGATTGAACGGTCCCCCCACGACCGTGAAGTGGCGGCTGGCCGCCGAACACAAACCATGGCTGATGGAACAGCCTACGCCCGGGCCGAATGCCCGGCGCAGCAAGCGCGGGGGCTGAGATAGCGGTCATGCAGGCGGCATAGTCCGTCGTCGGCGCGGATCGCGGCGTAGGCCGAACTCAAGGTCCGCAGGCCTGGCAGCAGGGCTTCCATCTCGGCCGCTGTGTCGCGGAAGTGCCGGCAATCGGCGCAAACCCGAGCGGGCGCCGAGTCGCCGGCAGGCGCCGGACGCGCACCGGGCATCAGCGACCCAAGCCCTGCCAGAAGTCCGGGAACACCCGCGTCGAGAGAACGAACCCGAGCACGACGTTGACCAGCACTCCGGCGCCAAAGGCATAGAACGGCCGGGCGCCGACCGCGACGAATTCACGCAAACGCGTGGTCAGTCCGATGCTCAAGAAGGCGAAGGTGAAAGCCCAAGTGCGCAGCGCCTGCAAGGGCGCGACGACTGTCGGCACGATCAGCTTCTTGTAATCGCCATAGGCATGACCGCCGGCAAGCAGGGTCACGAGTGCGGACGCGAGCAAGAAACCGAGCACGAATTTCGGAAAGCGCCGCCATATCTCGCCGGCCTCTGCGCGACCTTCGATGCCGGTTCGCTCCCAGCGGGTTGTGGCAATCAGGGACAAGACGAAAGCCCAAACCCCGATCCAAACATCCCGCCCGATCACCTTCATGAGTGTGAACGCGTTGACCGCATCATCGGCGTGGCCGGCGATGCCCGGCACGGTGCCGGCGTAAGCGCCGTAGGTCTGTGCCGCCGCGAGGCCGGCGGCATCGGCGAATTCCGAGGTGCCGATCCAGGCGCCGGCCACGCCCGTGGACAGGCCCAGCTCGCGAGCGACGAAAGGCAGCACGAAGATCATGACGATGGCCCAAACGACCACGAGCGAGATCGCGATCGACACCTGTTCGCGCTTCGCACCCACGGCGCCGCCGACGGCGATGGCGCCGGAAACACCGCAGACCGCGCCGCCGGTGCCGAGGGTCGCCGCCAGGCGCCGATCGAGGCCCAGCCGTATCGCAACGAAATAAATCGTACCGAAGGTCGCCAGCGACACGATGCCCGCCTGCAGGATCGCGACGGGGCCGGCCCAGGTGATCAGGGTGAGCGGCAAGCCGGCACCGAGCAAGACGATGCCGGTTTTTATATAGAACTCGACGCGCAAACCCGCGTTGGCCCAGTGCGGTACGCCCCCAGTGTTGGCGATCAACAACCCGAGCCCCAAGGCGACCAGCGGCGGCTCGAGGTTGTAATGCGCGGCCTGGTCCCAAAGCCCTAGGAAATAAAGACCCGCACTGATGACGTAGACGCCGGCGAAGCCGGGCAAAAAGCGCCGCAGAGGGATTCCGAGCGCCGCGCCGCCGATGCCGAACGTGGCTGCGAACAGGATGAACAGCGCGACATACTGCGTGGCGTGTTCGCGCAGCTGGCCCGCCGCCTCGGGCCAGCGGCTCCATTTTTGCGGTGCAACCGCAAGCCAGCGCAAGCTCCCGCCCGCTGCAAACGCGAGGATCGCTGCAAGGACCAGACCCAAGCCGATCCAGATGGCCCACCAGTCTTCTTGCAGCCAGAGCACGCGCCAGCGGCTGCTCGGCAGGGGTGCGTGAGTCGTCCTGAGCGAGACTGTATCGTTCATGTCGCGAGCTTACGGCAGTCCGCCAGCCGCGGTCGAATGGCGAATCGGCATGAGCTCAGTGCGGCGGGTTATGGGTCTGTCCAGCATGACGGCACGACGCAGACCACCTGGCCGTGCAGCGGAGGGGCTGCATGCCGCCGCACAATCATCAAAAAATTCATGTTGCGGGGTCTTCTTTTTGAAATTGTTTTTGCTTAAGTTATGGATTCGGGTCATGCGTACAGGGAGAGTCACGACGTGAGCACCGTACTCGATGCGGCTCGGGTCGATGCGGCTCGGGGCGGCCTACGCCTCGGCCCCGTGGCCACGGCGGTCTCGGCAGCACTCCTCGGCTTCAGTCCGAGCGCGACGGCGCAACAGAGCTTAGTCAGCGCCACCAGCACCGTATTTGCGACCGGCGATTTCGAGCTGCCCGAGGGGATTTCGGCGGCGCCCAGCAGTTTCGGCGGTGGTTACCTCGTCTCTGACGGAGACTTTTCGGGCCTGGCCACAGCGTCATCGAACTATGGCTCCATCCACAGCGGTGAGGTGGTGATTGCGAACCAAGCTTCCGGATACGGCGAAGGCTATGGCGAAATCGATGTGCTCGACGACCGCGGCATCCCTGACACTGCTGCTCGGCGGCTTGGTCGTGCTGTCAGGCGTCCGCCGCCGGCGCGTCGGCGCGCCACGGACCATCTGACCGTGCAGCGGTCGCGCTCAGCCGCGGCGAGTTTTGCGAGCAAGTTTGCATGGAAATTTGCTTTGAATTGAGACCGACAAGTACCTATAAACAGGAGGGATCATGAAGCTCGGATTCGCCATCGCGTCATTGGTTATAGCCGGCCTCGCCATACTTCTGCCGTTCTCCGGCATGCTCATGCTGCTCTCGACGGCCGGCGCTGTGGTCGCTGCCTTGTTCGGGGATCGCAACTTCGTCATCGCCGTCGTGATCCTCAACTGCGTCGACGTCCTGTTCTTGAGTCCGATGATTCGCTACCAGGCCGGCTTCGGCGGCTCCGTATTCCTCGCTCTGCTGTTCCTCGTCCCGCTATTTGCCATGTGGGTCTATACGAAGGGCAAGCTGCGACTCGGTGACAAACCCGTCGTCGGCTGATATCCGTCCGAAACGCCGAAAGGATCCCGTGATGAAGCACCGTACGCGCATCTGTATTCTCGCTGCTGCCCTCGTGATAGGCGGCTGCTCTTCCGGCAATGGCGGAGGCGGCAATGGCGGAGGCGGGGGAAGCAACTCTGACGTCCCAAAAGAGGCCTACGATATGGCCAAGGCCCAAGTACTCGACCTAGGCTTCAAGAACTGCGGCGAATTCTGGGGTAGTGTTTACAAGAAAGACAACCCGCTTGATTTCACCGTGCCCGCCGAGTACCAGTTCAAGAACATACAGATGAAAGTCGATACGTTCCCGAAAACGGTGTCCGAAGCTGATAAGTTGAACGGCATCCAATGGCAGGGCATCGTTTCTTTGTCCGCCGATGTGACTCGCGAACGCCCCATTGGCGGGAAGGAATGGGGTCGGTGGACGGACGGCTTCGGCGCACCATTCACCGGCCCAACTATGCGGGAGGTCAATGGAAAGTTCAGCTTGGGCGGTATAGGAATGGCTTTGCGGGCCGCCTGTCCGCAATAATTCTTCTTGGATCTAATGCACCCCGATTGGCGAGGCACTGCCGGTCACCGCTATCTTCGCGGGTTCGTCGCCGCCGACCCAGCGATACACCACGCCGGCCAACGCGGCGCCCGCGATCGGTGCCACCCAGAACAACCACAGCTGTGACAGTGCCCATCCGCCGACGAACAAGGCGGGACCCGTGCTGCGCGCAGGGTTGACGGAAGTGTTGGTGATCGGGATGCTGATCAAGTGAATGAGAGTCAGGCACAGTCCGATGGCAACGGGAGCGAAGCCCTTCGGTGCGTTGCCGTGCGTGGAACCGAGAATCACGAATAGAAAGCCGAACGACATGACGATTTCCGTGACCAGGCAGGCCACCAGGCTGTACCCGCCGGGCGAGTGCTCCGCGTAGCCGTTCGCTGCAAACCCGCCTGCGAGGTCGAAGCTCACAGGCCGATCGACTGCCGACCGATGGCACGGGCTCGACCAACGGATCGCTGCAGAGGCTCACCTCGACTTGCGAGCGAGGTGGCCGAGCGGGGCAGTTAATGTAAAATGTTCCGACGTCGATCCCATCGGCATCTCGCGTCTTGGCGCGAGCCCGTCGCGGCCGTTCGCGAAAATCGTGGAGTGAAGCAATGCACAGGCGAGATTTCTTGAGGTCGACGGGGGCCGGTTTGACCGGTTTCGGTTTGGCGGGCGCGGGCTTGGGCACGCTGTTGCTGCCGCGTTACGGAAGCGCCGTGCCGGTCGACGTCTTGAGCACCAAGATGGACCCCGCGCTCAAGAAGCGACTCGCGACGACCGCGCTCGAAGCGGCGACCAAGGCCGGCGCAACCTATTGCGACGTGCGCATCGGACGCTACCTGCGCCAATTCGTAATTACCCGTGAAAACAAGGTCCAAAACGTCGTCAACACCGAGTCCACCGGTGCCGGTATCCGCGTGATCGTGAACGGCGCTTGGGGCTTTGCCGCGTCCAGCGATCTGTCCGTCGACGGCATCGCCGCGGCGACCGCCCAGGCGGTCGCGATCGCCCGAGCCAACGCCAAGATCCAGACCGAGCCCGTACAGCTGGCGCCGAACAAAGGGGTCGGCGAGGTCAGCTGGGCTACACCGATCAAGAAATCCGCGATGGCGGTGCCGATCAAGGAAAAGGTCGATCTGCTGATGAGTGTCAACGGGGCGGCGCTCAAGGCCGGCGCCGACTACATTCGCTCGATCATTTTCGCGGTCAACGAGCAGAAGTACTTCGCTTCCACCGACGGTTCTTACATCGATCAGGACGTACATCGCCTTTGGGCGCCGTTCGAAGTCACCGCGATCGACAAGGCCAGCGGCAAGTTCCGCGATCGGCGCGGACTCTCGGTGCCGGTCGGCCGTGGCTACGAGTATCTCGAGCCGACGCCCGCCGGAGCCATTGCGCTGCCGGGCGGCGCCGTGGTCTACGGCAGCTCCTATGACATGCACGCCGATGCGATCGCCGCGGCGCAGCAGGCGAGGGCGAAGCTCAAGGCGCGCTCGGTCAAACCCGGCAAGTACGATCTCGTGCTGGATCCGTCGCACCTCTGGCTGACGATCCACGAATCGGTCGGCCATGCGACCGAACTCGACCGCGTACTCGGCTACGAGGCGAACTACGCCGGCACGAGCTTCGCGACGCTCGACAAATGGCGTTCCAAGGACTTCAAGTACGGCAGTCCCAACGTCACGATCTTCGCCGACAAAATCCAGCCCGGTACGCTCGGCGCCGTGGGCTACGACGATGAGGGCGTGAAGACCGGCCGCTGGGACCTCATCAAGGACGGCATCCTCGTCAATTACCAGGTCATCCGGGACCAGGCGCACATCATCGGCGCGCCGGCCTCGCAGGGTTGCTGCTACGCCGATTCCTGGTCCAGCGTCCAGTTCCAGCGCATGGCCAATGTCTCGCTCGCGCCGGGGCCGAAGGTCCTCGGAATCGCCGAGATGATCAAGAATGTCGAGAACGGGATCTACATCGTCGGCGACGGCTCCTTTTCGATCGACCAACAGCGCTACAACGCGCAGTTCGGCGGTCAGCTTTTCTATGAGATCAAGAACGGCAAGGTGACCGAGATGATCGAGGACGTTGCCTACCAGATGCGCACCCCGGACTTCTGGAACGCCTGCGCCGCGGTCTGCGATCAGCGCGATTTTCGCTTCGGTGGATCGTTCTTCGACGGCAAGGGCCAGCCGCCGCAGATCTCCGCCGTTTCGCACGGCTCGGCGACGGCCCGGTTCAACGGCATCAACGTCATCAACACAGCGCGCAGCCTGGGCTGAGGGGCAGGACAGCACATGAGCATCTATTCCGAACAGGACGCGAAGACGATTCTCGACAAGGTCGTGGCCCTTGCCAAGGCCGACGAGTGCAGCGCGAGCCTCGAAGGCTCGATCGAGGGCAACGTCCGCTACGCACTCAACAACATCTCGACGAGCGGCATCGTCAGCAATGCCGAACTCGAGGTGCAGGTCGCCTATGGCAAGCGGTCCGGCGTCGCCACGATCAATCAGTTCGACGATGCCTCGCTGGCCCGCGTCGTCGCGCGCGCCGAAGAACTCGCCAAGCTCGCGCCCGAGAACCCCGAGTTCATGCCCGCGATCCCGAAGCAAACTTATCGTCCCAGCGCGACGTTCGTCGACAAGACCGCGGCGATCACGCCCGAGTTCCGCGCCAAGGTGGCCGCGGATTCGATCTTGCCCTGCCGCGCCAACAAGCTCGTGGCGGCCGGTTTCTTCAACGACGAGCAGAGCTTCTCGGCGCTTGCGAACAGCAACGGCAATTTCGGTTACCAGCGCTCGACCTCGCTCGCCTTCACCTGCACGGTGCGCACCGACGATGCGCAGGGCTCGGGCTGGGTAGCGAGCAGCCTCGCCGATGTCGAACAGTTCCATGCGCCCACCGAGATTCAAGTCGCGATGGACAAGGCCAAACGCTCCTCGAGCGCAAAGGCGCTCGAGCCGGGCAAGTACACCGTGATTCTCGAACCCGCCGCGAGCGCGGATCTACTGACCTACATGCTGCGCGGATTCGACGCCCGCGAGGCGGATGAGGGCCGTAGTTTCATGACCAAGAAGGGCGGCGGCAACAAACTCGGCGAGAAGGTCTTCGACGAACGCGTGACCCTGTATTCCGATCCGTGGGATGCGGCCGCGGCGGTGCTGCCCTGGGATGAGGAGGGCTTGCGGCGCGAGCACACGCCGCTCGTCACCAAGGGCGTGGTCGACAACCTGCAATATTCACGCTACTGGGCTAAACTCAAAGGCAAGACCGCCGTCGGCGAGCCCGGCAATCTCATCATGGCGGGCGGCGACAAATCGACGATGGATCTGGTCAAGACGACCCAGAAGGGCGTGCTGGTCACGCGCACATGGTACATCCGCATGGTCGACCCCCAGACCGTGCTGCTCACCGGCCTGACGCGCGACGGCACGTTTTACATCGAGAACGGCGAGATCAAGTATCCGATCAAGAATTTCCGCTTCAACGAATCGCCCGTGATCATGCTCAACAACGTCGAGGAGTTCGGGAAGCCCGTGCGCGTGCTGCCGCAGGAGTCTTCGATCGTGATGATGTTGCCGCCGATGAAGCTGCGCGAATTCACGTTCACCTCCTTGTCGGATGCGGTGTAGGGTCGTTGACTGACCCAGCGGGAGCGGCGCCACGACCGCCGGCCGCACCGCCCGGGGCATCGTCCGGGGCATCGTCCGACGGCGGCGGTCCGTACGATTTTTGGTTCACGCGCCTGATGTACGAGTCGGGCGATTGGGACGTCGACCAGCGCATGCCGTCGAACATCGCCGACACCCTGCTGCAATACACGACCTTGCGCGTAGACACCCGGGAGCACGTGGTTCCGCTCGCCGATGCGCGCATGCTGACGGCGCCGTTTTGCTATCTCGCCGGCCACAAACTCGTCGAGTTCAATCCGGACGAACGCCGTAACTTCGAGTCCTACCTCAAGAATGGCGGCTTCATCCTGGCGGACGATTGCAATCACGACATCGACGGCTTGTTCGCCAAGTCGTTCGAACGGGAACTCGATGCGGTCTTCGGCGCCGGCCGCCTCGAGAAGCTGCCCAAGGACCATCCCCTGTACACGAGTTTCTTCACCTTCGACGGACCGCCCGCGACCTCGATCGAGTTGAACGGCTGGGGCGATGATCTCGTCCATGATTATCTGCGTGGCATCAGCTTCGATGGGCGCTTGGGACTCCTCTACAGCAACAAGGACTACGGATGTGAATGGGATTTCGACTGGCGCAACAAGCGTTTCAATGCCGAGGACATCACCAAATTCGCCGTCAACATCGTCACCTATGCGCTGTCCGCGTGACGCATCGCTGTGCGGGTCCTCGATGAGCGCGCGAGCGTGAGCGCCGCGCCGACCGAAGCCGAGATCGCGCGCCAGGTCGACAAGCTCGCGCGCGTGCGCGGCGAAATCGCGCGCCTCATCGTCGGTCAGCAAGCCGTCGTCGAGCAGCTCTTGATCGGGCTGCTCGCGGGCGGCCACTGTCTGCTCGAAGGCGTGCCGGGCCTCGGCAAGACGCTGCTCGTGCGCGTCTTGGCTCAGGCGCTGGAGCTCGATTTCCGGCGCGTTCAGTTCACGCCCGATCTCATGCCCAGCGACATTCTCGGGACCGAGATCCTCGAGGAGGATCACGGCACGGGCAAGCGCTACTTCAAGTTCCAGCAAGGGCCGGTGTTCACGAACCTGTTGCTCGCCGACGAGTTGAACCGCACGCCGCCGAAAACGCAGGCGGCTCTGCTCGAAGCGATGCAAGAGCACACGGTTTCCTACGGCGGCAAGACCTATGCGCTGCCGGAGCCTTTTTTCGTGCTGGCGACGCAAAATCCGCTGGAACAAGCCGGCACCTACCCGCTGCCCGAGGCGCAACTCGACCGGTTTCTGCTGCACATTCGGGTCGACTATCCGACCGAAGCGGAGGAGCGGGCGATACTCGCGCAGACGACCGGACGCAGCCATGGGCGCGTCGCGGCCTGCATGTCGGGTGCCGACGTGCTCGCCTTGCAAGCGCTGACCCGCGAGGTACACGTCGGCGACGACTTGCTGCAATGGATCACCGCGCTGATTCGCGCCACACGTCCGGGCGACACGCGCGTTCCACAGGTTTCCGAGTGGGTGCGTTGGGGAGCGGGTCCGCGCGCCGGTCAGGCGCTGGTGCTCGCCGCCAAGGCGCGCGCCTTGCTCGAGGGGCGCTACGCGGCGACGCGTGAGGATGTGCGTCGACTCGCGGCGCCGGCGCTGCGGCATCGGCTCTTGCTGTCGTTCGCCGCGGAGGCCGAACGACGCTCGGCCGATGATGTCGTCGCCTTGCTGTTGGACACCGTTGCTTATCCGGCTTGAGCCGGTGCCCGGTCGCGATCGGTGTCCGGTGTGCTGATCCCCGCCGATTTACGCTCCCGCCTGCGCGGCCTGCGTTTCGCCGCCCGCCATCCCGCGATCGGCCTCGGGCTTGGGTTACATCGCGGGCGCAGCCGGGGCGCGGGGCTCGAGTTCGAACAGTACCGCGCCTACGAGCCCGGCGACGAGCCCCGCCGGGTCGACTGGAAGCTGTACGCGCGCTCCGATCGGTTCTTCGTGCGCGAGGCGGCGCGGGACAGCCCGCTGTCGGTCTGGGTGCTGCTCGATGCGTCCGCCTCGATGGCGCAGGCGGACGCCGCGCGGCCCGCGTACAGCAAGTTCGCGGCGGCGAAATTGCTGGCCGCCTGTCTCGCGGAGGTCGCCACGCTGCAGGGTGACAGCTGCGGGATCGCGAGCCTCTCGAGTGCCGGACTCACGCTGGCGCCGAGCGGCAGCGGCGCGCGCCACCGGGACCGTCTGTGGCTCGGGCTCGAACCGATGCGCACGCAGGGTGAGTGGCCGAGCGAAGCACAGCTCGCGCCTCTCTGGGAGCGCATCGCGCCGGAGACCTTGGTGGTGATCATCTCGGATGGGCTCGACGCCGCGCTGCCGGTATTTGCCGCGCGGCTCGCCGCCACGCGGCGTCAAGTACTATCCCTCGGGCTGATCAGCTGTGAGGAACGGGATTTTCCTTTCGAGGGCGGCTACGCGTTCGTCGACCCGGAGACCGGCGCCGAATGTCGCAGCGACGGCGCCGCGGTGCGCGCCGAGTTTCTGGCGCGGTTCGCGGCCGCGCGCGCCGAGCTCGCCCGCCAGTTAGCGCAGAGCGGGATCCGGCACGTCGATCACTGTCTCGACGAGGCGCCGGACGTGCCGCTGCGCCAGCTGCTCGCGCGCGCATGATCGGGCTGCTCGCTCCCGCAGGTCTAGCCGCCGCGGCCGCATTGGTCGTGCCGCTCGTCATTCATCTCATACGCCGTTCGGACCGGCGTGTCCTCAGTTTCGCGGCGATGCGTTACCTGCGGGCCCGCAGCAATCCCCGCGCGCGACTGCGGCTCGATCGGCCGCTGCTCTTGGCTCTGCGCCTCGTCCTGCTCGCCGGCCTTGCCGTGCTGCTCGCCCTGCCGGTCTGGCGCAGCCATGCCGCGCCGGCGCCGCCCTGGGTCGTGGTCGCGCCCGGGATCGACGCCCTCGCAGCTCGCACGGCCGTGCGCGCGCCGCTCGCCGAATGGCACCGGCTTGGCTACGGCTTCCCGGCGCTCCCGGACGGCAGCGACGCGGCGACTCTCGCCGCCGATGCACGGCTCGCCGCGGACCCAGTACCGCTCAATAGTCTCCTGCGCCAGCTCGACCACGAGCTCTTGCCGACGGTGGCCCTGACCATCGTCGTACCCGAGACCCTCGTCGGCCTCGACGCCGAGCGTCTGCAGCTGAGCCATGCGGCGACGTGGGTCCCTCTGCCCGGCCGCAGCCCGGCGGAGGCCGCGACGGGACTCGCGCGCGCGCCGCCCGGGTCCGAGCTGCGAATCGCGGTTCGCTACGATGCCGCCGGCGCGGATGAACTGCCGGTCGTCCGCGCACTTGGCGCCGCCTGGGCTGCGGACGGACGTGCGATCGCCTGGGATATCGGCGCGAGCGACGTGCCGCTGCCGCCGCCGCCGGCATGGGTGTTCTGGCTGGGTGGCCATGTGTCGGAGAGCTTGCGGGCGCGGGCGCGCGCGGGCGAAGTCGTGCTCGCGACGCGACTCGGCACGAGCGCCGGCGAAGTCGTGCTCGATTCGCCCGAAGGCGCGGTCCTGCGCGCGCAGGTCCTCGGACGGGGACGTCTGCTCGGCGTGACCGGCGCGCTGCGCGCCGATGCCTTGCCGGCAGTGCGTGCACCCGACTTCCCGCAGCGATTGTGGACCGTGCTCGCGAGGCCGGCGAGCGTGCCCACGAGTGCACCCGCGCGCAGCGTGGCGCCGCTCGCCACGACGCGAGCGGACTGGGGTCCCGCCGAGGATCTGCTGCCCGCCCTTGCCGCCGTGCTTGCGCTGTTGTTCTTGCTCGAGCGACTGGTAGCGACCAGGCGCCGTGCGAGACCGGCCGCATGAACCCGCGCGCATGAACCCGCGAGCGCGACTGCCGGAGCGTCTGGCAGGACTCGCCGCGGCCGTGCGTCGCCGCGCCGTGGCGATACGCGCGGCCTTCACGCTGCCGCCGCTAATGGTCGGCGCATGGCTGCTCGCCGAGCACAACGATGCCCGGACGGCTGGAGGCGCATTGATCGGACTGCTGCTGCTCCTCGCCGTTTTCATCGCGCAAGGCTTGCGCCGTTTCGACGCGGTCTGGCTGCTGCGGCGCTTGAACGCCGCGGTTCCGCAGTTCGAGGACAGCGCGATGCTGCTGCTCGGGTCCAACGGCACGCGCTCGCGAGCCTCGGGTCTGTCGGCGCTGCAAAGGGCGCGCCTCGAGATGCGCTTGAAGTCGGTCGCTTTGCCGGATTTGCGGCCGCGATATCCGCTGCGGGCGCTCGGCCTCAGTTGGCTCGCGCTCGGGCTCGTGACGCTTGCCGTGCAGACCTTGCCGCGGCTTAAGCCGGCATGGCTGCACGCCGCCGGCACAAGCGCGGCGGCGACTTCGGCACCGGGCGCGGTGAGCGGCATTTTAGCGATCGAGCCGCCCGCCTATACTCGGCTCGGGCCCGAGGAAACTGCGGCACTCGATGCAAAGTTTCCGGAAGGCAGCGAGGTCCGCTTTGCGCTGCGCATCGGCGGCAGCGCCGACGCTGGCCGCCCACGAGGCGTCGACCTCGTCTTCCTCGACCGGTCACGGCTGTCCCTGCGCCGCGATGGCGAGGTCTGGCGCGGCGAGCGCGTGTTCACGAGTTCGGCGCTGTATCGCGTGCAGCAGGACGCGCGCGACCCGCCGGCGCAGGCGCCGTCGAGCGCGTCGGCCGAACGGCTGCATCGGCTCGAGGTCATTGCCGACCGCCCGCCGGAAGTGATCGTGCGCACGCCCGACCATACCTTGAGTCTGCTGCAGAAGGGTCAGAAGTCCTGGGATCTCGTGTTCGAGGCCAGCGACGATTACGGACTCGGTGTCGCCGAGCTGAGCGTCGCACATGCCCAGGGATCGGGCGACAACATCAAGACCACCGAACAAACGCTGCGTCTCGACGGTGACGGCGACCAGCGCCATCGCGTCTACCGCAAGACCCTGGACCTCGCCGCTTTGGGCGTGGCCGAGGGCGACGATGTGATCGTGCGTCTGCGCGTCGCGGACAATCACCCGGCGCCGCCGAACGTCACGCAGACGGCAAGCTTCATCCTGCGCTGGCCGGCGCAAGTCGAGACGGCGAGCAGCGGCATGGAGGGTCTCGTGCAAAAGACGCTGCCGGCCTATTTCAGCAGCGAACGCCAGATCATCATCGACACCGAAGCCTTGCAGGGCGACCGCGAGCGGCTCGCGCCCGCGCGCTTTGCGGCGCGGGCCGACCAACTCGGCGTCGAGCAGCGGCAACTGCGGTTGCGCTACGGCGAGTTCCTCGGCGAGGAGTCGGAGCCCAGCGCACAGCACGACGCGGACACGCAGCCGAGCACCCGGGCTTTCGGTGCCGAGGGCAATCTCAGCGCCGAGTACGGTCACGTGCACGACAAGCCCGAGGCGGCGACGCTGCTCGATCCGGACACGCGCCGCTTGCTCAAGGCCGCGCTCGACGAAATGTGGCAGGCCGAGCTGCATTTACGCCAGGCCGACCCGGGACTCGCCTTGCCCTACGAGTACAAGGCGCTCAGCCTCATCAAGCAGGTCCAACAAGCCGAGCGCATCTACCTCGCCCGCGCCGGCGTGCAGTTACCGCAAGTCGACCTCAGTCGCCGCTTGAGTGGCGATCGTGCCGGGCTCACCGACCGCGATTCTGGCTCGGTCGCGAGGACCGCCGAGCCGACACCGGTGGTGGGATTTTATCAGGCGCTGACCGACGATCGTTCCCCCGACTGGGGCGCTCTGAATGCCTGGGTGCATGCGCATGAGAAGGTGCTGCCCGACGCCTTAGGCTTGGAAAGTACCGCCGATCGACTGCAACGCGACCCCGCTTGCGGCATCTGTCGCACGCAGCTTGCCGCCATGCTCTGGACACAGTTGCCGCCGCCCGCGCCGGCGATTCAACCGCGCGCCGCGCCGGACCGCGCCGGCGAGGCCTATCTCGATGCGCTGAGCGGGCCGGCAGCGGCGCCCGCCAACCCTGAGTCCGCTGCCGGTTCGCAGCCATGAGCGCCGGCGCGGTCGTCAGCGCAAGCGCAGCCATGAGCGCCGGCGCCGGCCTGCTGCCGTCGCTGACGGCGCTGCTCTTGGGCAGCGCCGCGGTCGCTGCCGCGATTCGGCTCGCAAGGTTCGGGTGGCGCGAGCCGGCCGTCTGGTTGCAGCCCGCGGCCGCCGCTCTGCTGTATCTGTCGTTCTTTCCGCCGACGCTGCGCTTGCGCGACGACGCCTTGACCGTGCTCACGCCCGGTGCCACGGCGTCGGCGCCACGCGGCCAGCCGGTCGTCGCACTGCCTGGGGCAGCGCTGCCCCCGCGCGGGAAATCCGTGCCCGACCTCGCGACGGCCTTGCGCGAGTATCCCGGCGTGCGGCATCTGTTGGTGCGCGGCGCAGGTCTTTCGCTGCGCGACCGCGAAGTAGTCGCAGATCGCGATCTGCGCTTCGAGCCGGCCGCGGCACGCGGCTTCGTCGCGCTCGATTGGCCCTCGCGGGTCCCGCTGGGGCGGGAGTGGCAAGTCGCGGGCCGCGCATTGCCGCCGGCACGACGCGCCGAGCTGCGCGATCCCGCCGGGGTCGTGGTCGACGCGGTCGACCTCGATGCGGAGGGTCGCTTCGTCCTCGCGGCGCCGGCGCGCGCCGCGGGGCCCGTGCGCTTCGAATTACAGCTGCTCGGCGAGCAGCGCGCGTTCGTCGACCGGGCCTCCATTCCACTCGTGGTGACCGGCGGTAGCACGCTCGCCATCTTGGTGCGCGCCGGCGCTCTCAATCCGGAGCTCAAATATTGGCGGCGTTGGGCCGCCGATGCGGGTTTGCAAACGCAGCTTGACGTAGACCTGACCAGCGGTGTGAGCCAGCGCGCCGGTGATGCCCGCCTGACCGATGCGGCGCTCGCGCGCGCCGACCTCGTGATCCTCGATGCGCGTGCCTGGCTCGATCTCGATGCGGATGAAAAGCAGTCTCTGCGAACCGCCGTGCGCGCGGGCTTGGGGCTGTTGCTGCGGGTCGATGTGCCGCCGACGCCGGCGACCCTAGCCGATTGGCGGGAGTTCGGCTTCGTCGTCACGCCGGCAGTGGCCGAGCGCAGCGTCACGCTCGATCGCGCGCTCGGCGCGCGCGAGCGCACGGCGTTCACGCTGGCACCCGTCGAGGTCGCGGCGCCGCACAGTGTCGTCGCGCTGACCGGCGACGATGCCGCCCCGGTCGTTTGGTGGCACGACGAGGGCCGCGGCCGCATCGCAATGTCGCGGCTCGTCGATAGTTACCGGCTCATTCTCCTCGGTGCCGATGAGCGCTACTCGGCGCTTTGGGCCGGCCTCTTGGGCACGCTGTCGCGGCCGCGTGCGGCCACCGCGGATGCTCCCCAGGTGCCGCGCGACGCCTGGGTACTGGAGCGCACCGTGCTCTGTGGTCTCGGCGCCGCGGCGAGCGTCCGTACCGCCGCTGATGCAACCGCGGTCCCAATCGACGTAGGAGCCGAGGGCTGCGCCGCGTATTGGCCGGGGCTGGCCGGTTGGCAGACCCTCGAGACCGCCGGCAAGGCCAGTGCCTTCTACGTGCGCGCGGCCGACGACGCCCGCACCTGGCATGCCACGCTCGATCGGTGGGCCACGGCCGATCTCGCACAGGCGGCGCTGCCCGATACCGCACCGGTCGCGACCACGTCTGCGGCTTCCCGCAGCGAGCGAATGCCTCGCTGGCCTTGGGCTTGCGTGTGGCTGCTCGTCATGACGCTCAGTTGGTGGCGCGAGCGGCGGATCGCTTGATAGCGCGATCCGAGGCGAAACCGCCACTCGTGATGCCGCGGCCGACACGAACCGACCAGCGGATAGAAGACGGCGAAGCCTGCTGATTTTAGCCAGTGCGTTCGAACTCCGGCCGCCAGGCTCTTGCTGCCTCGATCGCCAGCGCCACCTGCTCGCGGTTAGCTCGTCATAGCGCCGGCGCCTTATAAACCACGCCGCCCTTCATGACGAAGGCCACGGACTGCAGCAGCGTGACGTCGGCGAGAGGATCGCCGGCGACGCCGATCAGATCGCCGTAGCGTCCCACCTCGATGGCACCCACGTCGGCGGCGCGGCCGAGCGCCTCGGCGGCGGTCACCGTGGCCGCTTGGATCGCCTGCAGCGGCGTCATGCCCCATTGGACCATCGTTGCGAACTGCTTGGCATTGTCACCGTTGGGGTAGACCCCGCCGTCGGTGCCGAAGATCATCTTGACGCCGGCCTGAAAGGCGGCGCGAAAGGTCTGGCGCTGCTGCAGGCCGATCTTGCGCTCCTTCTCGAGCGATTCGGCGAACACGCCGTTCTTGGCGCCCTCGGCCAAGGTGTAATCGTCGTTGTAGATGTCCATGTCGAAATAAGTGCCATGCTGCTTGGCCAGTGCAAAGGCCTCGGCGTCGGCGAGACTGGCATGCTCGATCGTGTCGACCCCGGCGCGAATCGCATCCTTGATACCGCTCGTCCCGTGGGCATGCACGGCGACCTTGAGGCCGAGCATATGCGCCTGCTGCACCAGCATGGTCATCTCGGCGAGATCGTATTGTTGGCCGCCCACGGTGTCGGTCTTCGAGAACACGCCGCCTGTGCCGCAGAACTTGATCACTTCCGCGCCATATTTCCGCAGCTTGCGCACGGTCGCGCGGATCGCCTCGGGTCCGTCGGCGATTTGCGGCGAGGGCACGCTCACCGATGGCGGAAACTCGTCGGCATCGCAATGTCCGCCGGTCGCGCCGATCGCGTAGGTCGCCGGCACGATGCGCGGCCCGGGGACGAGACCGGCTTCGATGCCTTGTTTGATCGCGACATCGTCATAGTTCGCCGAGCCCACGTTGCGCACGGTCGTGAATCCGGCTTCGAGCGTCTTCTTGGCATTGGCGACGCCGACCACGGTCCAGAAGTTATCCGTGAATTCCAGCCCGCGGTAGCCGCCGTAGCGCGGATCGGCGGTCAGGTGTACGTGCATGTCGATGAGACCCGGCAGCAGGGTGACACCCGGCAAGTCCAGCCGTTTCGCACCGGCCGGAATGGGTGCACCGCGGGTGCCGAGCGCAGTGATGCGGCCGTCGGTGATGGTGATGGCGGGGTCGGCAACGACGCGGCCGGCGACGACGTCGATCATGCGGGCCGCGGTCACGACCACGGTCTCGGCGTGAATCGCCCCGGCCCAGGCGCAGGCGGCCAGCGCCGCGGCGAGCGGCATCCGCCGCCTGAACGAAATCGACAACTTGAATCCCCTCATCGCTCGGTTGATTTGCAGCGCAGTCTAGCGCACTGCTGCGTCATGATGCGGGATGACATAATAGACGGCCCGTGCGGCGCCCCGGAACTTAAGCTCGGCCCGGCCGGTCGATAGCGGGCCAGCAACACAACCCGATGATCTTGAAGTTTGAGGGAGGATCGATGAACGATGTCAGTGCCAGCGGCGCCGCGCGCGCGGATTTTCAGCGCCTACGCGACTACCTGTCGAGCCAGATCATCGGCCAGGAAGGATTGGTCGAGCGGCTGCTCATCGCACTGCTCGCCGACGGCCACCTGTTGGTCGAGGGACCCCCGGGCCTTGCCAAGACCCGGGCGGTCAAGGCGCTCGCCCATGCGGTGGAGGGGGATTTCCAGCGGGTGCAATTCACCCCCGACATGCTGCCCGCCGACCTCACGGGCTCGGAAATCTACCGTCCGGAGGAGGCCAGCTTCCGCTTTCAAAGGGGACCCCTGTTTCACAACTTGATCCTCGCCGACGAGATCAATCGTGCGCCCGCCAAGGTGCAATCCGCCTTGCTCGAGGCCATGGCCGAGCGGCAGATCAGCGTCGGCCAGGCCACCTACCCGCTGCCGCCCCTGTTCTTCGTCATGGCAACCCAGAATCCAATCGAGCAAGAGGGCACCTACCCACTGCCCGAGGCGCAAATCGATCGGTTCATGCTGCACGTCCTCGTCGACTATCCGGATCGGGCGACGACCTTGAAGATCATGCGCCTCGCGCGCAATGAGGCGATCACCCAGCGGGAGTTGCCGCCCCCGAGCCACCGACTGCCGCAGGCTGCGATTTTCGCCGCACGCAGCGAGGTCTTGGGTCTGACGCTGGCCGATCCGGTCGCCGAGTACATTGCCGCGCTGGTGGACGCTACGCGACGTCCCGAACCCTATAGCGCGCAGTTGCGCGAATGGTTGCGGTGGGGCGTGAGTCCGCGCGCCGCGATCGCGATCGAGCGCGGGGCGCGCGCGCTCGCGTGGTTGCAAGGCCGGGACTTCGTGAGCCCCGAGGACGTGCAAACGATCGCGCCCGACGCGTTCCGGCATCGCTTGCTGCTCGACTACGGCGCGCAAGCACGCGGCATCACGGCGCAAACTTGCATCGACGAATTGCTGCGACGCGTCCCGGCACCATGAAGGTTTCTGCGCCATGAAGGCTTCTGCGGCATGAAACTTCCCGACCTCGGCGAATTGCTGGCGGTGCGCGGCGAGGCGCGCGGCATCGTGCTGCTTCGACAAGGCCCGGCTCGCGCTCACTATCTCGGTGCGCATCGCGCCTTGCAGCGGGGTCGCGGACTCGAGTTCGAAGAGGTAAGGCCCTATGTGGCCGGGGACGATGCGCGCAGCATCGATTGGCGCGTCTCGGCACGCCGCGGCCGCTTGCATACGAAATTGTTCCGCGAGGAGCGCGAGCGCCCGGTCTGGCTGCTCGTCGACTTGCAGCCCGGCATGTTCTTCGCGAGTCGCGCCCAGCTCAAGTCCGCACTGGCGGTCCGGGCCGCCGCGCTGCTCGCGTGGAACGCGGCACAGAGCGGCGATCGCGTCGGCGCCGTGATCGTGAACGGCAGCCAGACCGTCTGCTTGCCGCCGCGGGCGCGCGAGGCGGGGGTGTTGCCCATCCTCGAGGCCCTGCTTGAATTGCAGCCGCGCGGTCCGGCCGCGCCGCAGCCCCAGGCGCTCGCCGGTGCGCTGCGCACCGTCCAGCCGATGGCGCATCCGGGCTGCCTGATCCTGACGTTCAGCGACTTCGCCGATGCCTCGGCGACGAGCGAGACCGCCTGGGCCGGGCTCGCCGCCCATGCGCAATGCCGCCTCTTCTGGGTGGTCGATGCGCTCGAGCGCAAAGGGCTGCCGGACGGGCGTTTTCGCGGCGGCTTGCCGGGTCGCTTGTTCGCGCTCGACGGGGCAAAGACCCGGGCACGTTGGCTCGCCGTCTGGGCAGAGCGCGAGGCGCGTCTGCGCAGCCTCACGCAGCGTCTGCGCCTCAGCGTGCAGGAACTCGACACCGGCAGCACGCCCGCATTGCAGATCGCGGCATGAATCCGAATTGGCTCGACAACCTCGCTCCCGAGCACGCCCCGGCGCCCCCCGGTTGGTGGCCGCCCGCGCCCGGATGGTGGGGACTCGCCGTGCTCGTCCTCGGTGCCGCGATCGGCGCTTGGGTCTGGTGGCGCAGCCCACGTCGCCGCCTGCGTCAAGCGACCTTGCGTGAATTGCGCAAGATCAGCGCCGCCGACCTCAGCCGCCGCGAAACGGCGCAGGCCATCCAGAACCTGCTGCGTCGCTACGCGCTCGCCGTATACGGTCAGGACACGGTGGCGCGTCTGAACGGCGCCGCCTGGCTCGAGTTTCTCGCCAAGCCCGGTGCGCCGACTTTTGCCGGCAGTATCGGGCGCTCGCTGTTGGCCGCGAGCTATGGCGGCGACGCCGCAGGCGACGACCGAGACGGCTGGTTCAAGGCCGCCGAGACCTTCGTGCGGCGAGCCGCCGTCCGGTCGCGGCGCACGGCGGCGACGCCTGCGGCACGGCTGCGAGGCGGGTCGCGGGGACGGCCGCGAGGGCGCGCGGCATGATGCAGATCGCCTGGCCCTGGATGGCGGCGCTGTTGCCGCTGCCGTGGCTGCATTACTGGTGGAGGCGCCGTGCGCAACCGTCGGGCGTGGCGATCTTCCTGCCGTTCGCGGCCGGACTCGAGACGGCCTCGGGCAGCATCACGACCGCTCGCCCGTGGCGCATGGGTGCGTTCGCCTTGTTGTGGCTGCTGCTGGTCGCCGCGGCGATGCGCCCGCAATGGCTCGGCGATCCCCTGCCCGCACCGACGACCGGCCGGCGCATCATCTTGGCCGTCGATATTTCCGGTTCGATGAATACGCGCGACATGGCGAACAATGCCAGCCGCTTGGCGGTGGTGCAGCAAGTCGCCGGTGACTTCATCGACAGCCGCGAGGGGGATCAAGTCGGCCTGATCCTATTCGGCACCCAGCCCTACGTGCAAGCCCCCTTGACGCCCGATCTCGGCACCGTGCACCGTTTCCTCGACGAGGCACTGGTCGGTTTTGCCGGCACCGAGACGGCGATCGGCGATGCGATCGGTCTCGCACTGAAACGCCTGCGCGCCGAGAACGGTGCCACGGGTGGGGATGGCGCAGATCGGGCAGAGGGCGCAGATGGGTCGGCCGGGTCGCCCAAGAATGCCGATCACACGGTGCTCATTCTGCTGACCGACGGGGAGAGCAATGCGGGGACGCTGCAGCCGATCCAGGCGGCGCACTTCGCGGCGCAGGCCGGATTGCGCATCTACACGATCGGCGTCGGCGCCGCGGTGCGCGGCGGCTTCTTCGGTCCGGTCGGCAACAACGATCTCGACGAAGACACGCTCAAGCAAATCGCGAAGCTCACCGGTGGCGAATACTTTCGCGCCACGGACGCGAGCGCGCTGCAGTCGGTGTACGCGCAGATCGAGAAGTTGGAACCGGTCGCGGGTCGTGACCAGTGGTTGCGACCGACGGACGAATGGTTCCCCTATCCGCTCGCGCTCGCCTTGCTGCTGAGCATTCCAGCGGCTCTATGGGGGTCGCGCACGTGGGCCTGAGGGACTTCAGCAGCTTTCACTTCCTGCACCCGTCGTGGTTGCTCGGGCTGCCGGCACTGTGGGTGCTCGCGGCCGGAATTGCCTGGTGGCGCCGGCGTGGCGGCGGCTGGGCGCAGCTCGTCGAGCCAGAGCTTCTCGGGGCTCTGCGCTTAGGCTCGGCCGAGCGGGCGAGTTCGCCCTGGCTGCCGATCCTCGCCGTCTGGACGCTCGCCGCGCTCGCGCTGGCGGGGCCGGCTTGGGAGCGTGCCCCGAGCCGTGCCTACCGGGCACCGGAGGATTGGGTCGTGGTGCTCGATCTATCACCATCGATGAACGTTGCGGACGTCGCTCCGGACCGGGCAACCCGCGCGCGCTACGCGATCGACGACATTCTATCGGCCGCCCGTGATGCGCGGGTCGGCCTGATCGCATTCGCCGGCGAGGCGCATGTCGTGGTGCCGCTGACCACGGATGCGGCGACGGTACGCGCCCTCTTACAGCCCTTGGCACCCTCCATCATGCCCGAGACCGGCGACGACCTCGCGCCCGCCCTCGACGCGGCCGCGCGTTTGCTGCACGAAGCGGGCAGCCGCAACGGCAAGGTGATCGTCTTGACCGATGGTTATGCGGACCCCGAGGCTGCGCAAGCGGCAGCCGCGACGCTGGCGAAGCAAGGCGTACGCGTCGAGGTCGTCGGCATCGGCACGCCGCAGGGCGGCCCCGCAGTCAATCCGGGGGGCGGCTTCGTGCAGAATGGACAAGGCGCCAGCGTGCTCGCCAAGCTCCCCGTCGCCGAACTACAGCAGCTGGCGCGCGTCGGCGGCGGACGCTATTGGTCGCTCGGGGATCTTTCCGCATTGCTCGCCTCGCTCCACGGCGCAGCGGAGAATCCGTTCGAAGAGAATGCCATCGCGACCAAGATCGAGGTGGGCGAATGGCGCAACGAGGGCATCTGGCTGCTGCCACCGCTGCTCGTGTTTGCGGCGCTGTTCGCGCGACGGGGTTGGCTGTGAGCCGTAGGGTCCATCCCAGTGCCTGGGCGTTGATCGCCTGCGCGTTACTGCCAGCCGCGGCAGCGCGCGCCGGCGATTGGTCGGACTTGTGGCAGCGACCCGACCAGCGGGCCGAGCAGTTGCTCAAGTCCGGACAGCCGGCCGCTGCCGCGCCCCTGTTCGAGGACCCGCGCCGTCGCGCCTACGCCGAGATGCAGGCGAGAGATTACGCCGCCGCCGCGAAACAGCTGCAAGGACTCGAAGATCCGGAATCCGCCTATAACCGCGGCAATGCATTGACCCGCGCGGGAGACCTGAAGGCCGGACTCGAAGCCTATGAGTCGGCCTTGCAAAAAGCCCCCCGGGACGGGAGCCTGTATCGCGACGCGCTGCATAATCGCGACCTCGTCGCCGCACAATTACGCTCGCAGCAGAACAAGGATCAGAGCAAGCAGGGTCAAAAGGGTCAGCCCGGACAGCAAAATCAACAGGGGCAGCAGGGCCAGCCCGGCCAGCAAGCGGGTGAGGGTGGGCAACAGGAGCAGAATCAGTCCGCTCAGCAGGGCCCGGCGGGACAAAACAGTGGCCAGGATGCGCAAAAGTCCGCGGGACAGCAGGGCCAGCAGCCAGGCCAGCAGGGCCAGCAACCGGGACAGCAGGGCCAGCAACCGGGACAGCAGGGCCAGCAGCCAGGCCAGCAACCCGGCCAACCAGCCCAACAAGCAGGCCAACAGGCACAACAACCAGGCCAGCCCGCGCAGCAGGCGGGCGCTGCCAGTGGTGCGGATCACGATCAAACCGCGACCGCGGCCGATGCGCGCGCAGCCGCACAGAGTCAGCAGCAAAAATCGCAGCAGCCGAATGGGAGCCAAGCGGGACAAACCGGTATGCAGGCAGCCCAGCAGGCGCAGGCGGCGCAAGGATCGCCCGGCGCAGAGGACCATGCCGCGAATCCGGCGGTGGGCGCGGCGGACGGCAAGAAGGAATCGGAGCAGCAACTGGCGCTCGACCAGTGGCTGCGCTGGATCCCCGACGATCCGGCGGGCCTGTTACGACGCAAGTTCATGATCGAGCACATGCTCAAGCAGCAACAAGAATCACAGCAATGAGACACCGCTCGAAGTTCGTGCTGCTGCTCGCGTGCTGGTTCTCGGCCAGCGCCGCCGCCGCCGTGCATGCGACGCTGGACACGAACACGGTGGCGCTCGGCGAGACCGTGCAGTTGCGCCTGGATCGCGACGATCAGGCGAACGGCGATCCGGATCTAACGCCGCTGCGTAAGGATTTCGATGTGGTCTCGACGGGCAGCAGCCGGACGATTCAGATCACGAACGGCAACATCACGACGCATGTTCAGGCGAACGTCATGCTCGCGCCGAAACATGCCGGCCAGCTGACGATCCCGGCGATCGACTGGGCCGGCGAGTCGAGCGCGCCGTTGACCCTGACCGTCGCTTCGGGGGCGCCGGGAACGAACGGCGCGCCGAACGCGGCAGCGGGGGCGAGCACGGCAAAAAAAGTGTTTCTCGAGACCAGCGTCGACCCGCAGGACCCCTACCTCCAAGAGGCGGTGCACGTCACCGTGCGCCTGTATATGTCGGAGCCGCTGTACAAGGCCGGCATGGATTTTCCGGCGAACAACGACGCTTTGATCGAACAGATCCAAGCCGATACGCATCGCAACGTGCAAAAGAACGGCCAGGACTACGAAGTCGTCGAACGGCACTACCTCGTGTTCCCGCAGCGTAGCGGCAGCTTGAGCTTGCCGGGTCCGGTCGTTGCGGGCCAGATCGCGGTGCGCGTGCGCAACGACCAATTCTCGAACGATCCGTTTGCCGATCTATTCGGCGCGGGCGCCGCCATGATGGCGGGCACGAAGCCGATTCGCGTCGAGGGCGACCCGATCGTCTTGAACGTGCGGCCTCGGCCGGCCGCTGCCGGGGACGGGCCTTGGGTGCCTGCGCGCAACGTCACGCTCACGGCGCAGTGGCGCCCGGATACGAACCGTCTGCAGGTCGGCGACCCCGTCACGCTCGCGCTGCATCTGCAAGCTGAGGGCTTGATCGCGACGCAGCTGCCCGATTTGTCGAAATTGCTGGCCGTGCCCGCGGGCCTCAAAGCCTATCCCGATACGCCCAAGCTGAAGAGCGAACAACATGCCGACACGGTGACCGCCACCCGCGACCAGACCGTCGCCCTGATCGCCGATCGGCCCGGTGATTACACGGTGCCGAGCCTGCACTTGTCGTGGTGGGACACCCAGGCGCACGCGATGCACGAAGCGACGATTCCGGGGCGCAGCTTCACGGTGCTGCCCGCGCCCGCCAGCGCCAATGTGCAGGCGAGCGCCGCGGTCGATCAAGCCGCGGTGGCCACCGGCCAGCCATCGCTCGCGAGCGGTGCGGTGGCAGCGGCTGCGCCGGTACCTCGGACATTGCTGCTTTGGGTCGGCGTCAGCGTGGTACTCGCGCTACTCTGGCTCGCCACGATGCTCGCGTGGTGGCGCGCCCGTCGGCGGCGCGATGCGCCCTCGCGGGCGGCAGACGCCGCGCCAACTCCGCAGACCGCGCCGTACGCTGCGACGGCAGGTGCCGCGCCTGCGAGCTCTGTGCCGATGGGTGCCGCGCCGACGGACGCCGCAGGATCGGCGCGGCGCGGCGCGCCGTTGCCGCGCAATGCGGCCCAGGCCCGGACGCAGTTCCATCAGGCCTGTGCCGCGAACGATGCGCATGCTGCGCGTCGTGCCTTGCTCGCCTGGGTCGCGGCCGCCTGGCCGGGAGAGCCGATCGCGGGTTTGGATGCGCTCGCCAAGCGGCTGCACGACGATGCGCTCACCGCACTGCTGCAAGAACTCGATCGGGCTTGTTATGCCGGGGCGCCTTGGCAGGGCGCGGCGCTGCTCGCCGTCTTGAAGGATCTGCCCCGCGCCGCGGATCGCGCGCGTGGTGGCGGTGGCGGACTCGCGCCGCTGTATCCTTGAGCGGCGGCGCCTGGGTTGAGCGGACGCGGGAGCGACGCACGAGCTCAGGCGGCGCTCTCCGCGCTGTAGCGGGCCAACAGGCCCGTGCGCACGGCGTGCCGGTAGACGCGCGCGTAAACCAAGCCCGCGAGCAGCAGCTCGAGCAGCGCGAGCGCGCTGCCCTGCGCGAGCATCGTCACCTGCAAGCCGCGGCCGGCGAGCAGCGCGCGCATGCCCTCGAAGACATAGCTCGGCGGCAGCAACGCAGCGACGCCGCGCATCCACGCCGGCAGCGTGGCGAGCGGGTAAAACACCGCGGCGAAGGGCGAGAGCAAGGCCGGCAGCGGCCACAGCAGCCACTCCGAGGCGGGGCCCAAGCGCAGCACCATGGCGCTGCCGATGATCCCGAGAGTGATGCCGAACGCGAACAGCACCGTCAGAAACAGCAGCAAGCTCAGACCCAGCGAAAAGAAATCCAGGCCGAAGACGAGAGTGGCGAGCAGCAACATCGCCACCAGCCCGATGATGCTGGTCAGTATGCTGGTGAGCACGAGACCGGACACGTACTCGGCGAGCGAGAGCGGGGAGGCGAACAAGTTGAGGAAGTTGCGCGCCCAAACGTCCTCGAGGAAGGCGGTCGAGACACCCTGCATGATGCGGGTGCTGAAGTCCCAGAGCAGCACCGCCCCGAGCAAAGTCGGTACGAAGTTCATCCCGGCGCCGCTGACCGCATTCAGATAGCGCGTGATAAAACCCCACAGCACGATGTCGATCGCGACCCAGGTCACCATCGGAAACAGACGTACCGGGCTGCCGCGCAGAAGATAAATCTGGCGCAACACGATGCCGGCGATCGGGCGCAGCTTCATGCGGCCGGCTCCGCCGCGGTGGCGAGCGGCTCGCGCGCCACGCGGATGAACAGATCCTCGAGTGTGGCCGAGCCATGTTCAGCGGGCAAGACGCGCGGATCTCCCTCGAGCAAGATCTTGCCGCGCGACAGGAACAGCACGCGATCGCAAACCGCTTCGACCTCGTTCATGTTGTGCGAAGTCCAGAGGATGCCGCAGCGGCCCTCCGTCGCGAGACTCTTGATCTTGGCGCGGATGATTTGCGCCGTCGATGGATCGAGCGATGCCGTCGGCTCATCGAGCAGCAGCAGCTGCGGACGATTGAGCAAGGCCTTGGCGAGAGCCGCGCGAGTCTGCTCGCCCGAGGACAACAGGCCGCACTTGGTGTCGCGCAGGCGTTCAAGATCGAACTCCGCGATGAGCTCATCGATCCGCTGCGAGAGCTGCCGAACGTCGTAGAGCAGACCGAAGAAACGCAAATTCTGTGCGACGGTGAGGTTACCCGGCAGAGCGGCATAGACGGCCGCGAAGTTCGTGCGCGCGAGCGCGAGCGCGCGGCGCTTGCCGAGATCGACCGTGCCGATCTGGATCTCGCCCGTGCTTGCCTCGAGCACGCCCAAGAGCATGTTGATGGTGGTGGTCTTGCCCGCCCCGTTCGGTCCGAGCAGTCCGACGATCTCGCCGCGCCGAACCCTGAAGGACACCCCGGCGACGGCGGTCACGTCCCTATAGCGCTTCGTCAGGTTCGATACCCGCAGCGCGATCGGGGCGTCTTCCGGGGTTGGCGCAGTCATCTTCGTTCCTTGCGAGAGATGCCGGCGTTCACTCCGGCGAGGGATAGCGACGTGTCTAGCACGTATTTCTGTGCATTGGGCACAATCGAGAGGATGTCAACGCTCGAGTTCGGGTGATTGAGTGCAGCAGTGTAACGAAAAAATGGGCCGCACGGCTGCGGTGTCAACGCGGCAGTGGTAACTTACTGCGCTCACAAAAGGACACCGGAGCTGAGATGACGAACATTCATTTGCTGGGCGGAGAAAAGGGTGGGGTTGGCAAGTCACTGGTGGCGCGGCTGCTCGCGCAATATCTGATCGACCGTTCCATGCCGTTTCTCGGCTTCGATTCGGACCGCTCGCATGGCGCACTGCTGCGCTTTTATGCCGGTTTCGCCTCGCCCGTACTCATCGACAATTACGCGAGTCTCGACGCCATCGTGGAAGCGGCGACCGAGCAGCCCGACCGCCGCATTCTCGTCGATCTCGCCGCCCAGACCCAGGAGCGGCTCACGCAGTGGATGGACGATTCGCAGTTGCTCGAGGTCGCGCCCGAGCTCGGCTTGAGTATCCGCTACTGGCACGTCATGGACGCCGGCAAAGACTCGGTCGACCTGCTAAAGCGCTTGCTCGACCGGCACGAATCGCGTCTCCAGTACGTGCTCGTTCAGAACGAGGTGCGCGGCGACGATTTCCGTATCTTGAACTCGTCCGGCGAAAAGGAGCGCGCCTTGGGCTTGGGCGCCCAAGTGATCACGATCAAACGGCTGCAAGAGGCGTCGATGATCAAGATCGACGCGAGCAGTTCGAGTTTCTGGGCCGCCGCCAACAAGTCCGAGGGCGACACGACTGGCTTGGGCTTGCTCGAGCGGCAACGCGTCAAGGTCTGGCTGAAAAATTGTTTCGCGGAACTCGATCGAGTCGGCGTTTGAGCAACGCCCACGCGTTTCTGTTGATACGCGCAAATTAATCCGGTTCTTCTGCGGATCCTGGTATTGCAGACTCTCCCCTACGCCAAGGCGTAGGTCCCGAGTCTCAATCAGCCTTTCATCAGGAGAATCTTCATGAACAGCTTTACGATCACCGCGGTCGGCAATCTTGCCAAGAATCCGGAGCTCACCGTCAAGGGGGAAACGACTTATACCCGTCTATGCCTCGTCGGCAACGATTACGCCGGCAAGGACGATCAGGGCAATCCGCGCGAAGTCGCGACCAGTCTGTGGTTCGTCGCCTTCGAATCCCTCGGCGAAGTGCTCGCCAAGAATGCGCGCAAGGGCGATCAACTGATCCTCCAGGCGCAGATCCGCGCCAGCAATTGGATCGATGCCGAGGGCGAAAAAAAATACGACCATTCCTTCATCGTGCAGAGTTTTCGGTTCGGCGCGCCCGGCAAGGCAAAGCGCGAAGAGTTTGCCGCGCAGCGTGAAGAGGAGAGCCGCTTGGAAGCGGAGGTTTGACGCCCGACGAGCGCTGACCGAAAACCCCGCATCACGGGCCACCCCTCGATTCACTGGAAAAGGACTTCCATCATGCGTCAATCGCCCCTCGAACGATCGTCTGCTGCGAGCGGCACTCTCGTGCCGGCTCTCGGCTTGCTGCTCGCCGCCGGTCTGCCACGTCTTGCCCGGGCCCAGGCTTCGCCATTCTTGACCGGCGCCTCGGCCTTACAGACGAACATCCTCGCCTGGCTCACTCCCGTTGCAATCATTCTCGTCATGATCCTCGGCGGCATGGCGATGGCAAACCGCATGAGCTGGGGCTGGTGTTTGGCCGCGATACTGGGGATAGCGATCGCGTTCGGTGCGCCGCAGATCGTCACCTGGGTTCGCGGCATGTTCGGCGTCTGAGGTGCATTCCGTGAGCCTGCGCAACCCCGGATTGACCATGGACAGTTTGTTCGTCGGCGCGACGCGGCCGCCGATGCGTTGGGGAGTCACCTACTCCGCGCTGTTATTCAACATGGTGTTCACGCTGGAATCGTTCTTGTTGACCAAGAACCTGCTCGCACTGCTGCTATGCCTGCCCATTCATGGTCTGGCGCTGTTGCTCTGCTCACGGGATGCCCGCTACTTCGATCTACTCGTGTTGGCGGCCCGAACTCGCCTGCCCGCATGGTTCGCGAACTGGCGCTATTGGCGATCGAGCAGCTACAGTCCGCTCGTTCTCGATCTGCCCGGACGGACGGGACGGCGTCCGAGCCGTCGGGCCGCCCAGCGTCGGCGTGATGCCGGGGCGCCGGCATGTTGAGGCTTGGGCGGGCAGTGGCGCTGCAGCGCGAATTGGCCGCGGCCGAGAGGATTCCCTATCTCGCGCACGTTGCTGAGTCGGTCGTGAAGACCCGCGACGGCGCGTACTTGCAGGCGCTGCGCCTCGGGGGCGCGGGCTTCGAATGCGCGGACGACGTCGAACTAAACGCCTGGCACGAACGGCTCAACGTGCTGTGGCGCAACCTGGCGAGCCCGAATGTATCGATCTGGACTCATGTGATCCGGCGCAGGGATCGGACACCGGTGACGACCAAGCCTGTGGCCGATACGCTGCACCCGACCTTCGCGGCCGCGCTCGGCGACAAATACCGTACCCGTCTCGCCGACGCGCGGCTCATGCAGAACGAACTCTATGTCGCGACGCTCTATCGGCCGACCGCGGGGCTGACGAGCGGTCTTGCCGCACGCTTGCTGGAGCGAACCGCACGCGATAGTGCGCGAGCCGAGCTGGTCGACGCGCTGGACGCCTGCGAAAAGTTGGCTGACACCGTACGCGCGACGCTCGCGCGCTACGAGCCGGAGTTGCTCGGGACCTATCGATTCGAGCGCGGGTTTTGCTCCTCGCTGCTGGAGTATCTCGGACTGCTGGTGAACGGCGAATGGCAACGTATGCCCGTGCTGCGCCGCTCGATTGCCTCGGCCTTGGCGAGTTCGCGCCTGTTCTTCGGGAATGAAACGGTCGAATACCGTGCACCCACGGCGGCCCGGGTCGGCGCCATGCTGGGCATCAAGGAGTACCCGACACCCACACACGTCGGCATGTTCGGTGCCTTGCTCGCCTGCCCGTTTCCATTCGTCCTGACGCAGTCCTTCTCGTTCCTGACGAAGGCGGCCGGACAGGCCTTGCTGCAAAGGCAATACCATCGCATGGTCAATGCCGGAGACTTCGCCGTCTCGCAGGCCGAGGAACTGCACGATGCACTCGATGCCCTGACGAGCAATGAGTTCGTCATGGGCGATCATCATTTCTCCCTGCAAGTCATGGCGGATCTTCCCGACCCCGCCCCGGACGCGCAGCGCCTGAAATCCCTGAACGATTCCGTTGCCCTCGCTCGCAGCCTCTTAGCCGACACCGGCATGCTCGTGGCGCGCGAGGACCTGGCGCTCGAAGCGGCTTTCTGGGCTCAGCTTCCCGGTAATTTCGCGATGCGGCCGCGCAAGGCGCCGATCACGTCGCGCAATTTCGCCGCCATGGCACCGTTGCACAATTACCCGGCTGGGCGCGCGACCGGCAACCATTGGGGTGATGCCTTGACCACTCTCATGACGAGTGCCGGCACCGCGTTTCACTTCTCGCTGCACGCGAGCGATCCGGGCGATCCCGACGGCGGTAGCCGCAAGGATACCGGCCATACGCTGATCTGCGGGCCGACCGGTTCGGGTAAGACGGTATTCATCGGCTTCCTCGTTGCCTTGCTGCGCCGCCAAGGAGTTACGCAGGTGCTGTTCGACAAGGACCGTGGACTCGAGATTCTCGTGCGAGCGCTGGGAGGCGAATACCTCCCGCTCGTGAGCGGCGCACCGACCGGATTCAACCCGCTGCAATTGCCCGCGACCCCCGAAAACGTCGAGTTTCTCAAGACCTGGCTGCGCGCCCTTGCCGGTGTGCGCGCGGCCGTCGGCGGTGCTGCGCAGACTTCCGTGCGCGAACAAGCGGACCTCGACCAGGCGCTGCGCGGCACCTTGGCCTTGCACACCGGCGCGCGGCGGCTGTCGCGACTGGTTGAGTTCCTCGATCCGACCGATCCTGAAGGCTTGCACGCCCGCCTGTCACGGTGGTGCGCGAGTCGCCGCGGGGAATATGCATGGGTGTTCGACAACGCGAGCGATCGCCTGCTATCCCGCCTCGGTGCCGCGGACATCCTGGGGTTCGACGTCACGGAATTTCTCGACCATGCCCTCACCCGCACGCCCGTGACTCTCTATCTGTTTCATCTCGTGCGCCAGATGCTCGATGGCCGTCGCTTCGCTTGTTGGATGGACGAGTTCTGGCGCCTGCTAGCCGATCCGGGTTTCGAGAACTTTGCCAAGGACGGCCCGAAGACCTGGCGCAAGCTCAATGCCGTGATTTGTCTGGCGACGCAGAGCGCGAGCGATGTCTTGGGCAGCCCGATCAGTCGCACGCTGGTGGAACAGACCCCGACCAAGATCTTCTTTCCGAATGGCGACGCCGATGGCGCCGAATACACGCAAGGCCTCGGTCTCAGCGAGCGGGAGTTCAAGCTCATCAAGCAGCAACTCGAACCCGGTTCGCGTCGCTTTCTCGTCAAGCAGGGCCACCACAGCGTTGTCTGTCAACTCGACCTCAAAGGCTTCGATGCGGAGCTCGCCGTCATCTCCGGTCGTCGCAGCGAGGTCGAGCGCATGCATCGCCTCATTGCACGGGCGGGACCCAAGCCCGAGGACTGGTTGCCCGCGTTCATGGCGGGTGTCGATGCCCCGAACCCCTGATTGACGAAGGCACTGGTTTACGAAAGCCCTGGTTTACGAAGGAGATCTTCATGCCTGCGAAATCGTGTTTCTTGCTGCTGTTTCTGGCGCTCGGCGCCGCTGCGCCCGGGTACGCGCAATGGGCTGTCGTCGATGTGCCGGCGACGGTCCAGCTCGTCCAAGAAGTGCAAACCGCCACACAGCAATTGGCGACTCTGAAGTCACAACTGACGCAGGCCGAGCAAACCTTGCAATCGATGAGCGGTCAGCGCGGGATGCAGCAACTCTTGAGCGGCACGAACCGCAACTATCTGCCGAGCAACTGGAGTCAGCTCAATGGCGCCGGCATCGGCATCGGCACCGGCACCGGCGGCTCCTACGGCGGATTGGCGGGCAGCATTCAAACTCTGATCGCCGGCAATGCCAAGCTGTCGAATGTGCAGCTGGCTGCGCTCTCGCCGGCCAATCAGCAGCAACTCGCCGCGGCAAGACAATGGACCGCGACCCAGCAGGCGGTCTCACAAGCCGCACTGGCTAGCGCGAGCGATCGCTTCGACGCGTTGCAGACCCTGATCAACACGATTCCCTCGGCCGTCGATCAGAAGGGCATCCTCGAGCTGCTGGCACGCATCGCGGCAGAACTCGCGATGGTGCAAAACGAGCAAATCAAGCTGCAGGTGATGGCGCAAGCGATTCAGGGGCAGCAAGCGGCCCTCGATCAGCAGCAGCGCGAACTCGACATCGCCGCACATGGGCAGTTCGGGACACGTTTCCAACCCGTGCCTTGAACGGCAACCCCGCCACCGCTTCTGCACACATCAAAGGGCTCGATCATGGGATTCTTTGCGACTTTCTCGGCTTGGCTCGACGCGCAGCTAACGGGCTATATCGGAGACAACACCGCGCGGCTCGCACGCCTGCTCGAGCCGGCGATCGTGAGCTTGGCGACCATCTATTGCATGGGCTGGGGTTATCTGCATCTCACCGGCAGGATCAGCGAACCCTTGGTCGAGGGTCTGCGGCGCATCATGCTGCTTGGCGTCGTGCTCGGCATGAGTCTCGATCTTTGGCTCTACAACAGCGTGATCGTCGACACGTTCTACAATGCTCCGTCGCAGCTCGCCGCCGCCGTGGTCGGCGCGACGGATCCGGTCACGACGATCGACGCGATCTGGAACAGCGCCGGTGCCGTCGCAGACGCCCTTTACGATGCCATCGGGAGGTTGGACTTCTTCGGCTACATCGTGATCGCTCTGATCTGGGTGCTCCTCGGCGCGCTGTGCATTTATACGATGTTCTTGATCGCCCTCGCGAAGATCGCCTTGGCGGTCCTGCTGGCCTTGGGTCCGCTGTTCATTGCTTTGCTGTGCTTCGAGAGTACGAAGCGCTATTTCACGGCCTGGCTCGCGCAACTATCGAATTATGCATTGATCACGATACTGACGATCATGCTCGGCGTGCTGTTGCTGCACGTCGTCAATTCGTACGTCGCCCAGACCGCCGCGCTGGGCAAGTCCGTGCATTTCGTCGACACCCTGAACATGTTGCTGGTCTCCATGATCGTCTTTCTGGTGTTGCGCCAGGTCATGCCGATTGCCGCTTCCTTGAGTGGCGGCGCCGCCTTGAGCAGCCTTGGGGTCATCAGTCGCTCAGTCGGTGGAACCTTGCACGGAGGACGCCGCGAACTCTGGGCGGCGGCCAAGGAGCGGGCCAAGACATCTCAGGCGATACGGCGCGAACGGCGTCTGGCTGGGGTCATGCCGGAGGCCGGAGCGTCGGCGGCTTCGCCCGCGCGCGCACTGACTCGTTGATCGCTCGAATACAAGGAGGTTGAATGAAAACGTCGTCGATACTCTGTCTCTTGCTGAGCCTGTGCGCCTGTTCCAAGCCTACGGTCCGCTGCGACACCCGGCTCGAGCCGATCAACGCGCCTCGTCCGGGTCCCGCCAAGATCACTGCAGCGCCGCCGAATCCCGCACCTGCGCAGACGCTCGCGGGAGCACGACCATGAGCGCCGATCCAGGACTGCTGGCCTATTTCGAGGAAGCCGAGAGCTGGGACCGGGATCGAACCCTGCACATGCAGAGGACCGCCCGAACGGCTTGGTGGGTGGCAGGCGCGGGTTGGACCTGCGCACTCGCCGGCTGCGCGGCGCTGCTCGCCTTGATGCCGCTGAAGCGCGTGGAACCGTTTGTCGTACGAGTCGACAACACGACCGGCATCGTCGATGTCGTGCCGGCCTACGACGGCACTGCGGCTCCCGCCGAAGCCGTGACTCGTTATTTTCTATCCCACTATGTGACGGTTTGCGAACGCTTCGATTTCGGGACCGCCGAAAGCGACTACGAGGAGTGCGGGGCATTCCACTCGGCAGCGCGCAATCAAGCGTGGTATGCACAATGGACCCAGACCAACCCGCAGTCGCCCCTGAACCTGCACAAGGATGGCAGCGCCGTGCGCGCACAAGTCGAATCCGTGACCTTCTTCAGCCGCGCCAGCGGCTTGTCCGATCTTGCCCAGGTACGTTACCTCAAGGCTACGCGCCGCGGGTCCGGGTCCGCCGAAAGCCTGACGCACTGGATCGCAACCATACAATTCACCTATGCGGAACCGGCCAAGGATCCGAAAGTCCGTCGTTGGAATCCGCTCGGCTTCAAGATCCTCGATTTCAAGTCCGAGCCCGAGGTGCTGCCGGATACGCCGGCGCCATCGGATACGAGCGGGAGGGCGCCATGACGCGCAGCCGCGCCAGTGCATCGGCCGCCGGCCTCGTTGCCCTCTTGCTGACCGGGACGCTCAGTGCCGAAACCGTGCCGCCGCCCGGCAGCACGGATCCGCGCGTGCGCACGACGCCGTTTCGTGCCGACGAGGTCTACCGGCTGCGCGGTTACGTGGGCTACCAGATCGATCTCGAGTTCGAGGCCGGCGAGACGTTCCTCGGCTTAGGCTCGGGCGACATCGAGGCGCTCGCGTTCGTCGGCGAGGGTAATCATTTGTTCCTGAAGCCGAAGGCGGCGAGGATCGCGACCAACCTGACCGTGCTGACCAATCGGCGCGAGTATCAGATTGATTACACCACGACACCCAACCGACCGGCCGGCGACGATCCCGGTGTCATCTACGCCTTGCGATTCACCTATCCTGCGGACCCCGCGCGCCAGGCGAGCGCCGCCGACTCCGAAGAACTCGAGAAACGTCTGCGCGACGCGGCGGGTGAACGGCCGCGTAACGTCGACTACTGGTTTTGCGGAGATGGCTCCCTCAAGCCCGAGGCGGCTTCCGACGACGGCGTGCACACGCGCCTGCGCTTTCCGGCGCGTGCGGAATTGCCCGCGATCTTCGTGCGCAACGACGACGGCAGCGAATCGCTGCTGAACTTCAGCATGGACGCGGGCGACGTCGTGATTCATCGCATCGCCCGCCGCTTCGTTCTGCGCCGCGGCAAGCTGACGGCGTGCGTGCTCAATCAACAGTTCGGCGGCGGCGGTGTGCGCCTGGATTCGGGCACCGTCACGCCCGGCGTGCAGCGCGGAACCCGCGGTGGCGTGCCATGAGTGCGGGGCAAACCGCTCGGGTGCCGTCGCATCCGCCGGACCAGGTCGAAGGCGAGCGCGCCGAGACCGCGGCCCACCGTGCCCGCTCGATCCAGTCGCGAGTCAGCAACCTGCTCGCGCTAGGTCTCATGTCCGCGCTCGGGATCGGCGCCCTGGGCTGGTACTACGCACACGCCCTGAGGCGACCCGGAGAACTGCATCGCACAGCCGCGGCCGCCGCGGCGCGGCGCGGCGATGGCGATCTGCCGCTGCCGCCGCTGGGTCGCATCGATGCGCCGCCGCAGCAAACCGCGCCGGCCGACGCGCAGTCGCCCGAGCGTGCGCCGCAATTCTTGACGGAGGTGCCGGTGACGCGCGAGGCGAGCTTGACGACTTTGCTCCCCGCGCCGGCGGCTGCGACGGTCGGCGGTGGCTATGTCGCGGCCGGTGGACCGGCGCCGAAGTCGCCCGCGGAGCTCGAACTCGAACGGCAGCTCTCCGGGACCGCTTTCGTCGCTCCGGGCTCGGCCTCGCTGCCGACCGCGAGTTCGCCGGAGCCCAAGGACGGCGAGGGGCCGCGGCCCGACGGGTCCGGCCCCGACTCGCGCCATCTCGGCGAACTGCTGCGGGCGACTGCGACATCGGCTGTCCGGGCTGAGGTGCTGCCGACCATGCGACTGCTCCTGCCGAAGGGCGCTTTCATCGATTGCACCTTGGAGACGGCGATCGACTCGACCTTGCCCGGCATGACCACCTGTGTGACCGCCACCGACACGTTCGGGGCCGATGGCCAAGTCGTGCTCCTCGAGCGCGGCACCAAACTCGTCGGCGAAGTGCGTGGACAGGTGCAACAAGGTGCCGCACGGGTTTTCGTGCTGTGGACCGAAGCGCGAACCCCGACGGGCGTGATCATTCCGCTTGCCTCGCCGGGTGCGGACGAGTTGGGGCGGGCCGGTCTCGCGGGCGAGGTCGAGCGCCACTTCTGGCAGCGCTTCGGCGCCGCGATGCTGGTGTCGGTGATCGATGGCGCGGTGCAGGCGGCGGCGCAATCGGCCCATGGTGGCAGCGGCAATGTCGTGCTCAATCCCTCGTCATCCCAGGACGTATTGACCGAGATACTGAAGAACACCATCAACATACCGCCGACCGTCACCAAGCAGAACGGCGATCGGATCCAGGTGCTGGTGGCCCGGGATGTGGATTTCAGGTCG